>Ga0115029_1000516_pt1 | contig 37711 bp, 33 predicted proteins | sample SidtaG_3_FD_87297 | JGI IMG/M metagenome (GOLD analysis project Ga0115029, IMG submission 87297) | Marine algal microbial communities from Sidmouth, United Kingdom - Sidmouth_Asex1 metaG | ecosystem: Host-associated > Algae > Red algae > Unclassified | place: Sidmouth, United Kingdom | collected... | reverse complement strand
TATGCGCAGAACACGTGATTGAATTCACGAATCCATTCAGAATTTGATCCCTTTTTTATCCAATCGCAGATCGCCAAAATCAGATTGTTGCGTATTTAATTGCATATCAGTTATTTATGTATTTCGAAGTTACTAAATATTTGTGTGCTAAGCAAAGGACTAAAGTCCTCATTCCCTTGCGCAACTCTCTATATGGAAAACAGGCAAGGGAAATCAGTCTTGAGCCTGAAAACATCAAACATCAAAATACTAGTTCTTTTACCGCAGACTAAAGTCCGCATTCCCTTGCGCAACTCTCTATATGGAAATCAGGCTTGAGCCTGAAAACATCGATCACGAAAATACTAACCTACTCCTCCTCCTTCGCATGAAAAATTCCATAAAGTGATTCCCCAAGTTTATTACCTACCACTTCAATTAATTCTTCCTTCGATGCCTCTTTCATACGCTTGACCGAACGAAACGTTTTCAATAGTTTCTGTGAAGTGACCTTCCCGACTCCTGGTATGTCCGTCAGCGATGACTTCGTAAATCGTTGGGACCGCTTGTCTCGATGAAAGGTAATCGCGAATCGATGCGCTTCATTCCGCAGCTGTTGAATGAGCTTGAGCGACTCGGACTTTTTATTGATGTATAATGGAATAGAATCTCCTGGAAAGAATATTTCTTCTAATTTTTTTGCAATACCGACAACCGTAATTCGATCCGCCAGGCCAAGTTCATTGATCGCCTTCATCGAGGCACTCAGCTGTCCCTTCCCACCATCGATGATCACTAAATCGGGGAGCGGTTGGTCTTCTTCCAATAATCGTTTATAGCGACGGCCGACGACTTCGGTCATGGATGCAAAATCATCGGGACCAATGACTGTTTTAATATTAAATTTTCTGTAATCTTTTTTAGAAGGTTTTGCATTTTTGAATACAACACATGACGCTACAGGAAAACTACCTTGGATATTCGAATTATCAAAACATTCGATATGCAAGGGGACTTTATCCATATTTAAGTCATTTTTTAATGTCATTAAAATGCGCTCAGCCGGTGTCTGTCGATTACTTTTTTCGCGACGCTGGCGCTCTCGTTGTTGTGCATAGAAAAATGCATTTTGCTTGGCAAGTTGTAACAATTTATATCGTCCACCACGCTGCGGAATAATCAACTCCACATCCTCTTCATTATATTTAATATCAAATGGAATTATAATTCCTTTGGCCAGACTTCCGAACTTATCACGAATCCTGAAAATCGCGTGACTCAATAAAGATTTCATCGAGTCATTCAGATTTTTTACTAACTCTGCAGAATAGGCGTGTACCACGCTGCCCTCTACGATTTTGAGATAACTCACATACGCATACTTGCCGCGATCAAATATGGAAAACACATCAAGATCTTCCTCGGACTGATTGACGACTGTGGACTTGCTTTGATAGTCTTCGACGGCATCTAATTTGTCCTTTAGCCGCTGTGCCGACTCGAAATTCAAGTCTAAAGAAGCGACAGCCATGTCTTCTTTCAATTGCTTGCGAATGATAGACAATCGCCCTTTTAACATGTCCTTGACGCGTTCGATTTTTTCATTGTACGTGTCCTCTTCTTCGAGACCTTCACATGGTCCTATACAATTTCCTAGATGATACTCAAGACATACCTTAAATTTTCCTTTCTCTATATTTTTTTGTGATAGATTTAGTGTGCATGACCGTAATGGAAATAATTTTTTAACTAAATCTAATACAACTTTCGCTTTGTATTTCGATGTATATGGACCATAATAAATAGAACCATCTTTAATTAATTTTCTCGTAAAAAATACACGCGGAAATCGCTCGTTTTTGACACAGACGTAAGTGTATGTTTTATCATCACGGAGATTTACATTGTATCGAGGTTGGTGTTCTTTAATTAAATTATTTTCCAGCAGGAGCGCATCGTGTTCGGAGTCGACAACGGTATATTCTACTTTGACGGCATTTTTGACTAGTGCACGCGTTTTATAAGTGCGCGATTTTCCTCCAGTAAAATAATTGGATACACGATTTTTTAGATTTTTAGCTTTACCGACATACAATATTTCATTGTCCCCACCAATAAACCGATATACCCCGGGATATCGCGGCAGTGAATCAGACAGCTTGATAAAATCTTCATGGGTCACATAACGAAGGTAACGACGTCAGCTTATTTAGACAACATAAATCTACAAGGTAATGGCTAACTAAATTTGCATCATAAATCCTATCAATCAACGCGTGCCGTTTCCTACCTTTGAGGTCCGAATTCAATAGAAAATACGCATGGCAACATTAAACGAACAACATCTCAAACATTTCATCGAACAGGCACTCAAAGAGGATGTCGGTGACGGCGATCATACGTCATTAGCCTGTATTCCTGCTGCTGATATGTGCGAAGGATACCTGCTCGTAAAAGATGTGGGGAATATTTGTGGCATTGAAATCGCAAAAAAGGTATTTGAACATGTGGATCCTAACTATAAAATGGATGTGCTCATTCAAGAGGGTGCAGATGTTAAAGAAGGAGACGAAGTGTTTCATGTATCATGCAATACCAGGGCGTTTTTGAAAGCCGAGCGATTGGTGCTGAACACGATGCAGCGACTTAGTGGGATTACCACGTTGTCACACCGGTTTGCCGCAGAAGTAGAAGATTTACCTGTCACAATTTTGGATACACGAAAGACGACACCGTTACTTCGGTTTTTAGAAAAATATGCGGTGGAGATCGGAGGTTGTTCCAATTATCGTGTTGGTCTATACGATTGGATCATGATTAAAGATAATCACATTGATGAAAGTGGTGGAGTTGGCAAGGCGATTAGTCGCGTATTAAAATATTTGGAAGATACCGGTCGTAAATTAAATATTACGGTTGAGGTTAGGAATTTTGTCGAACTACATGAAGTATTGGAGCGAGGCGGTATTACGCGCATCATGTTTGATAACTTCGAAATTCCATTACTCAAAGAGGGTGTCGCCACTGTCAATAAACGATTTGAGACCGAAGCGTCGGGAGGGATAATACTTCAAAACGTAAGAGATTATGCCGAAGCCGGAGTCGATTTTATTTCTGTTGGTGCGCTAACACACTCGGCACAATCGCTTGACCTGAGCTTGAAGGTGCGGTAATAAATAAATCCTATTCTACTCTCACTTTCCGTAATTGTAGGGCTTCGCGGTAAATAAAATAATCGTCACTATTTAATTTCTCTATGGCTGCTCGTTCGGCTGCATTCACTTGGGCCGATAACGTTCTATTGCCATGCATGTATTTTGGGTTATAATCGGAAAGATACGTTTCACAGAAATATTTAAAATCTTCATCATATTTTTCTACTATTCCGATGAAATCAAAATTTGATATCGGGAACTTCCATAAAAATTTTGAATATAAATTTTGCATGCGTGCATCGCTATAAAATTTCTCAAATGACCAGTTTTCTCGTGCTACTTTGTTTTGAAAAGGCGAACGATCGACAGCTTTATCAGATTGAAAGCAATAGTCGTATTGCGATCTGATACGGAGGGCCGGCTCACGCAACCACGTGATAAAATGTACGTCCGGTTTTTTTAAATACTGTCGATATTTTATAGGCAAAAAGTGTCCATGCAGACAGTTATATTGATCAGGAATCGACGTGAAATTATTTTTGACTTGTCCAAGTTTAGCGTATGTGTTTCGAATCAGCGAGGGTACCATGATCGGACTGCCATAGTCCTCCATCAAACTGATGTCAGAATGACCGCGCAGGTATGCACGAAAACTACTTCCCGCCGTGCGAGGAATGTGTACCGATATGATCATGTATTCGAGGGACTAGACATCTAATTGTTTAAAGGGTGCTTAAAGATACCTCAAAGGATGCAGTCGATTGGCGAAATGAAAGAAAATTTACCAGTATGTCTATAACATGTAAATTTGCGTATGGCGAAGGACGTTTTTATACATACATCAGCGATTGTAGACGAAGGAGCGCAAGTCGGATCCGGCACTAAAATCTGGCATTTTACACATGTCATGCCGCAGGCTGAGATCGGACAACGATGCATTCTTGGTCAAAATGTGTTTGTGGGTAATCACGCAAAAATTGGTCACGGTGTCAAGATTCAGAACAACGTGTCGGTCTACGAAGGTGTAGAGATCGGCGACGATGTTTTTGTCGGACCAAGTGTCGTCTTCACTAATGTCATGAACCCACGCGCGCATGTCGAACGAAAAAATGAATTTCGAAAAACAATTATAGATAAAGGTGTTTCAATTGGCGCGAATGCGACAATTATTTGTGGAATCGAAATTGGCACTTATGCATTTATTGGAGCAGGTGCAGTCGTGACTAAGGATATTCCTGCATATGCGCAAGTCACTGGTAATCCTGCTAAAATAAGCGGCTGGAGAAGTCAATCAGGCGCGCCACTCATCTTTATCGATGGCCGCGCTACATGTCCGGAATCGAATACAATTTATAAATTGCACGAAAATAAAGTCGAGCAAGTCAATTAAATGAATTTCAAAAATTATTTATGAAAAATGTATTGCTCGTTGGGTTTGGTTCTATTGGTAATAAACATGCACAAGCGATCCAGGAAATAGAGGGATTAAACCTGACGTCAATCGTCGACCCTTATCAAAATAATACATATAAACCGGCCGAAAATTATTCTACTCTCGAAGCATTTTTTAATTCTGAAAGTAAGGCTGATATCGCATCCATCTGCACGCCTAATAGTATGCATGCGGCACAAGCCATAGCCTGTATGGAGCACGGAATGGATGTATTAATTGAAAAACCAATGGCCATCGACAAACGCGATGCTGAACGGGTGATCGCCACATCCTTAAAAACAAACCGTCAGGTCTTTTGTGTCATGCAATTGCGATATAGTCCGATTGTGGTTTGGTTAAAAGACATACTAAGTCAAGGGCAGCTAGGAGATATATTCTCGGTCGAAGTACGATGCTTTTGGAATCGAAATGAAAACTATTATCAAGCAGAAAAAAATGAGTATCAATGGCGTGGCAGCTTGGACGGAGATAAGGGTCCGCTCTATACACAATTTTCACATTTTGTTGATTTAATTTATTATTTATTTGGAGATTGGAAGGTCGAGCATGCCGCATTTAATAATTTTAATCATCAATCTTTCACCGAATTTGAAGATAGCGGACGCATTATATTTGATGTTGATAAAATATCCGGGTTATTTTCATACACGACATCAGTATTTGAAAAGAATTATGAAAGCACAATTACGTTAATCGGGAGTCAAGGAACCATCGCTATTGGCGGGCAGTATTTTAATCAGATCCGATACACCCATCCGGATTCACTCAAAAAGCTCGATCAATCTGTCATTGATAAATATAGTTCCGATCGGTTAGCAGGCCATAAAGCTATCTATGAAAATGTGATCAATGTCCTCGACGCCAAACATCCGATTACCACCAATGCCTTAGACGGCCTCAAAGTGGTGGAGATGATTGAAGATGTTTATGCGCGACGTTAGCACAGGTGATGGAGACGAAAATCAGTCCAAAAATTTAATATTTCGAGTCAACCCCTCAAACTTCGTACGCTTCACGGCCGATCCAGCAAAAAGGTCCTCAAATATTTCAGCCGTAATATCCAGCCAGTCCGATTTTTTCATTTCTAATAATTGCTTTTTAGGTATGAATTGAACTTCATTGTGTGGTACAGAAAATCGATTCCACGGACATACGTCTTGGCATATGTCACACCCGAACATGTAATTTTCCATTTTTCCAGCAAACGCTTCAGGTATTTTATCTTTTAATTCTATTGTTAAATATGATATGCATTTTGAAGCATCGAGCACATAACCTGTTGGAGAAATGGCATCCGTTGGACAGGCATCAATACATCGTGTGCATGTTCCACAATGATCTTCAACTTCTTGATCGTAAGATAATTCTACGTCGATTATTATTTCAGCTAGAAAAAAGAAACTCCCCTTTTTTTTATTTAATAATAAAGTATGTTTCCCCATCCAACCCAAGCCGGATCGACGCGCCCAATCTCGCTCTAGGACAGGCGCAGAGTCCACAAAAATTCTTCCAGATATATCACCAACATGATCGGCAATGAACTCAAATAAAGTTTTTAATTTCTTTTTAATGACTTTATGATAATCGCGTCCGAAGGCATACATGGAAATTTGAGGTGCCACAGGATCTGCCTGAGATTCATTCGTGAAATAATTATATGCAAGGGATATCACGGACTTTGACCCGGGTACAAGTTTAGTCGGGTCGACCCGCTTATCAAAGTGATTTTCCATATAAGACATTTCACCGTGCATACCTTTTGAAAGCCATTGCTCGAGATGCTGAGCCTCATCTTCCATGAATTCCGCACGACTGATACCGCAGAGCATGAAGCCCAGTCGCTCGGCTTCCGATTTTATATATTGGCTTAGAATATCTTTGTCCATCAAACGTTGACTATAAGTACGGATTGAACATACGTGCTTTTCTACACATTTAATATATTGACACCACATTAATCACAAAACCCATCGTAATGAAAAATGTCTTTACACTACTTTTTATCACCGTATTCACTTTCTGTTTAACTGCCCAGTCGATTCCGATTGATGAGCGTGTTCGCATGGGTGAGTTGGACAACGGGATGCGCTATTATATACAACATCACGAGAAACCCGAAAATCGAGCAGAAATACGATTGGCTGTCAAGACAGGATCTGTTATGGAAGATGACGATCAAAAAGGACTGGCACACTTTGTCGAGCACATGGCATTTAATGGAACCAAGAAGTTTGAGAAGAACGAATTGGTTGACTATCTCGAAACAACAGGAGCGAGATTTGGTCCAGATTTGAACGCATACACAACTTTCGATGAAACAGTTTATATGCTTCAAGTGCGTACCGACGACGAAGACATTTTATCGAAAGGGCTACTCATATTTGAAGATTGGGCTGGCGGCTTGATGTTTGACGGAGAAGAAATCGATAAGGAGCGCGGCGTGATCAAGTCAGAGTGGCGCAGTAGCTTGAGTCCGGATCAACGTATGCAGAACAAATACTTTCCAGTGCTATATCAAGGATCGCAATATGCTGATCGACTCCCAATCGGTGATGTCGACATCATTGAGAATGCACCATATGACGTGTTGCGCAGGTTCTACACAGATTGGTATCGACCAGATTTGATGGCACTAGTTGTCGTAGGAGATGTGGATGTTGATGAAATGGAAATGCAGATTAAAGAACGATTTAATAAACTAGAGTCGCCTGCAACACCTCGAGAACGAACGCGATTCAAAGTGCCTCAACACGATGAGACACTGGTATCTATTCTTTCTGATAAAGAGGCGTCATTTTCATCGGTTCGAATGCTGATCAAGCATCCTGGAATGGAAATGAAGACTACAGCAGACATGCGACAAAGTTTGTTATACCGCTTATATAATGGTATGATGAATAACCGTCTCGGAGAGCTTACGCAATTAGCTGATCCTCCATACTCGTTTGCATTCAGTGGGTATGGAAGAGACATTGGCGACATAGATCGTTACTCGGCATTTGCACGTACAGGTGAAGGCAAAATCCTTCAAGGGTTTGAGGCGATGATGACAGAAGTCGAGCGTGCCAAGCGTCACGGATTTACAGCTTCTGAGCTCGAACGACAAAAAGGTGAAATTCTCACGGCTGCTGAATCGGCAGTAAAAGAGCAGGACAAAACGCAGTCACGTGGATTAGCCATGCGATATGTTTACCACTTTCTCGAAGACAATCCTATTCCAGGTCCGCAACAGCAGTTAGATATGTATACTGCATTCATGCCGACGATCTCCATCGATGAAATCAATCAACTTTCTGATGTGTGGCTCACCGATGCCAACCGCGTAATCGTCATGACAGGACCGGAAAAAGAAGAAGCGCCAATGCCAACTGAAGGTGAAGTATATGCGGCACTAGACCGTATCGCACAGATGGAATTAGAGCCATACGAAGATGAAGTGATTGAGGGCGAATTATTCGATAAAATGCTAACTCCAGGGACGATAACAGAACGAGTGAATATGGAATCGATCGGTGTCGAAGAATGGCAATTAAGTAACGGCGTTCGCGTAGTAGTGAAGCACACAGATTTTAAAAACGACGAAGTTCTTATGCGTGCAACGAGCGAGGGAGGACATTCAAACTATGATGATAATATGTACCCCAGCGCACGATTTGCTTCAGGTGTGATTAATGAAGCTGGGCTTGGCAAGTTTGACAATATTCAATTGGAGAAAAAGTTAACCGGTAAAATTGTCTCGGTAAGACCATATATTGGAGAGAGTTATGAAGGATTTGTGGGTGATGCGTCGCCAAAGGATTTAGAATTATTATTTCAATTGACCTACATGTATTTTACAGAGCCGCGTGAAGATGCAGATGCTTACGCAAGCTTTATCAAAAAGCAAGAAAATTTATTTCAAAATTTAATGTCAAATCCGAATTATTATTTTTCTGATTATGTCACTAAATTAAAAACAGATAATCATCCACGCCGTGGATTTCCGACCGTTGATGAATTAAATAGAATGGACTATAATGAAGTAATGCGAATTTATAAGGATCGCTTTGCTGATGCATCCGATTTTACATTCTTTTTCGTCGGTAATTTTGATAAAGGAGAATTGGAAAAATATGCGACAACATATTTAGCTAATTTGCCATCGACCAACCGTGTAGAGAAATGGAAAGATGTAGGTGCGGATTACAAGTCAGGTGTCGTTTCGAATTCAATACAAAAAGGTAAGGCGCCTAAGACGCAAGTTGATATGACATTCCACGGTGACTTCGATTACACATCAAAGAATGACTACATATTCGATAGTATGCTAGCAGCTCTTCGGATCAAATTGCGTGAAGCGATGCGAGAAGATAAAGGTGGCGTCTATGGTGTGCGCGTAAGCGGTGGAGCTTACAATGTGCCAAAAGAACGATACAATATCACAGTAGCCTTCAATGCAGATCCTGATCGTGCTGATGAATTAGTTCAGACTGCCAAAGAAGTGATCAAGCAATACCAAGGCGAACCGTTTGAAGAAGCAGATATCAAAAAAGTATCCGAAACCCAACTGCAACAGACGATTAAAAACATGCAGGAAAATAGATTTTGGATTAGTCGCCTAGAAACCGCATATGAAGACGACAAGGATCCAAGAAATATCTCAATGGATAAATTGAAAGAAAATCAGACGATGCTTACGCAAGAAAATTTGCAAATGGCAACTAAGAAATATTTTGATTGGAATAATTATTTTGAAATCATCATGGCTCCAGAAGAGTCGATGTCGGAAGAATAAAAATAAATATTTATAAATAATAATGCCGCAATCAGTTTATATTGGTTGCGGCTTTTTTTATGTGTTAGGGATTGCTAAGCCTGGAGTTTACGGAAGGATTGGTAAGCCCGGATAAAATTTGAATAGTTGAATGGGTTGAATGGGTTGAATGGGTTGAATGGGTTTAAAGGGTTCAATGTTGAAAGGGGTTCAATGTGCCGACATAGTCAAAATTTACAATTTTGGCACTATGTCGAGCATCCACGACAATCTACAAAATTGAAGATTTTTAGATTGTCGGGATTCAAAAGTTCAAGGGGTACAATATTCAGTGGATACGAGGGATTGCTTAGACCTGTTGGAATGTTTAAGTTCTAAGGGTTTCGAGTTTGTGCAAAAGGGAATGCAGACTTTAGTCTGCGGTGCAGTATTTTTCATAGTTTTTTGCAATCTATATTTTTACAATATCCAACTTTCTAAGGCTAAAGCCTGATTTCCCTTGCTTTGATTCCAAAAGATGATTTGTGTTAAAGGGAATGCAGACTTTAGTCAGCGGTGCGGTAGTTTTCATTGTTTTTTTACAATCTCTTTTTTCAATATATTCAACTTGTTCAGGCTGAAGCCTGATTTCCTTGCCTTTATTCCAAATATTGGTTTGTGTGAAAGGGAAAACGGACCTTAGTCAGCGGTGCGGTATTTTTTATAGTTTTAGGGAATCTCTTTTTTCAATATATTCAACTTGTTCAGGCTGAAGCCTGATTTCCCTTGCCTTTATTCCAAATAATGATTTGTGTGTGAAAGGGAAAATGGACTTTAGTCAGCGGTGCGGTATTTTTTATAGTTTTAGGGAATCTCTTTTTTTAATATATTCAACTTATTCAGGCTAAAGCCTGATTTCCCTTGCCTTTATTCCAAATAATGATTTGTGTGAAAGGGAATACGGACTTTAATCAGCGATGTGGTATTTTTTATAGTTTTAGGGAATCTCGTTTTTTAATATATTCAACTTATTCAGGCTAAAGCCTGATTTCTCTTGCTTTTATTCCAAAAGATGATTTGTGTGAAAGGGAATGCAGACTTTAGTCTGCGGCGATTAATATTATTTAGTTTTTAGTCTTGCTTCATTGAGAAACAAGGTGTTAATAAAATAAATAAAATTTAATCTACAGAAATTCGATCAGCATTTAAGAATCGGCGAGATACAAAACAACGGAGTTTTTTGGCTAAACATGTGAACCTAAGAAAACGGGAACCCTGAACCCTGAACTAAGAACTTCACACCTTCGCCTTCAACAACTGCATGACGTCCTCAATCGTATTCGCCTCACTAGCCGGCTTGTCTTCACGCCATCTAACCATTCGCGGAAACCGCAATGCAATCCCAGACTTATGTCGTGTGCTAACATTGATGTCTTCAAAAGCAAGTTCAAAAACGAGCTCGGGTACAACGCTGCGGACAGGACCGAACCGTTCTTTGGTATTTCTTTTAATCCACCGGTCGACACGATTAAATTCTTTGTCGGTGAGTCCACTGTACGCTTTTGCTACTGGGACGAGAATATTGTCTTTCCATACACCAAAAGTATAGTCAGTATATAAATTTGCTCGCCGACCGCTTCCGCGCTGCGCATAAATCATGACGGCGTCTATGGTATACGGATCGACTTTCCATTTCCACCAGTCACCACGCTTACGACCAGCTTGATATATGGATGCCTTCTTTTTAATCATGAATCCTTCGTTGTGCAAAGCACGGGCTTGTTCACGCATTTTATTTAATGCTTCCCATGAATTAAATTCTACAGTTGTCGATAAATGTAAGGCGGGGTGATTAAGCTTTTTGGCGAGCGTAATTAATTTTTCTCTTCTTAATGCATGCGGCTCAGATCGAATATCTTCACCATTATATTCGAGTAAGTCATAACACATTAAAATAACGGGAACATCTGCTAGCATTTTTTTGCCGACCTTTTTCCGACCGATACGTTTTTGTAATTGGCCAAACGGCAACGGTTTTGATCCATCATGAGCTAATATTTCACCATCGATGACTGTCCCATTGGGTAAGTTCAGAGCCATGTCGGCAATCTCTGGATATTGGTGTGTAACAAGATCTTCACTTCGACTCCAAATAAATACTTCTTCCTTTCGATGGATCACCTGCCCGCGTATACCGTCCCATTTATATTCGGCCGTCCAATCTTCTACCGGTCCGAGTTTTTCATATTCCACGTCCATGGCATATGCTAGATAAAAGGGATACGGCCGACTCAAATTATCGCCATCCAACTCTGATTCAAATAATTGTTCCCAAGTGGTTGTCTTCGGGGTCCAATTTCCCATCATGCGATGCGCAATCTGAGAGGCCTCAACATCCATATATTGCGCAACAGCACGAGTAATTAATTTATCGCTCACACCAACTCGAAAACCTCCGGTTATTATTTTATTAAATACAAATCGTTCCTCCGGAGATAAAATGGCCCAGGATGATTTAATAAATGATTCTTTTTCTTCTTCCGTCGCCCCGTAAATATTAATAATTTTTTCAACCCATTCGTGCAGTTCAAAATTACTTTCGGAATATTCTTCTGGTAATATATTTGCCAACGTTTCCGCTAAATCGCCAACGATATGATAGGTTTCTTCCAATAGCCAAAGTGGGATATCGCTCAAATCACTTGCCCATTGTCGCAAGTCTGATGTTTTAACCGGTCGCTTTGGCCTTCGGTGAGATAATATCGCAACAGCCCACAAGCGATTTATTGAATTGGCTGCCTGTAAATATTCCACCAAGGCTTTTAGCTTGACCGTCGTCTTCGTACTTCCATCAAGCCGCATGAATAGTCGTGTAAAATCTTTCATCGGTTATTCGGCTTCTACAGGTTGTTGAATTTCGGCAAGCTCACCTTCGTACTCTGTCGAGACCACATGTGCGTCATATCCTTTTTCGATTAAATACTTGGTGAATATATCTGTATACCCGTGTGTCACATAAACATGTGAGGCTTCAGTAGCTTTTATCGCATCCAACAAACCGTTCCAATCGGCATGATCGCTGACGATAAAACCTGTATCAGAACCCCTCCGTCTTCGAGCTCCGCGCAGTTGCATCCATCCACTCGCCATAGCTGATCGATGGGTGCCTAATCGACGTACCCATGTAGATCCGGCAGCACTTGGCGGAGCGATAATAAGTGCTTGACCTAATGCTGATTTCTTTATTTCTTTTGACAAGTAAGTCGTATTTGGAAGATCATATCCGCTTTCTCGCAACACCTTATTTATATTTTCCACAGCTCCGTGGGTATATATTGGCCCAATTTTAGGATCTACCATACACAGTAGTCGCTGCGCTTTTCCAAGAGAGTATCCCAATAAAAGACTTGGTTTATTTTCCGCTTGATTCGCTGACCACCAATTATTTATTTCTTCCGATAAAACGTCATTGGTTTTCCATGAAAAAACCGGTAAGCCAAATGTGGATTCGGTGACAAAATGATGGCATTTTATCGGTTCAAATGCTGGAATAAACCCATCAGCTTGTGTTTTATAATCACCGCTTAATACCCATATTTCACCCTTATATTCGATACGCACTTGGGCGCTTCCAATAATATGTCCGGCAGGATGAAAACTAAATTGAACGCCATTGATAAAAAATGTTTCTCCGTAGCTATAGCTCGTAGACGCTTGTGTTTGTAGTCGATATCGCAAGACCGGCTCGGTCATGGGCGTGCAGATATATTGTTGGCTTCCTGGCCGTGAATGGTCCGCATGCGCATGTGTGATAATGGCTTTGTTTACCGGTTTCCATGGATCTATGTATGCATTCGCTTGTGGCACATAAAATCCGCTATCTGTGAACTGGACAAGTCTCTCTTTTGGCATCGCATATAAAACAGATCACCCGTGATAGATGTTCGAGTGATCAGAAGTGTTCAAGTTTTAGCATTTATAAACGGTAAATTTCTATCGCAGAGACATGACGGATTCATTTGTATCGATTCATTAGATTTACAACATGACATTTGAAAATAAAGAACTAGCCATTTTAGATCGAGCGCTCTCGAAATTGAAATCAGGTTTTAATGATTTTCCTGATACACTTACAACAGATAATGAAGATGCGATCGAACGAATATTGCATAAAATAGCGATCAAAATGCACGACAATTATCCGTATCCATCGAATAATTATGCAGGTCAAATGCTCAAACCACCGCATGCTATTGCCAGGCTTGCGTATAGTTTGGCGCTCTATATCAATCCGAATAATCACGCTCTGGATGGCAGTCGGGCAAGCTCGCCGATGGAAAAATCATGCGTACAGAGAATCGCCGCGATGATGGGTTGGTCCGAAAGTTTAGGCCATCTAACAAGTGGAGGCACCATGGCAAATTTAGAAGCGCTTTGGATTGCAGGAAAAATACATCCCGATAAAAAAGTGGTGGCTTCGGAATTTGCACATTATACACACAGAAGAATCACTGAAGTATTAAACATAGAATATCAGGAAATTCCAGCTGACAATGATGGACGAATGTGTATGCTGCATTTAATAACTACTTTAAAAACGGGAACGGTCGGAACGGTTGTAGTCACTTTAGGCACAACAGGAATGGGTATGGTCGATGCGCTTGAAGATATTATTGCATTAAAAAAGCAATTTAATTTCCGCATACACATCGACGCCGCTTACGGTGGGTATTTTAAAATAGCGAAAAAACTCTCGCCATATGTATCGCGACAATTTGCTGTCGTGCACGAAGCCGATAGTATTGTCATCGATCCACATAAACATGGATTACAACCTTATGGATGTGGTTGTATTTTATTTAAAGACACATCCGTTGGCCAATATTATTTACACGACTCACCATACACCTATTTTTCATCGGAAGATTTACATCTTGGCGAAATTAGCCTTGAATGTTCGCGAGCAGGGGCATCAGCGGTAGCGCTTTGGGCGACTATGGAATTATATCCATTATTCACTGACGGAGAATTTGCCAATCAACTCGATGCCTGCCTTCAAGCCGCAATTGATTTACAAAATTTAATTACATACGACAACCGATTTATAACGATTATTAGACCAGAATTAGACATCGTCGTCTGGGGAATTAAAGCAGATTCTCTGAGTGAAATGACACGACGAGCTCAAACATTCTTCAAAAAAGCTGCTGATCAAAATTTACATTTAGCACTCATAAAAATGCCCGCCAACAGATTACCTAGTCATTGGAGTGAAATTGAACGCGATCAAGAATATGTGACTTGTTTACGATCGTGCTTAATGAAGCCGACACATGAAAAATTCATTGATGAGATGTGGCGAATTATTCAACGCATTATTTAATTGTCGGTCTCATCGAGGATCATCAGCTTTGCAAATTTGAGCATGATGCGTCGTTTTGGATTTTCAATTTGATCAAACATGATGGTCGCTACTTTGCTGTGATTGGCACCATCGACATGGACGACTTGTCCATCACCAAATTTCATATGTCGTACCGTTTGTCCTTCGGCAATTTTGCTAGGAGGTGATACTATGAAGTTATCGAGATCGACTTTAGGGAGGTTCTGATTGAGGCGTTTTATTTTTCCTCCTCGGAGACTCGCTTTTATTGGTTCCATGGTGCGAGAGATATGCGCACCGGTATCTTCCAGTCGTTCGGTATTTATTTCTGACAAAAAGCGACTGACGTCATTGGAGCGGACCTGCCCATATTGATAACGCGTGTTGGCGTAAGATAAGCTCAAGTATTCTTCCGCCCGCGTGATTGCGACATAAAAAAGCCGCCGCTCTTCGTCAATCCCATCTTGTGTGTCCATGGACATGAATGATGGAAATAAATTTTCTTCTAGCCCTACCACGAATATGGCGCGGTATTCTAGCCCTTTGGCGGCATGAACGGACATGAGCGTAACGAAATCATCATTCTCTTCATTTTCTGAATCAAAATCTGTCAGCAGAGCAATGTTTTGCAAATATGCTGTCAAGGAACGATCCGCATTTTCTGCTCCTGTGACTTCATCTGATTCTGCAAATTCCTGGACGCCATCCATTAAAGCCGATAAGTTTTCTAATCGCCCCAATCCTTCAAGCGAATTATCAGCGGTATACATATTTTGAATCCCGGATTGTTTAAAAATAAATAATGCGGTTTCATATGCATTGTGTTTTTCCGCGTACTTTTGAAATGCAATAATTAAATTTCGAAATTCCGAAAGTAATTTTGTTGCACGGGTCGAAAGCGGAACCTGCCCAATCGCTGCTAATCCCGAAATTGTATTGTTTTGAGAAAACGTCATCAATTTTTCGATGGTTGTTTTCCCGATACCACGTCTTGGATTGACGAGTGCGCGTTTTAATGCTTCGTCATCATTTGGGTTGACTGTCAACCGCATATACGACAGCATATCCTTGATTTCTTTCCGCTGATAAAACGATAGACCACCATAGATTCTATAGTGGATATTTTGGCGGCGGAGATGCTCTTCAAACACCCGAGACTGAGCGTTCGTACGGTATAGAATAGCAATCTCTTTATTGGAAAGGTGGTTTCTATTTTTTAATTCCACGATAGACGATACCACTTTTCGACCCTCTTCGACATCGCTCAGCGCTCGAATAACGCGTATTTTTTGAGTAGATATTTTATCAGTCCAAATATCTTTTTTAATCTGCCGCTTGTTTTGAGAAATGACATCATTGGCGGCATTGACGATGTGTTCAGTAGACCGATAATTTTGTTCCAACTTGAATACACGCGTCTCTGGGAAATCGTGCTGAAATTGTAATATATTTTCAATGGTTGCTCCGCGAAACGAATAAATACTTTGCGCATCGTCACCTACAATGCAAATGTTTTCTCGGCTGTCATCATATTTGCTGAGCAGCTTAACAATTTCATATTGTAAATAATTCGTGTCTTGAAATTCATCTACCAACACGTATTCGAATTGCCGTCGATATTTAGCAATGACATTTTCGGGGTTTTGATAAAGCAATTTGAACATATTGAGAAGCAAATCATCAAAATCCATAGCGCCATTTTGTTCCAATCGCTTGACGTATCGTTCATAGATTTTATAGATCATCGGCCGCTTATTAAAGCGATCCTGCTCCATGAGTTCAGGATTGTCTGCGTAGGCTTTATATGTGATAATATTACTCTTCGCCGATGAAATTCTATTTTTTACAGCACCCGGACTGTAGACCTTGAGTTCTAATCCGAGCTCTTTGACGATATCTTTCACCACACTTTTGGTATCGTCAGTGTCATAGATTGTAAATGATCCGGGATAGCCAATTTTAGGTGCTTCAACGCGCAAAATGCGAGCGAATATCGAGTGAAATGTGCCCGCCCATACCTTTTGTGCATCCCCGCCGACGACACCCTCGATTCTGGACTTCATTTCTCTGGCAGCTTTGTTGGTAAACGTCAGCGCCAATATCTGCCAAGGCAGCACACCAGACTGAATTAGATAGGCAATACGATAGGTGAGCACCCGCGTTTTACCGGATCCCGGGCCTGCAATGACCATGACGGGCCCGTCAGTACAGGTGACTGCATCGTGTTGCGGTTGATTGAGCGATTCTAAATAATTCATGAAAGAACAAGCGTTTCTGTACGCCAAAGATACGGTAGGCAATCGTGAAATCTGCACCGAGTTCGATCAAATTAGATGTCGACTATAAATATATATGTTGATAGGCATTACTGTTTATTTATATACATTTGATCCGCGCATGAGCTATAAAAATAAAATCAAGAATTGGGAGGGTTTTGCGAAGACTGATCCCCTTTGGTCCATCTTAACCGATCCGAATAAAAAAGACGGAAAATGGGATGTGGATGAGTTTTTCAAAACGGGAAAGGATGAAATTGATATCGTATTTAATTATTTAGAAAAAAATAATGTTAGTCCGACAAATAAACAGAGAGCAATCGATTTCGGATGTGGTGTTGGCAGATTGACTCGCGCCATTCATACACGATTTGATGATACGCTGGGGATTGATGCATCTTCACAAATGGTTTTTTTGGCCAATAAATATCATGAGGATATTGCCAAATTGAATTTCAAACAAAATACCACCGACCACTTACATTTTATAGAAGACAAGTCTATTTCTTTTATTTATACGGCGATTGTGTTGCAACATATTCCACCAAAAGTTTCTTATAATTTCATAGCTGAATTTTGCCGGATATTGGAATCAGGTGGTACACTTGTATTTCAATTACCGACCGCTGATTTACGAAAACTGACAGGCATTCAGAAATTCAGAACGTGGTTAAAATTAAGAGAGCGATTGTCCAATGTCGGCGTATGGAAAAAATACCACATGGATATGAATATCTATCAAGACGATCGCATTCGGACTATTGTTGAAAACCAGGGGTGTGAAGTTGCTGATAGAGCATACACCAATCACACCGAAAAGGCATTCAATGGACATTTGAAATTTTTATCGAAAGATGAAGCAACTGACTTTGTGAGTTCATTTTATATCGTCAGACGACCATAGCCTTTAGTTCATTTTATCAAGAAAATGGAAACATCTATTCCGCAACCTTCTTGAGTATTTATCGTCTATATAAAGTACGTCCCCAATTTTGCCACAAATTCAAGACTTAAATTTGCGTCCATGTCGATACATGTGCATGACATAAAGGAATTTTCATCGAAAATGACGGCCAAGAAATTGGCGAATCATTGGCAACTGTATCGTTCGTATCGCAGAAGCCAACGCCACGGCAAGGCTGCCATCTCGGGTTTTCCATCATCTATCTCAGTCGAACCAACAACGGCATGTAATCTACGATGCCCCGAATGTCCGTCAGGCCTAAGATCATTTTCGAGACCAACAGGCAATCTGAAAGCTGATTTTTTCCGTTCCATGTTGGTGGACTTGCAAGACTATCTCATGTATTTGATCTTTTATTTTCAAGGTGAACCGTATATCAATCCACAGTTTCTTGAGATGGTGGAGCATGCCTCAAAGCAAGGCATCTATACGATTACCTCAACCAATGGCCACTTTTTGACCAAGGAAGCTTCCGAGCGCACCGTCAAAAGTGGGCTTAGCCGTCTCATCATATCTATAGACGGAGCCACTCAGGAAACCTATGCATCATATCGCAAAGAAGGAAAACTTGATCAGGTGATCGAGGGAACACGAAATGTAATTGAGGCCAAGCGTCGGTTGAAATCGAAAACGCCACATGTCGTATTTCAGTTTTTGGTCGTACGGCCCAATGAGCATGAAATTCAGGCCGTGCGTGATTTGGCAAAAGAACTCGGTGTCGATGAAATCAAATTTAAGTCCGCCCAGATTTATGACTATAAAAATGGTAATGACCTCATTCCAACATTGCCGCAGTATAGCCGATATCGAGAATTGAGCGATGGTACATTTGAGCTGAAAACCAAACTACACAACCGGTGCTGGAAGATGTGGCATTCGTGTGTCATTACATGGGATGGACAAGTCGTGCCTTGCTGTTTTGATAAAGATGCAAAGCATCCAATGGGTAGCTTGAGACTTGAAAATTTTAAGGACATCTGGACGAACACCACGTATCAGGGATTTCGAAATGCCATACTCACCGCTCGCGATCAAATTGACATCTGCACCAATTGTAGTGAAGGATTAAATGCATGGGTGGGTTCATGATCGCATTGTTCGACATGTTGCACACACTCACCAGATAAATTCAACAAACTTTATAAGACATATAAATCACTCATTATATGTGTCGAAATCATATATGACGGAATTTTTCTTTTCTTCTATTTTTTTGATTATCAGTATATTATTCGTAATTTTACGATTGGAAGGGGACCGAATTAAATTTCGGTACGGTTTTTTCGCCTCTCTAATTTTTTAGATTTTTTATAACCATTTAGCCCAAAAATCGATGTTTAAAAAGGTAATTATTCAAGGACGGTTAGAGTTTGGAAAGGAACTGACCTACACTAAGGTGTTCGACATGTTCGAGCACATGATAGATGTTCGATTTAAAAACGCGATTTTGGTGACAGAAGAGCATTTTGATCCTGAGACTTACCTACTAGATTTTGACCGCACGGTTATTCAGGCTTCAGTCAAATATTATAAAAACACGATTGATCTACTGAACTACATGGTACAATTTGCCGTGTCAGGGACGATCAGTGCGTGGCTGATAGATGAAGGGAAAGTACTCAACTCACACGTTTTTGAACCGGGAAGCGAAAAGATTGTCGTTCAAGCCTATTTGAAAGGTAAAAAGTTAAGCGAAGAAAAAGGGAAAGAAGAGGATGCCATAAAATCATTAGATAAGGCACTTAAAAAATATGATCGTCATTCGCAAGCCTATGAGCGTCGCGCACATGTCAATTATAAATTGGGAAATGTTGAAGATGCCGTATACGACTATGAAAAAAGCATTCGACTCGATGCACGAAATGCAGCGGCCTATATGGGTCTCGGACATATAAAATTCAAACAGAAAAAATACAAAGACGCGGCAGAGAACTTTGAAATGGCTACGAAAACAGCCGTAGCATTGCAGCCCATGTATTGGGTCGCTCGTCGACACAAAGCCATCGCCCATATCAAAATGGAAGAATGGAGCAAAGCCGAATTCGATTTAAGATTATTTACAAAACGCGATTTCTCAAACGACGAAATGAATAGCGCACATTTACAATGGGCGTTTTCTGAATATGGAATGGTCTTGATGGAAGTTGGGAAATATGACGAAGCGATCGACGCGTTTGATGAAGCACTAAAACTGAGCGCTGAAGGCACTAAAAAAGAACGTGCTGATAAACTATTAAATCGTGGTATCGCTAAGCAAAAGGCTGGCGGCAGTGGATTCCTCTCTGACTGGAAAGAAGCCGCCCACCTCGGTGATTCGAAAGCAAAAAAATTGCTTGAAGTGCACGCCAATTAATATAGTCTGGCTAATTTCTAAAGTATTTATTTATGGAAAATTCTGAATTCCAATATTTTGGTCGCTACACTGGCGAACTGAAATCGTATGCTGTTCACAAACGAAGTGGCGATGTCCTTCGAACCGATGCGCCAGTAGATAATCAAGGCACAGGTGCACATTTTTCGCCAACAGATTTATTAGCCAATGCGCTTGGGACGTGTATCGTCACCGTAATGGGTATCAAAGCCAAATCAGAAAAACTAAATATAGAAGGGGCTGAGTTTTATGTCAAAAAAGTAATGGGATCAAATCCGCGTCGCATAGTTGAATTACATGTGCGTATAATTATGCCTGATCAAGAATATAGCGAACGTGAAAAGAAGGTTTTAGAAAAAGCCGCTCATCATTGTCCCGTTGCAAATAGCTTACACCCAGACTTGAATGAAATGATCGAGATTGTTTGGTAAGTTAAACGTGTTTATTCTCCTAAATAAAGGTTTTCATAAAACGTTAAAAACGCGTCTTTTCCATAAGATGTTTCGGGAATATTTTGGAGACTTTCTGTGAAGGCATCATAATTATTTCGGATAGTCTCGACTGATTTTTCAAGAGAGTTATAGTCGAATTCATGCATAACTACACCCAAGTTTTTACTTTCGATTTCGCGGTGAATAGGAATAGCAGAAGTTGTAATAATCGGCCTACCTGCCAAAATACCTTCTAATAAGGAGTGTGGATAAGATTTTACCAATTGGCTATATTTAGATAATAAAACCACGGCATGTGATTGCATTAAATATGTGCTGATATCGACACGCTCATTTATTAATGTAATGCGTTCAGCACATCCCGATTGATTGATTTTCTTTTGCATTTCATCATATAGTACGTCCCGCCATATAAAAATAATTTGCAAGTCCTCGTGTTGTTGCACAAGTTGGAGAAGTAAGTCGATTCCTTTTGATTCAAATTGACTTTTCTCCCAAGGGGCAGACGCCATTAGTAGCGTGAATGGTCCATCTGGGCGAGGTAAGGTCTTCTTAGGAAAATCAACAAATGGCGGTGAAAGAAATACATGACTAGAAAAGTGCTCCTGCATTTTATCACGTGAAATTTCATCGTATACAATATAATCATCGATACCTGCCATCTCAGCAACATGACGAATTGGCGTAAGAATTGAATATATCTTCTTACCTCCTTTCAATGATCGTAAATAGCGATAAGCATGCAACACCGGAGAAAAAACATGAACAATATCAGCAGTTTTAGTCGCATCGATTAATTTCGATTTATTATGCAAGCCATACAATGATCTAGGAATTAAACTGCTCGGTTTTTTAAATGGAAATGTTGAAATAATCTCTCCACCAAATGTTGCCTTCAACAAGTTTAATTCTTGAAAATGTGCATCCGTTTCAGGTGAATCTGGAACTGGAACATTGGTGATATAAACTATTTTTTTATCGATCAGAATTTAATTAGGAGTAAAATAATGATTTTCCAAATCGTCCTGCGAGACCATCTTTTATGGCGCGGTAAATTGTCATGAATCGATTAAACTGCAACCTCAACAGTGCACCGATCATTTGTCTTCTCAATGTTTTGGTCCAAATTTGGCTAAGTTTTTTAGCATCTGCACCTCCAAATTTGCGAATAAGCAAATATCGATTACGTAACGAATAATAAATATAATGCGTAGAGCGGTAAGACTCATTACCACTTGAAAAGTGTTCTACGATGGTATCACTATGAATTTCAAATTGCATGTCAGTTTCGCCTCCCAGCCGTAAGAACCAATCTGCTATCTCCCCACTAAAAAAATAACTCTCATCCAGTAAACCAATTTTATCAAAGGCCTTGGTATCGATTAATACTGCCGTACCTGGAAGATAATCTGGTTTAATTTTAGGATCGACGGTCTCTGTGGTTGCAATTCGGGTGTTGCTATGCGTGATAGGATTGCGTCCACCATAGTTATATACTTGCTTCTCATTATGTGTTTCTAATAAGACTGGAGCTATGGCGGCCAGATTATTTTTTTGCAAATCTTGGAGCAAGGTGGTCACATCCGTAGCGGTGATGTCGATATCAGCATTAAGTAAGAGCACATAAGAACTACCCGAATCAAGTGCATGCCGTATTCCTAAATTATTTCCACCAGCAAACCCCATGTTTTCATCTGGTGACAACATGGTGACCCACTCGAATGGAGAAGCATCAAAGTCTTGGCTGTTGTCAACAACGATAGTCACGAATTCGTCTCGATCCCATGAGCTAATTTGCTGCAAGAGGAGGTTGACTTCGGCGGTGTTGTGCCAGTGAAGGATGATTATGGTGACATGGGACATTAGTGTAAAATTACAGCGTCGCCTGACAAATATTGGTCTGGCCACTAAGTGGCCAGACCAATATTTGTCAGGCGAGCATTTAATAATATGATTATCAGATATTTATAAAGCACCAAAATCTACAAACGCACACATTTTATCGAAAATTGTGCGCTTAATCTTCGACAATGCAAACAATTTCACGCAAATCGGCATTTATCGATAGATACTTAGCTTCCATCGTAAAACCACAAGAAATCACATCACTTTGTGAATAATTGCCTTATTTTGTCAATCGCTTCAACCCATTAATCATACATGAAATCTAGAACAACAGCGGCGTTTTTGGCACTCTTCTTGGGAGCATTCGGTGTTCATCGGTTCTACCTCAAACAGACCGGTCTGGGGCTTGGGTATTTGTTTGCCAGTATTTTTTTCAAATTTCCTGTTGGTGCAGTGCTAGGTATCATCGATGCCATTGTCTTTTTCATGATGAGCGACGAAGAGTTTGATCGGCGATACAACAAAGATGGCGATCAAGTCAGACGGCGCCGTGAACAAACTCGTCGACAAGTGCGCACGAAACGACGGTCGCCCCAACAGCGTGTTGTCACAAAGCAACGCGAACGCAAAATAAAAACGCAACGACGCAATCCATTCAAATTATCAGCAAAGAAGAAATTGCAGGAATATGATCTGAAAGGCGCCATTGAAGATTTTAAACGAAGTATCGATATTAATCCAGATGATGCCGAAGCGCACTATCTCATCGCCAGCGCTTATTCATTAAATGAAAAAGCAGATAAAGCATTTGAGCATCTGGCCAAATCTGTTGGGCTGGGATTTAAAGATTATGAAAAAATAAAAACAGACGATGCGCTGGCGTTCATTCGTATTCATGAAAACTTTGAAGATTTTGAACGAGCGGGATATCGAATCACCACACCGCTCAATCAAAAGCAAAAGACAGATGATAAAAAACCCGATGAGACGCTACTGGCCCAACTTCAACGGTTGGCAGAACTCCGCAAAAAAGGCTTAATCACCGACGAGGATTTCGAAATCGAAAAGCGTAGAATCATGCGTTGATACGCATTTTATTATCCAGTTAGTATCAATTATCGATGGACCAAATCAACAACATCATGGTGAAATATAAGTATCCAGAGCTGAGGGTTCGAGATGGTATCGCAGAGGAAATTTCAAAGATCGAGCAAGAAATTCAATGGCATTTTCCAGAAGATTATAAATACTACGTGTTAAATTTCACAGAACACGAAATTGAACTAAACCATCAATTCATTATTACTTGGGATATTTTTGAACTTTTAGAGGTAAATCGCAAAAATTTCTACGCTGAGCAGGAAGTATTCGCGATTGGTGGCGATGGTGGTGGGTCCTTTATAGGCTTTGATCTATCTGAGAAAGAGAACGGGAGAATCATCTATGACAATATGATTGGTTGTGAACGTCAATATTTCGTTGAAATCGGTTCCTCGTTTACAGATATATTTATGAGATTAGAAAAGGGAATAACCTGGAATGTATAAACTGATACTTACAGGCGATCATAATGTCAGATGCGCTATCGCCAGATATCGTCGTTACGTCATCAATTCCAATCCAGTTTCCATCGATTCTATTCACTAAAAACATTTCATCGGATCTCACTAGCTAGGTCGATATAATATCATGTCATTATTTGGTATAACTTTTATTTAACGTCCGTCGAGCAACGATACACTCGTATATTGCGTACTAGAAGTAGAAAAATGATTGTAGCCAAATTGCCATGACAGCACGAGAACTTACATCGAATGTGATATTGCCACTCAGGACTTCCGATAACGGAGAGTTCGGTCTGTCGCTTATGAACGAGTTCTACGTCAAGCACTTACCAATTGTCAATAATAATCAACTGCTTGGGCTCATATCTGAGACTGATATCCTTGAGCACGATGCAATGGCGGCCGTGGGTTCATATAATCTATCGCTTAACCGACCATATGTTACTGCGGAAGATCACTTATTTGATGTGATGCGGACAATGTCAGAGTACAATTTGACAGTGATCCCGGTAGTCGAGGGAGAGGATCATTATGTAGGCTTGATCACGCAAGAAGATTTGATTCAATATTACGCGTCCAGCTTTTCATTCGCGGCAAGAGGAAGCATCATTGTATTGGAGATGTCAAAATCCGAATATTCATTGGCGACGCTGAGTCAGATTGTAGAGTCTGAAAACGGCACAGTGTTGAGCACATTTATTACATCAGATCACGATAGTCCACATGTACTTGTCACATTGAAGATCAACAAACAAGACATCAGCAGCATTCTGGCGGCGTTCCAGCGATATGAGTACGTTGTCAATGCAACATTTACCGAAACCGATTACTACGACACGTTGAAAGAGCGGTACGACATGCTGATGAGCTATCTCAACGTATAAAAACCGATCCGCTAATTTTCTTTATGGTGATTTGGTGAGTTCAATTCGTTTTATTTGTAACGATATACAGAGATGAAGCACATATTCACCATATGCATGATGTTACTCCTTGCTGGCTTTTCACAAGCTCAGTCTGAGGAGATCGTCGTGATAGGTGAAATCAAAATGGTGGGTAATCAAAAAACTAGAAAATTTGTCCTCAATCGCGAGATGGATATTCGACCTGGTGACACCATCGCACTCGCTTCGTTCCAACAGACCTTGCTCCGGAATTCTAATTTATTATTAAATACCGGTTTATTTGTTTCGGCATCAGTCACTGCACCTGAATGGAAAAATGGTGACCGTGAAGCGGATATATTAGTCGAAGTAAATGAAACGTGGTATTTTTTTCCAATTCCTGTATTAAAATTGGCAGACAGAAATTTTAATGTATGGTGGGAGGAATTTGACCGCGACTTTAGTCGAATAATTTGGGGTATAAGATTACATCATTACAACTTAACAGGTGTTCGGGATTATTTAAAATTTGTTTCGCAATTTGGATTTTCTCAAAAATATCAATTGCGATATCGATACCCATATCTCAATCGTGCCAAAACGCTTGGTCTTGAAATTGAGGCCAATTATAATCGCTCTCGAAATGGATCGTACAATACCCGCGATGACCAACTTGAATTTTTAATTAGTGAAGCCCGGGATAATTTTAAATCATTTAGCGGGCGCACAAGCGTAGGGTATCGCAAAGGTTTATATACGACGCACCAGGTGGGAGCAGGATTTATCAGCAGCTCCATATCCGATACGGTACGCCAACTGAATCCAAACTATTATATTAATAATCGGTCGCTTCAGCGCTATTTCTCTTTGCATTATAGTTTTAAACACGATCGACGCGATAGACGTGATCAAGCGACTAAGGGCTATGCGATCGAAGGGCTTGTGACGCAGGTCGGACTGGGTGTCTATGATGATCTTAATTATGGTTACGGTCAATTAACGATTAAAAAGTATTTTCCAGTAAATAAAAAAATAACGGCACGTGTCGCGACGACTGGTCGATTATATTTTAATAAAAATAAAATAGCTTATAATCATTCTTCGGCTTTGGGTTATGGAAGGACGTATGTTCGAGGATATGAATTGTACGTGATCGATGGAACCGACTTTGTTTTATCCCACCAGGGGATGACTTGGCAATTTTATAGAAATGTGTGGGACTTTGGAAAAATATTACCGATTAAAAAAACCGACGTCATACCGATTCGAGCTTTTCTCTCAGCCAATGTCGATGTTGGGTATGTCAAAAAGCCACAATACGGAGATCGCAATACGCTTGACGAACAATGGCTCGTTGGCTACGGGCCCGCCATCGAAATATTAATCGCAGAGACTTATTTATTCGGATTTGATTATAGTTTTAACCGATTGGGAGAATCTGGTGTATTTTTACACACTAAATTCAATTTTTAGATATGAAGATCGGTTTATTTGGACAGTCGCTCAAGGGCAAGAAATTCGATGTTTTTCAATATTTGACACGATTACTGGATGATCGTGAAGTTGAGTGGACATTTGGTCCGAACGTGTTGGACAAGGAGGTGGATTTTGATCGCAAGCGCATGAGTGATGCTGATGCCTACATGAAGACGGTCGACTATGTGATCACGCTTGGTGGTGACGGTACGATCTTACAAGCCATATCGCTTATTGGGTCGACTTGCACGCCGATAGTAGGAGTGAATCTCGGACGACTCGGGTTTCTGGCATCAATCGATTCTGAGCATTTGCCAGCAGCGTTGGATGCCATTATCAGCGGCAATTATAAAGTGACCGAGCGAAGTATGCTTCGGCTGGAGTCCAACATTCCAACATTTGAGGAGGCGCCCTTTGCCCTCAATGATTTTACATTGCACAAGCGTGATACGAGCTCGATGATCACAATTAATACATTTGTGAATGGGCAGTTTTTGACCGCATATTGGGCAGATGGACTTATCGTATCTACGCCCACCGGAAGTACGGGATATTCGCTGAGTTGTGGTGGTCCGATCATCATGCCAAATTCCGGCAATCTGGTCATCACGCCGGTCGCGCCGCACAATCTAAATGTGCGTCCTATCATTTTATCCGATGAAACGGTGATTTCATTTGAAATCGAAGGCCGATCCAACGCATTTATGTGTTCAATGGATTCGCGGTTCGAGGTGATTACGAAAGCCCATCAATTGGCTATCCGAAAGTGTGATTTCCCGGCACGACTCGTTCAGTTGAATGACTACTCTTACCTCGCCAATATTCGTAAAAAGATGGCGTGGGGCGTTGATAGTCGCTCGAATTAATTTGTATCTTGGCTTGTGTGAAAGCCGTCATTACTATAGCAGATATTGACTATGAAATCGATCTCGATAAACCACTCGAGATAGGCATCCCATTAAATCTTTTTCATAAAAATCCTTCTTGTTTTTATGCCGGGCAACCAACTGCTTATCCCATGATTTATGAAGGATACGTATGCAGTAAAGAAGCGGGAGCTCCGGTTAATTTTTATGAAATGAAATTTGTGCCACATGGACACGGCACGCATACAGAATGCGTCGGTCACATTTCATCGGACTTCGAAAAGGTAAATAATAAAATTAATAATCCATTTTTCGTATCGGAATTAATTAGTATTAAGCCTAAATTACTTGAGAACGGAGATCACGTTATTACGAAAGATCAGTTAAACGAGCGTATTCGGCATGAGTCTAGTGCACTTATCATTAGGACCATGCCTAATTTCATCAACAAAATCAATAAAAGCTATACCGAAACAAATCCACCCTATCTGACCGAAGACGCGATGCGTTTTATCGTCGATAAAAAATACAAACATTTGCTTCTTGATTTGCCTTCGGTGGATAAAGAAAAGGACGATGGGTTGGTGATGAATCATAAAATATTTTGGGATGTGGAACAGCAATTACGACAAGAGAAAACCATTTCGGAGTTGATTTTTGTACCCGATAACATAGTCGATGGAAAATATATATTGCAATTAAATATTAGCAATATTGTGCTCGATGCTGTCCCATCGCGACCGGTATTATTTCAAATTAAATCGCAATAAACCATGTCAAGTAAATCCAAGATTTTCGCTACGATGAAATATGAAGATGCGCACGCCGCTATGAAGTGGTTATGTGAAGCATTAGGGTTTGAAAAACATCTTGTCGTCGATGGGCCCGATGGAACGGTGGCGCATGCGCAAATGCGTTACAAAGATGTCATGATTATGTTGGGTTCGACAGGTGATCAAGAGCTCGATAAGTATATGAAATCACCCGGCGAACTACGTGGCATCAATACGCAGAGTGCCTATATCCTTGTCGACGATATAGACGCGCATTACAGACAAGCGAAGACTTTTGGCGCAAAGATCATTCTCGATATCAAGGATGAAGAATATGGTGGTCGCGGATACACGTGTCAGGATCCGCAAGGCGTGATTTGGAATTTTGGAACGTATAATCCGTGGGATAGCAAAGGTGAATCGTCAAGTGACTAATTCTTGATGCACGACCTTAACAACTTTTTATAGCAAATCTGACACATTCCAAGCGCACATTGCGTTATATTTGATAAAGCAGCGAACTATTCGTTAGTTGGCTCATTAACATATATCATGGAACGACATTCGCAAGTATATCTCGAGTTCTATGAGTTGCATCGCGACTCTTACGATTCGATTGTCTACTTCTTTGAGCACCATCAAGGAGCGATTCGTCAGTTGCCATTGGAAGAGCAGTTAGAATTATTGGCAGAGTATCTCAATGCCTGTTTCGAAACAGCTCAATATCACAAATATCTTGCGCACGTTGACGAGTTGATCGAAAGTCTGATCATCTACAACGTCGAGACGATTCACGGCAAGGATGAATATACCTCTTCGATCTTTCGCAAAGCTGCGGCACTTTTCAATTTGGAACGATATGAAGAGTCGACTTTTTTGGTCAAGCAACTCTGTCGCATGAGTCCGAGAAGTCAAAACGCTAGGATATTATATAGACGGAATCTTTATCAAAATTTATCGCGACCGCATCAGATCCTACGACATTCGTCTGCAGCCGGACTTTTATTGACCGCAGTGCTGACGGCAGTGGATTTATTTGCCGGGCGGTTTATTCAACCGGAATGGTTGAGTGGTATTTTAATTGTGCGGAATATTGTTTTTGTCACTTCGCTGCTCACGCTATTGGTGATGGAGTTGCGAATTCGGTGGCAGGTTGAGCGGGCGTAGGGTTTTTATTTACTGATTAAACCTCCAAGGATTCGCCACCGCTGAGGCCTTGCAAATCCTTGCAGGTTAAATATTGAGTCCAATTCGTAAAGTGGTCATTAATTATAAATTCACAAGATCTTCATTCTAACGGATCGGCGTAAACTAAATAAAATCGTTTAGCTATTGGATTACCTCACGACTTATTACATAGCGTACCTAAAGGCACTGAACGCAAGAGGAATTTCGAGGGTTACCGAAATTTTGTCCCGCTGGGACTTTTTCAATTTCGTTCCAATTTAAAAAATGTGAGTATTCGTTTTTTAAAAATTCCTTACTGACGTTCCTAAGGTTAGTCAGCACTACGAATTTATAATTTCTCTTGTTGACGTCCCCGCCGACAATTACCATGACCGTTTTAGAATGTTTCTAAAATTTTGTTGGAAAGACTTAGGGTGTTGTTGGCGAGACGCCGAACAATGGAAGGTTTGATTTATGCGATTTTTTTTAATTTAATTTTTCGATTAAACCTCCAAGGATCCGCCCCACTGTGGCTTTGCAAATCCTTGCATGTTAAATATTCGTTTTTATCACGCGGGAATATAAATTAACTTTTTCTCCTCATACCAGGGTTCTTGAATAAAATCGATTATCGGATAAACATCGGCAATGCGGTCGACTTTGGCTTCTTTTAATTCTTTGCGGACATCTCCACCTTTTAATAAAATGTATCCATTTGGGATGGCGTTTATTTCTGTGGATGAAAAGCGGTTTCCAGTCCATTCTATCAACTGTTTGGTTTGAGCAACCGCACGACTGACGATGAAATCATACGTCGATTTGAGTTCTTCGGCTCTGCCATGTGTGGCTCTGACGTTTGACAGGCTGAGACGATCGACGATGTCTTGAACGACCATGATTTTTTTACTTCTGGCATCGATCAGATGAAAATCAGATTCTGGAAATAATATTGCGAGCGGCAATCCGGGCAGTCCACCACCTGTGCCCAAATCTAATATTTTCGATCCCGCCTTAAATCGCATGATATGATGTATCGATATTGCATGGAGAATATGCCGATCAAAAATATGCTCAATGTCTTTTCGCGAGACGAGATTCACTTTAGCATTCCATTCGATATATAATTCGCCCAATACCTCAAGCTGCTCGTATTGCGTTGCTGTAAAGTCAGGAAAATATTCTTTTATTTTATCCATAATATGCTTGTCAAAACTACCACTGATCTTTTTTAGTTCCGCTGAATACGCTTTTTAAAGAGACGAGACTCAAGATGATTTCGAATATTGGAAATTTTATCACATTTAATTTTAATTCAAGTTGATTTTTACGATGATGATATATACCCGATAAAATAAAATACCGGAGACTAAAAACCAATAAAGCGATCCAAATATAGGGAGTAAAAAGCGTCAATAAAAACAATAAATAAAGGCCAGCCTGAGTCCCGTAGAGTAGGATTAGAATAAATTTATGCGAATCGCGATAAAAAGCGGCAGTACTGGCATGCCTAGATTTTTGTTGGAAATAGTCGTTCCAATTTGTTTTAGGTAACGTAGTAACATGTGTCCGTGAATCCGTTTCTATTTGAAAGTTTGCAGTGTGTGCGACGGCGTTGATGAGTAAGTCGTCGTCACCTGAGACGATACCAGGTATAACCGAGCGCTTTAAGTTATCTTCCAAAAGCGACCGTTTTATCAGCATGTTACGACCGACAGCCATGTAAGGTCGACCGGCCTGAGCGGCGGCTGTGTAGAGCATGGCGGTGTGAAATGTTTCAAACTGTATAACTTGATTGAGCAGCCCAGAAGCTTTGGCATACGGGCTGATTCCCAATACGATGCCGGCACCTGTTTGCTTGACGACATCCATCATGCGGATGGGCCACTCTTCGTTTCGAGGCGTGCAATCGGCATCTGTTAATAGAATATATTCGGCCTTGATTTGAAGTAGTCCTGCCGCTATGGCTGTCCGCTTACCAGGTAATGCCGGGTCATCTTCAAGACAATCGATGGTCGTTAGATTTTCAAATTCGTTTTCAAGTTGATTTAATTCGTGCTGCGTCAGATCGATCGACTGATGATTCACGACATAGACGCGAAGATCTGGATAAGGTAGCGTACAAAGCTTAGGAATGAATTTTTTTACGTGACTGGCTTCGTCTCTGGCACAAACTAAAATGGCGAGTGACGGCCATTTCGTAGGAGCTGTTGCAGGTTGATTTTCTAAATGTTTTTTTTGTTGAATAGGAAAAATGAAATAAATAATACACACATGTAATATTGCAATGGAAATAAAAATTAGTAAGACGGCAAATGAAATTTCCATGCGACCTGTAATTATATTACATGATATTGATCATTAAATGCGATCATCTATGAAGTTCTTGGTCTCGTTGAACGAATTTATTTCTCCACTTTTTTACCTCCTGATCATCGTCTAGTGGACATATGACGAGTGTATTATTTTCCACAATAACCATATAATCTTCGAGACCCTTCACGATAACTTTTTTACCGGGTGCATAAATTAAATTTCGACGTGCATCGCTGACAATACTATTATCGGATAGGTCGACATTTTTCTGTTCTGTCTTTGAGGATTTGTCAAATAATGATTTCCAGCTTCCTAAATCCGTCCATTGCATATTAGCTGGAATTGTATAGACATTGTCGGCGCGTTCCATGATTTCATAGTCAATAGATGCGTCAGGCAATTGATTAAATACTTGTTCTAAAGACGCAGTGTCAATTGTTCCCTGACGAATAATTAAATGATTATCGACTATAGCTTTTATTTCTGGGGAATGAGATTCAAAGGCATTATTTAATGTATTTGTTTTCCACATAAATATGCCGGCATTCCATAAATATTCACCTGTTTCTAAAAATTTCGTCGCCGTATCGAGATCTGGTTTTTCAGTGAATGATCGCACTTTAAATGGTGCTGCATTTTCATCGATAAAATTAATATAACCATATCCGGTATGCGGAAATGCTGGTTCGATACCGATAGTGATCAGCGCATCATGCTCTTGTAAAAAATGCTCGCCCCGATGCACCACATCATAAAATGCCTGTTGGTCTTCGATATGATGATCAGACGGCGCCATGATGACAGCGGCATCTCCATATATTGATTGGATAAGTGCATTGCCGATGTAAGCGGCCGGCGCGGTATTCTTACGTGACGGTTCTCCTACAATTTGGTTCTTCGGAATATCGGGTAGATGTTCGAGCACCATATCTACATATTGCGCATTGGTGATTACGAAAATATCTTCAGGCATTAGGCCCAGTTCTCGATACCGGTCGTAGGTCAGTTGGAGTAGCGACCGATCGAGCCCAAGGATATCAAGGAATTGCTTAGGTCGATCGGCGGTGCTCGCTGGCCAAAACCGACTTCCGACACCACCCGCCATGATACATGCCACTAGTTTGCTCATACTGTAAGACTTTTTTAGTCTGACAAACTTACAGAATCTACTGAGGATGGGTGAGGGGCAAATTTCATTTGCTGCTTTTGGCGATTGGCCTTTAGCGAAGGCTAATGGGCAATATTCAAAAACTAAAAGTTGGTCACTTGGAAATTTATGGTGGTTGGGGTATCTTGAGCGTGATTTTTTGCGGATTTGTGAAACGAAATGACGATAAATATACCGATATTGGGCTTGACGAGGTGTTTGGCGAATAAATTATATCAAGTAATTGATTGTGAGATGAGAAAAAATAAAATATTACCAATTGATAATTGAATTAATATTATCGCTACTTGAATTTTGGTGTTTTGGTTAGACATAAATGTAAAGCATTTTCTATTTTAGGGTATATATTTTCATGTAAATCATGAAATTAATAATAGCATGGATAAGAACGAAATCTTACTTTTAGAATATCAATTAATTAATGAAAAGATTGAACAATTTATTGGAATTCAGTTTTCTATTCTAAATATAATACTTCTTACAATAGGTGGGTTCTTATTCTTCATTTATTCAGGAGATAATACTGAGCATTTTGAACATTTTAAGTATTTACCATTTTTGATTATATTGACACTTTTCTTACTTGGTTATCAATATCAAAGAGTTCTAGGTCTTCAAGGTTATAAGCAATATTTAGAGGTGCAATTGAATTCTTCTATAAACGAAAAAGTAATTTTTTATGGCCATTTGGGGATGAAGTTTATGGGGAATCGTAATCTATTTTCAATCGGAAATGTAGTAATGTATTCAGTCATCTATTTGTTTTCAATCTACTTGGCATGTACGATGCCGCCAACCAAAATCTTTATTGGCTATTATATTGGCTACGCAATAGTATCAATAGCATACTTGATTTTTTCTATGATGACAATTGGATATACTAATAAGGTGGAGACGATTTCGAATTTTATAAATTCTTTTGAAGTACAAATAGAAAATAGCAATATAGAACGAACCCCAGAGGATTTTACAATTGATGAGATAATAAAAAAATATCCTCCGAAAAAAACTGTTAAGAAGAAATCATCATGAGTATACTTAAATTACTATTTTCATGCCTTATAATGACGACTTTCTTTTTATCTGCTTCACGATTGGTGGCGCAAACATTTGAAAAATCACAATTCGAAAAACCAGCAAAAGAAGCACTTTTAAAATATCCTGAATTACAAAATGTGAAACTTAAATTTGTCTCGGTTGAAAAATCGAAATTAGCACATCAAGCATTGCCATATACTTTTTCGATTTTTCGATCCAGGAAAAATCGTAAATACAAAATAATAATCGCGTCGGATCAATGTGGTGAATTGGATTCAACACTGTTCAAGAACCTGGATTATAAATCTCAAGTTGGGGTTTTGGCTCATGAATTAGCCCATATATTAGATTATGTTAATAGTTCAGGCATCCGAATTATTACAAAAGGAATTAGTTATAAACTTAGTAAAAAATTTCGAAAATCTTATGAAAGAAAAACAAACATTGAAGCTATGAGACGAGGGTTTACTCAAGAGATTTTAAGTTGGAGCAATGAGGTTTATACGTACTTGGATAGAGATGGTAGAGGAGATTACTACCACTCACCATTGGAAATTAGACAGATTATTAGTCAAAGCGGACTGTGAAAATTGATTACGTAAATATAACCTTAAAGTTATATGATTATTTCGTTAAGAAATGTATGAATTTCCAGAAAATATCATCGTTTATCTGGAAGGGCAAAATTTAAAGGAAAAATATTTTATATTAGGATCGCTATTAATCATTTTTTATGTAAATTCTTGATTAAATGTTAGAATCAGAAAAAGAACTCGAATTGTATAAGGTTTTAAAGAGTGAATACTTGCAATATGTTCAAATGTCTTCTACAATGTGGAAGTTCAAAATTATTGCTGTTGGTGCCGCAATATCTTCTACTATTATAAGACCCGAACATATTAATATTGTAAACAATGATTCGGCAATAGCATTTTTTATTATGGCAATTCCCATGATATCAATAATTCCGGACTTTGTGATAATGGGAGCGGGCGCCCACTTGAAAGTAATATCAAGCTTTATTGAATCTAATTTAGGTGAATTAGAAATAATGGGTCGATGGGAAAAGTATACTTGGGATAGTGGAGTTCTTACTAGACTAAGAAGTTTTTTAACTTTTCTATGCTCCGTTGGGGTGACGCTGATCTTGAATGTCTTTTGTACATGCGTCGTGTTTTTTGTTTTAGAATTGGATATATCCACGGCAACTAAGAGGGTATATATGACTTGGGGAATATTATCTACAATTGCTTTTACCTCTTTAATATTTTGGTTAATTCGACAAATGTATCAACAGCAGCAGAACGCGAATAATACAGATTAACATGTCATGCTTACAAATTTAGTGTGCAATCTAGCAAGATTGATATATCCAACCCCACCCTCGAATTTCACCCAATTCAATACCTTCAATCCCCAACAGCCAAATACAAGCACATATCCATGACCGAACGAACACAGCAACTACAAACACAACTTTGGAATATCGCCAACACGCTTCGCGGCAAAATGGACGCCGACGACTTTAGAGACTACATCCTGGGGTTTATATTTTATAAATACCTCAGCAAAAAGATGGAACTCTATGCCAATGAAATTTTGGAGCCGGATAAGTTGAAATTTAGAGATCTCGAAGGGCATGCACAGGAGGGTGCATACTTAGAGGCAGTGAGGGATGCTGCGCTCGATAAATTGGGTTATTTTTTGCTGCCGTCAGAGTTGTTTAGTGAGTTGGCACGTCGGGGAAATGCGGGAGGAAAAAGCAAGTTTATTCTCGGTGATCTGGCTAAGGTGCTGAGCCACATTGAGCAAAGCACCATGGGGTCTGAAAGAATCTTAATGCAGACAAAGGGAAGGTGCGCGATAAAATTCAAACAAGGTGCACATGATTATTAAAATCTTGAACATCCTGCCATCTAATAACTCCCCAAGAATTTTCGCCCCTTAAATACATACCATCTCGGCTTGTCAAAATGACATTATAAACCCCGACAAAATGTACTGATAAAATGTCAAAATGTCGCAAAACCCCAGTTTGGCACGTCAGTTGAATAATTCAAAATTGACATTTAATTTATTTTTTAACTTTTAAAATTTTGAGTTATGTTACCAGTAAAAAGTGCTTTACGACCAACCGTCTCAAGATTTTTTGATGACGATTGGAATTCTTTATTCGATTGGACAAATCGTAATTATTCTAATGGGACTACCACACTTCCTTCGGTAAATGTGAAGGAAAATGATGATGAATACATCGTGGAAATGGCAGTTCCTGGCATGAATAAAGACGATTTCCAAATCGAAGTAATCAACAATGTTCTGACTATAAAAAGTGAGCTGAAAAGTGAACATGAAGAAAACGACGGAGATCACTACACTCGAAGGGAGTTTAGTTATCAGTCTTTTCAAAGGTCGTTTAATTTAAACAATGATGTAGTCGATGATAGGAGTATCAAAGCTACGTACCATGATGGTATATTGTGTGTTAACCTCCCTAAGAAGGAAGAGGCAAAACCAAAGCCAGCAAGAACGATTGAAATTTCGTAACAAGACGAAAGGAAGGGAGGTCATTCTCCCTTCCTAATTTTAAAATCAAATATGTCAAAAATGAAGAAGAATTTAATTTTTTCTGGCTTGATAGCTTTGATTGTGAGCTTATCGAGCATAGTGATGTTCAGTCGGTTTTACCCACTTGGAAAAACTGTTAAAATTGAACATATTAGTAGTACGCCTAGTAAGTCTGCCCTTTATTCTTTGAATGAAAATGGAGAAGTAATTCCATTGGATTTCAACGAAACAGCAGAGCAGGTATTGGACGGTGTAGTCCATATTAAATCCACTCATATATATAATGGCAATAGCCAAAATTTTCAATACCAAAATATTCCCGATCCCTTTAAAGATTTTTTTGGAGATGATCTTCAAGGATTTTTCGGACCTCGTTTTCGATACGAAACACCTAAGTCAAGTCCCCGTTCAAACAAACCTCCTTCAAGAGTAGGGGCAGGATCAGGGGTAATCATTAGCAAGGATGGATATATTGTTACAAACAACCACGTCATTGCTGATGCAGACGATATTGAAGTTACACTCCATGATAATCGCACCTACAAAGCTACAGTCATAGGTACAGATCCGTCTACAGATTTGGCCCTCATCCAAATAAAAGAAAAGAACTTACCAACAGTACCGTTCGTCAACTCGGATGATGTGCAAATTGGACAATGGGTATTAGCAGTTGGTAATCCGATGGGGCTAAACTCAACAGTCACGGCAGGAATTGTAAGTGCTAAAGGCCGTAATATTAATATCCTCAAAGATAAATATGCAGTCGAAAACTTCATTCAAACTGATGCCGCTATCAACCCCGGTAATAGTGGAGGTGCTCTGGTAAATCTAGAAGGAGGACTTGTTGGAATAAATACAGCAATCGCCAGCCCCACCGGGGCATTTTCTGGATATGGATTTGCCGTACCAACTAACATAGTCAACAAAGTGGTAGAAGATTTACTCGAGTATGGTGTCGTGCAAAGAGGTGTTTTGGGCGTGATGATTAGAACGCTTGATGGAAACCTGGCGAAGGAAAAGGATCTAAATTTGACACAGGGTGTATACGTAGACAGCTTAATGGAAAACAGTGCAGCTGGTAAAGCCGGTTTAGAGGTAGGAGATGTCATTTTGGCCGTAAACGAAACGAAAATTAATACCTCACCGCAATTGCAAGGTATGATCGCTCGATTTCGCCCAGGTGAAGATGTAACCTTGAATGTGAATCGTGATGCAAAGGAAATTCAATTCAAAGTAACTTTAAATAATAGAGCAGGTAATACTACATTGGCGAGCAAAGACAC
>Ga0115029_1000507_pt1 | contig 38470 bp, 30 predicted proteins | sample SidtaG_3_FD_87297 | JGI IMG/M metagenome (GOLD analysis project Ga0115029, IMG submission 87297) | Marine algal microbial communities from Sidmouth, United Kingdom - Sidmouth_Asex1 metaG | ecosystem: Host-associated > Algae > Red algae > Unclassified | place: Sidmouth, United Kingdom | collected... | reverse complement strand
GTCTGTCCGCCCAACTGCACAATAACTCCTTCGGGCTTTTCATGACGGATGATATCATAAATATGTTCCCAAAAAACAGGTTCAAAATAGAGCTTATCCGCTGTATCAAAATCCGTTGAGACCGTTTCGGGGTTACAATTGATCATTATGGTCTCATAACCGCATTCTGCCGCCGCAAGTACTTCGTGTACGCAGCAATAATCGAATTCAATACCCTGTCCTATTCTATTTGGGCCCGAACCTAAAACAACTATTTTTTTCTTTTCGGTGACTACACTATCATTCTCAACATATCTTGTTCCGTCAGGTTTTTCTATTTCTGCTTCAAAGGTGGAATAGTAGTACGGTGTCATTGCCTTAAACTCTGCCGCACAGGTATCTACCAGTTTGTAGACCCTATTGATATGCATTATCTCCGTACGTTTTTTATGAACCTCGCTTTCATAACAATCTAGCATATGTGCAATTTGTCTATCGGCAAAGCCTTTTTGCTTGGCTTCCAACATCAAATCTTTAGAAATATCGGCAATGGTATACTTTGAAATTTCTTTTTCAAGCTGATAGAGTTCTTCATATTGTTTCAAGAACCACATATCGATTTTGGTGATATCGTATATTCTACTCAAAGGGATGCCCATTTGTATGGCATCGTAGATAACGAAAACCCGGTCCCAACTGGGTATGGTCAATTTGCTGATAATCTGGTCGTAATCTTTATATCCCTTTCCATCGGCACCCAAACCGTTTCTTTTGATTTCTAAAGATTGTGTGGCCTTGTGCAGGGCTTCCTGAAATGAGCGGCCAATACCCATAACCTCGCCCACGGCTTTCATCTGTAAGCCTAGAGTTCGATCTGAACCTTCGAATTTATCGAAATTCCATCGCGGTATTTTGACGATTACGTAATCTAAAGTAGGCTCAAAAAGTGCGGAAGTCGATTTTGTAATCTGATTGTCCAATTCGTCAAGGGAATACCCTATAGCCAATTTTGTCGCGACTTTAGCAATCGGGTAACCCGTTGCTTTCGAAGCCAGAGCAGATGACCTGGAAACCCTTGGATTAATCTCTATGGCAATAATATCTTCTTTCTCATCAGGGCTTACGGCAAACTGTACGTTACATCCTCCTTCAAAATCGCCAATACTGCGCATCATGTGTATCGCCATATCGCGCATACGCTGATATGTTTTGTCCGATAAGGTCATCGCCGGGGCGACCGTAATGGAATCCCCTGTGTGGATACCCATAGGGTCCATGTTTTCGATAGCGCAAATAATAACTACGTTGTCATTTTTATCGCGTAGTAGTTCTAGTTCGTACTCTTTCCAGCCCATTAGTGCCTTATCGATCATTACTTCGTGAATCGGGGAAATTTCCAGTCCCCGACTCAATAGCTCATCAAAATCTTCTGGTTTATAGACTATCGATGCACCCGCGCCGCCTAACGTGTACGATGCCCGAATAACCAGCGGAAAACCGAAGTCTTGTGCGATTTCCTTTCCTTTCAAAAATGAAGTAGCTGTTGCTTGCGGTGCCATACCCACCCCTATCTTCAACATAAGCTCACGGAACTTTTCTCGATCTTCCGTCACATTGATAGCATCGATATCGACACCTATCATGTCAACACCAAAATCTTTCCAAATGCCTTTTTCATCTGCTTCGATACAGAGATTCAATGCCGTTTGACCGCCCATCGTCGGCAAAACTGCATCGATTTGTGGGTGCTCTTTTAATATCTCGACAATCGATTTTGTGGTCAACGGTTTTAAATAGATATGATCCGCCATTGAGGGGTCGGTCATGATGGTCGCCGGGTTACTATTGATCAATATAGTTTCGATACCATCTTCGCTCAACGAACGCAATGATTGTGAACCTGCATAATCAAACTCACAGGCCTGACCAATGATAATAGGACCAGAACCAATAATCAAAATCGAATTTAAATCTTTTCTTTTCGGCATTTTCTCTTAGTGTCTTTTAGAGATTAGGTATTTCTTTGAACAGATACCGGGTCAAGCCCGGCATAAAAAAAAGGTGTTACTTTAAAAAAAGTAACACCTAAATATTATAAAAAATTGAATCATTATTTTTTGTGTCTCGGCTCAGAGGATACAGATAGTTTTTTTCTTCCTTTTGCCCTTCTGCGGGCCAATACTTTTCTACCGTTTACAGAGGCCATACGCTCCCTAAAACCGTGTTTGTTCCTTCTTTTACGTTTTGAAGGCTGATATGTTCTTTTCTGTCCGGGCATGCTAGTATACTTTTCGTTGTGTTAGAAATTTGCGAATCCGCTCGCAAAATCTGGGCGCAAATATACGAAGAGTTTTTGCTTTGCCAAATACATTAGAAAAAATATTTTAATGATTGCCTGCCCGACAGCAATTCGTTTTTATTACTTTTGCCAAAATAAAAATTCCCTCAAACTATTAGTTATACTTGTCAAACTATTAGTTATACTTGAGGCCAACAAAGGGGTCTCTCGCGTTTAAAATTTTGGAAACGCCATGACTGGAATTTTTATTTTGCCTCACCCGGAACTGCAAAAAGGCAGTTCCGACCTCTCCCAAGGAGAGGTAAAATAAAACTGCTCCTATGTTTAAGCATATGGGAGTTTACTGTTTAACCTTTTTGGCACTGCCAGCGACATGAAATACAGTCTAACCTTATTTTTTATAGTTTTTTTCAATTTTACAATCTTTTGTCAGACGAGCTTGGAATATAAATTGGAAAAAGATGCAGTGTTCATCATAAAGCAAGATGCAAAACAAGTGATTACGCAAGAACTTGAGGGTGCGTCCCACGAACTCACCAATACTATAAACGGTATTCTCGAATTTCGGGTACTTGCCGAGCGTGATAGCACCTATGATATTGCGTTGACCTTTAAAGACCTTAATCTTTTGATGACCTCGAGTATTCAAGGAGAACTTATGAACGTGAAAGCCAAGGAGGTAAATAAAGATAATATGCAGTCGCAGATATTCAATAGTCTTTTGAACAGGCCCGTACAAATGCTACTTGCCAAAAACGGGGATATTCTAGAAGTTAATGGTGGAGATAGCCTTGTCGTAAAAATGACGGAAGCCTCTGGCCTCGAAGATGAGTTTTCATTGAATATGATGAAAAAGTCGTTGGAAAAAGAATTCGGTTCGGAAGCCCTTTCGAACAGTTATAAACAAATGACCTTCATTTATCCCTCAAAAAAGGTTAATATCGGTGATAGTTGGCAGAATGAATACACGGGAAAACTTAACGCCAGCAATATTTGGACACTAGAAGCACTTTCACAGAACAATGCGAACATTAGTGGAACGGCCGAAGTAACCATGGATGTAATCGAGCCTGCGACAACAATGAAATTGAGCGGAACACAAAATACTCAGATCACTACCGATGTTTCCTCTGGTTTTATTCAGAAAATGACGGTCGAAGGGCTTTCAAAAGGTGCTTCTACCATGACCCAAATGGGCGACCAAGAAATACCGACCACAATAACATCGAGCATTACCTATGAATTGGTAAATGAATTAAACAAACCTATCAATAACTAAAAATGTTTCATAAAAATATTAAACTTGTTATCGCAGCGCTGATTATTGCCTTTGCCGTTTACCAATTTGTTGAAGGAAACATCGGAAATGGAATCGCCCTAATCTTATTTTCACTAATTTTTATTTTTCTTTATTTTAGGAATGAAATGATTCTGCTAGCTTTTATGCGTATGCGCAAACAAGACTTGGCAGGCACCCAAAAGTGGCTAGATAAAATCAAGAACCCAGAAGCGGCCCTCATTACCAAACAACAGGGCTATTATAACTATCTACACGGCATTATCCATTCACAAAAAAATCTTACCCAAGCTGAAAAATACTTCAGGAAAGCTCTGAAATTAGGCCTTACAATGGATTATGATATTGCCATGGCAAAACTCAGCCTAGCAGGAATTTCAATGCAAAAACGACGAAAAAGAGAAGCTACCATGCTTTTGAAAGAAGCCAAAAAACTGGACAAAAGCAACATGCTGACAGAACAGATAAAAATGATGCAGCAGCAGATGAAGAAGATATAAAGTTCAAGCGCAAGTTCAAGTTCAAACTCAACAATAGCAGTAATCAGATTATTTTTTTGGGTTTGAATTTGATATTTGTTTTTGAATTTTTTCACTAAACTCACAAACCCGTAAACACATGGTTGCTGAGCTTGTCGAAGCATAAACTTTTTTTACCTCGACACTTGAACTTCAACCTTTTTTGACCTGAAACAACAGAAACCTGAAACTTACAACAGCGGCGCCCACAGCCTGCTAAAAGATTCTTTCAGCTTCCGTCGAATGCCCCGCTCTTTCCAACGTTCTAGTTCGACTTCTTCACAACCTTCAAGATCTGTTTCAAAAATTTTGATCATTTGTTCATTTATACCCCGATTGTATATCAAGGCATTGATTTCAAAATTAAGCGAAAAGCTTCGATAATCGAGATTGGCGGTGCCTATAGTCGATAATACGTCATCAACTACCATAGTCTTCGCATGAACGAAACCTTTACAGTAGCGATATATTTGAATACCAGAGTCAAGACATTGCTCTATATAGGAATCGGAGGCGTACTGAGCTGCCCAAGAATCCGATTCATACGGTATAATTATCCGCACATCTACCCCACTTCTAGACGCTGTCGTTAAAGCGGTAAATATGGCATCGTTCGGCATAAAGTAGGGCGTGGTCAAATAAATACGATTTCGTGCCGAATTGATGGCGCAAAAAATGGCTTCCATAATATTGGCCCAATCGGTGTCGGGGCCGCTAGCCGCCATTTGAATCGCTACAGGTTTTTGGGATTCGGGTTTTGTCTTTGGAAAAAGCTGTTGTTCGATTTCCATTTCATCTTTAGAAGCGAAATTCCAACTTAATAAAAAGGAAGATTGCAACGAGCCGACGGCACCACCTTGTATTCGCAAATGCGTATCGCGCCAATACCTTTCGTTATCATAAGAATTGTCATATTTTTTATCGAGGTTTATCCCTCCAACATATCCCACTTTACCATCGACGACAACGATTTTTCTATGATCTCTAAAATTGAGTTTACTGGTGGAATTCGAAAAAATAACGGGCATAAAAGGATAATGATCAACTGCGCTCTCGGTCATTTTCTTTTTGGCCTTTGAAGATATATCGCTTCCTACATCATCGTAAATCAACCGTACCTTCACGCCCTCTTTCGCCTTCTTGCACAGTATGCCGATAAGTTCTGTACCAAGCTCATCGTCGAACAGTACAAAATACTCCATATGTATATGGTTTTCGGCCCCATTCAAATCTTCACGTAAACGCTCAAATTTTTGCTCGCCGTTCACTAAAATTTCTACATCGTTATCAAACGTAAGTACGGCTTTCTCATTTGTTTTTAATAGTTTGTATATCTTGAAAATACCTTCACCAAAGGTTTCCTCGAAATCTTCCTTTTCATCTTGATCCAATTTGAAATTTTGGCGCCACTTCTTTATTTTTTCATTGTCAAGGATATATTTCTTCTCAAAAATCTTTGATTTCCGATAATCCTGTCCGAAAAAATAATAAACAATAAGACCAAAAAAGGGAAGTACCGCTAAGGCAAATAAAAAGGAAAGTGTCTTAACCGGATTTTTATTTTTGAGGATAATAAAAACCGACAAGATAATAACAAGCACGTAATTGATGGCCAATAAAAGAAACCACAAATTATCTTTACTAAAATTTAGAATTGCATCCATCTTTCTAGCTAGGCCCGAAGCACTTAACAAATTGATTTGTTATAAAGATGGGGAAATTAGTGGTGTAAAACTACTGCGACACCATTTTAATCGCATGTAATCTGGGGCAACACTTTGGCAAAACTATTTGGTTTCTTTGTAATAGCCCTTGTTCGGTATTTCAACGGTATAGTTTTTACGCGAACTATTGTTCAAATGGGGTTCGCGCAACCATGGGTTATGGCGTTTCAATACCTTATAATTGATTTCATACTGCTGGGCAAAATCGGCAAAACTCAATACCGGCTCGTTCACTTCTACCTTAAAAGTAGGCACGGCACTGTACAGATCTTCTTTGTCGATATCAAAACCATACTTTTCGGGGTGGCTCAATATCTCTTTGATGGCCATAATGCGAAAAACATACCTGCCCGTTTCTTGACCGAGCAATAAATCGTAATAATCATCGACTTGCTGAATACCCAGATATCTGCTGATGGCACCGGCACCGGCATTGTACGAGGCCGCTGTAAGGGTCCAATTACCGTACTTCTCTTTATATTTATTCAGGTAGGCACAGGCCACCTCGGTAGATTTTTCTAAATGATAACGTTCGTCTACATTACTATTTACTTCAAGACCATACTCTTTTCCGGTAGCTTTCATAATTTGCCAGAAACCCGTGGCACCAGCATGAGACGTAACGTTTTGAAGGCCACTTTCGGCAACCGCCAAATATTTAAAATCATCTGGAATACCATTTTTAGCTAAAATCGGCTCTATTACAGGAAAATACATATTCGCCCGCTTAATCAAAAGCACGGCATTCGACTGCCAGTAGGTGTTTACCAAAAACTCTCGGTCGATACGTTCCATAATCTCGGGGTCGTTTTGTGGCACGACTTCACCCGCAAAATTCAAGTCCTCTGGAATATCTATTGCGGAGATACGATAGCCATCGGCGACATTTTTCACTACATCGTTTTTGGCAACGTCTTCGATATTGTCAGTTTCCGTAGTGTTGCTCTGTACAGCAAAAATCAAGGTGCTAATAACAAAAAACACACCCAAAAGCATTAAAATATTCTTTAAAATTTTCATGTTATGTAATATAATTTTGATGGTTATCAAAGGTATAGAAATCCTATGGATTTTACCGTAGGATTTCAAACTTCGAACGATTCCATTACTACAACTCTTTTATCTTAAAATAATTGTAGGTAAGTGCTCATTAAACCACTTTGCCTTATGTATGATCATGGTATGTGTTCCATTCTTTACGGTAATACAATTCTGAATGTTCACAATCGGAAAAACGGCATCTTTGTCGCCATGAATATGCACAAGACACTTTGGGCAATCGGGCTGTTGCCAATTCACGATTTGATCTATCGACCAATCGATATAATATTTATCGCGTAACGATAAGTATTCCTCATACAGCGCAAGTCGTTTAGTTGCAGTTTCGCCAAACGCATATTTGGCTAAAAGCTCCACATTGTTAACCCATCCTGTAGGCAGTAACTTATGTATTTTGGTATATTTTGCAAAAATCATTCGTTTAGGCAATTCACTGGCATTTTTAACGCTACTTATTATAATTATTTTTTTTACCGGTTTGTGCCTTGCCATCTCTTGTACGAGCATACCGCCGAACGAAACGCCTACTAAAACCGGGTCGGTATGCGAAATTTGCCGATTCATCTTTTGTGCATATTGCGCTAAGCTCATGTTCTTGTCTGGTACGAACCACGCCAATAAATGTGTTTCGAAAGTATCGGAAGTAAGTTCAATATCTTTAAATATCGATGGATTTGCGGCCATTCCCGGCATAAAATAGACATGAATCTTGAGGTCTGACATTTTGTTTAGCTCAGGTTTAATTAGGAAATTAACATTTTTTTTACTACTTTTGTTGGCTACTTTGGGGGATTCCCAATCGCTAACATAACTTGAGCAAAAGTAACAAAATTACGATTTGAGAACGTCGTGATTTTTTTGTCTTATGCCAACAAAAACACTAAACTATATGAATGAAGTAGAAATTAAGGACAACAGTTTCTTACGGCAATTTGAAACTAGGGTCGACGGACACTTAGCTAAAATTGAGTATTCTTCGCAAGAACGAAAAGTATTTTTGACCAAATTAGTTGTTCCTGAAGAGATTATCGACGAGGGATTTAAAGAAAATTTCATTAAATCCGTACTTCATCACATTCAGGATCAAAACCTAAGAGTTGTTCCTACAAGTCCACAAATTGCGGGCTTTTTGCGTAAAAACAGACAGTACAAAGAGATGTTGCCTGTCGGTATCCGCATTTAAAGTATTTTCATTTATTGAAGATCAATCCCGCCAATTGGTGGGATTTTTTTATGTGCACTTGCGAGCTCTGCGGCCATTCTTAATTAGGTTCTACCCTTTATTTTGATAGTTAAAATTCAGATATCATGGGAATAAAGCAGGGCTCCGCGAACTTTGTGCCTTTTCTTTGTGACCTTTGTGGTTAAGACAGCAAGCTTAATTAACCACAAAGAGCACGAAGTTTTTCACAAAGGCCACAAAGGTACCGAAAAGTTATACGACGTATTCCTTTCTACTAAATTCGTGACAGATTCCCTTAAGCAATGAACATTCTATCAAACTTCCACCACACTTTCTACAAACTCACAACGCACTAGTCCATCTGGGTCAATCTCGGTAAGATTTATTTTGTGTAGCGTATTCACCAAAGCTGGATCCCAAGGTGCTTTTATTTTTATGTAGTTTTCTGTAAATCCGTTTATATAGCCCTCTTTATTTTCGCCTTCGAAAAGCACCGTGCGTGTGGTTCCGATTTGACTTTCGTAAAAGGCCCTTCTTTTCTTTACCGAAAGTGCGCGCAACATTTTACTCCGCTTACTTCTGACATTTTTAGGCACAACGTTCTCCATCTCCGCCGCGGACGTATTATCCCGTTCGGAATAAGTGAAAACGTGCAGATAAGAAATATCAAGTTTGTTCAAAAAATGATAGGTTTCTAAAAAATGGTCATCGGTTTCCCCAGGAAAACCAACGATAACATCCACCCCGATACAGGCATGGGGCATGGCTTCTTTGATTCTTGAAACCCTATCGATATATAAATCGCTCATATACCGGCGACGCATCAATTTTAGTATTTTATTGCTCCCGCTTTGCAAGGGAATATGAAAATGTGGCACAAAAGAGTTGCTTTGGGCAACAAAATCAATCGTTTCATTTTTCAATAGATTGGGCTCTATGGACGATATACGCAAACGATGGATGCCCGCTACCCTATCCAAAGTTTTTACCAAATCTAAAAAAGTATGTTCGTGCTTTTTGTTGCCGAATTCCCCTTTGCCGTAATCGCCGATATTGACTCCGGTCAAAACGATTTCCTTTATTCCTTGGGCTGAAATTTCGGCGGCGTTCTTAAGTACGTTCTGTAAGGTATCACTACGCGAAATACCACGGGCCAGTGGAATCGTGCAATAGGTACATTTATAATCACACCCGTCTTGAACTTTTAAAAAGGCACGTGTTCGGTCTCCAATAGCATAACTTCCCACGTAAAAATCCGCCTCTTCAATTTCGCAGGAGTGAACTTTCCCTGCACCATTGCTTCGTTCGGGATGGCTGAACAACTCATTAACATACTGCGTAATGTTGAATTTTTCTGTAGCACCCAAAACTAAATCCACTCCATTTATATCGGCCAGTTCGTGTGGTTTTAATTGCGCATAGCAGCCAATGGCAGCAACGAAAGCCCCTGGGTTTACTTTCTGCGCCTGTTTTACGATAGTCTTAAAGCGCTTATCGGCATTCTCCGTTACCGAACAGGTATTGATAACATACATATCGGCTTTTTCGGAAAAGTCGACACGCTCAAAACCCTCCTCTTGAAAACCCCTTGCAATGGTAGAGGTTTCGGAGAAGTTGAGCTTGCAGCCCAAGGTGTAGAAGGCGACTTTTCTTCTGGTAACGGATTCGCTCCGGTATCTGTTAGATGTAATTGTATTTTTCAAATTAAAAACTGCTGTTTAAAAGCGAATGCAAAGATAAGAATTTGGTTTGGCTCTGTAGCTCAAGGTCTTTGATGTTTCATTCGGCAATCGAGATGTTGGTAAATCTTGTAAAGAAGAAGGTTCTAGTCTATTGAAAAGTTCGTCGTTTTAGGCTAACTTCGTTATCACTCACTAAAGGAAATTAAAACTTCCCTTAGCTCACCGATAACGAAACATTCCAAAAACGCTATCTAATTCCACTTCCCCTCCTTAAACCGTCACTTTTACCACCTCAAATAAAACGACATCTCAACAACTATTTTCTACTGGTTTTCAGGTATTTAATAGTTATTCGGAATTCCATACATTTATCCGCAACAAGAACACAATACGTTAATTGACCAAAACCGGTAAAGTAATGAAAAAACTCAAAACCATTTTAAAAGGTGTCCCCGTCGGCATATTATTATTTTATTCGATTAATCTTATTGGCCAAGAAAAAGAACTGCAGGCAAAAGTTAAGGAAATCGATGATTCCACCCCTGCCTCGGTAGCCACCAATAAGCTGACCTTTGAACAAGAGCTGAAAAGTATCTCGCCGAGTTATCTGGAATTTTCGGTGACCGAGATCGATGATAAAGGCCGGTCGGAAAAAAAGGTCTTTTCGTTCGGTCTTTCCGATATTGATAAAAGAACCGTTCGTTCGTTTACCTACAAAGACCGAATCCTTGTAGAAGTTAGGGCTACGGGAAACCAAAAATTGATACAAAGATCGCTCGAAGATGGCAATAAGGTTGACTACGTGGCCGATTTCATCATGTACGCCCGAAACGCCGCCAATGGGCGCAGTTTAAAGGAGGCTTATGAAGATGCTATTCCCGTTGCTATTGAATTTGACAAGAACGAACTTAATCTAAGTACCTATTCGGACCATCTAGAATGGCTTGAAAACAATGTCGAGAATGTCGCGCTACCGAAAGCCGAAATAGGGCAAGAATTAATTGCCGATAAAACTAGGCCGGCCTATGTGATGTTGAACCGTTCTCGCGGCTCAAAAAATGAAAGCGCCGCTTTTAATCTTTCGCTTTTAAACCCCTCATCGATTCAGTATGAAATGTCGGGTAGTGAACTGTGGTTAGAAATCTGGACGAAAAAGAATCGCAATGCCATCAAATATTTCGAAGGTAATGACCCAAGGGGGTTTGGTGACAAGCTCATTATCTATGCCCAAAATATGCCACATGCAAAAAAAATACATAAAGTTCTAAACGATATGGTTCCCTTGGCGGAAAAGCATTTCAGCACGTATAGTCCTGATATCAATACTATACCAAAGGCGTTGGAATACCTAAACAAGAAAATAGCAAACGTAGCCAAAGAAGAAGGAAGCACGGCCCAAAATATGGCCTTGGAAGACAATCTGGTTACCCTCACAGCAAAGGAGACAAACCCAAAGGAAACCATTGACAATGAATATATTTTCGATATTAATGACATTAATCCTAGGGTAATAATTCTCGACAACGATAAAACCCGGTTTTTCTTAGAATTGCATACAAAGAACGGGCAACCCTTTATTCGTCATATCGAAAACGGCGAGCCCCGCAATTTCCGAAAATATGTGCGTCTGTTCTTTGCCGATATCGATGAGGCCCTTTTCGCGGAAAAAGCATTACAGACAATTCTGGATAAAAACGCGAATAAATTACAGGTCAAACAGAATAGTGACCAAACTCCCTTTTATGAAGGTTTGGAAGCGTTAAGTTCCACTATCGGCGAAGTGGCGGAAGGCGATACTCGTTACGAACAAGCATTGGAACTGTTAAACAGGGAGATGAGTGCAATTACATTTAAAAAAATAATTTCCGAGCCTAAAAAAACAAGGGAACTTGTGTACGAATTCAGCACAAGGGACTTGAACAAAAATAACATGAACATAGAAGTATCGGGCAACCGGGTCTGGGTCGAACTATTCACCAAAAGCAACCAGAAATCGGTTAAATTATATGAAAACGGAAAAGTACAGAACTATCAATACCGCATTGATATTGAAGCTACCGATGTCGTAAACGCAAAAGAAATTGTTGAACGATTCAAAAAATTGGAAGATTTGGATACGAATTAACGGAGACTAATAATTACGCCATTTCTTGGTAAGCTCAGAGACATGCTCTAAAATTCGAGCTTCCTTGTCATCGAACTCCACATGCCTTCGAGCCATCATAACCTTGGCGGCTTCAAAAGCTTTTGAAGTTTGATATTCCGTAAAGCCCGATGCCCCGCCCCAACTAAAACTAGGTACAAAATTACGCGGGAAACCAGGTACGTAAATATTACAATTCACACCGATTACCGTGCCGGTATTAAACATGGTGTTAATGGCACTTTTACTATGGTCACCCATCATCAGGCCACAAAACTGGAGTCCGGTTTGTTCGAATTTTTCTGAGGCGTAGTTCCATAGTCGCACTTTGGCGTAATTGTTCTTCAAATTCGAGTTGTTCGAATCGGCGCCAATGTTACACCACTCACCCAAAACGGCATTGCCCAAATACCCTTCATGTCCCTTACTTGAATAGCCAAAAATAACGGAATTGCTAATCTCGCCGCAAACCTTGCCATATGGACCGATGGTTGTTGCTCCATAAATTTTCGCGCCCATTTTTACAACGGCATTATTGCATAACGCAAAAGCCCCACGAATTAAGTTACCTTCCCATACTTCCGAATCTTTTCCCAAATAGATAGGACCGTCCGTGGCATTCAAAATGCTATGTTCTACTATTGCTCCTTCCTCCAAGAAGATACGTTCTGGGTGAATCAAAGTATTGCTTTTGGGTATTTGGGCACTCTTTCTTCCTGAAGTTATCAGGTCGAAATCCGCTTGAAGGGCTTCCTCATTTTTCGAAAAAATATCCCAGGTATTCACTACGCGAAGTAGCTCATCTTCAAAATCGATATGCCTGTAGGATGAAAAATCTACTTCCTCCTGAGTGTCTTTTGTAAAAAATGCAATGACATCTTCCCCCTGAAAAATAGCTTCGTTTTCCTTTAAACCTTCTATAAGATTTACCAACTTTTGATTGGGAAGAAAGGAAGCATTGATCAATACATTCTCTTCCAGCTCGACCATCGGATACTTTTCCGAAAGATAATCTTCGGTAATCGTGGTCGTGGTATTTCCCAAATATTTTTCCCATTTTTCGCGTATAGTCAAAATTCCGATACGGATGTCGGCAACAGGTCTTGTGAAGGTAAACGGCAGCAAATTGTTTCTGACCGTACCGTCAAAAAGAATATAGTTCATGGTTGGAAAATTTAGGCAAAAATAGGAAATGTTCTATCGATGTTATTAAAACGTTGAAGAATTCCATTTGTTCTGGTGTAGTAAGTTTTTTTGGCTCCCCTCTTTAGAAAAGAGGGGTGTCCGCCTTTGGCGGACACCATGCCTTCCTCTCGCTCATGCTTCGCTCGTCGGAGGCAAGCGAAAAAAGAGAGGTACTATAAAATAAAAAAGCCCCCGAACATCGGGGGCATAATTTTATATTTATCAAAAAAACTTCTATTCCTCTTTTTTACTAGGTTTAGTTTCTGCTTTTGGGGCTTCTTCTTTACTAGCCTGAACTTCTGCTTGCGGAGCTTCTGCTTTAGAAGTTTCCTCTTTACTAGCCTTAACTTCTGCTTTCGGAGCCTCCGCTTTCTCAGCAGGCTTTTCGGCAGCAACAGCCTTTTCAGCCTCAGCAGGTTTTTTGGCAACGACAGGCTTCTTCTTGAATTTTTCGTATTTGCTCTTGAACTTATCGATACGACCGGCAGTATCCAAAAATTTGGCTTTACCCGTATAAAAAGGATGTGAAGTTCTAGAAATTTCCAATTTTACCAAAGGGTACTCAACACCTTCAACTTCTAAGGTCTCTTTTGTAGTAGCGGTAGACTTGGTCAAAAACACTTCTTCGTTAGACATGTCTTTGAACGCGACCAACCTATAATTTTCAGGATGTATATCTTTTTTCATCAAACTAAAATTTAACGCACCCATTCCGACAGGCACACATTTTAAGGCTGCAAATTTAAGTATTTTTCCGTAACCTACAATTTATATCCTATAAAAAGCGACCGAAAAAAATTGTATTTTTAAACGTAACAAAATTGTGTAAAACACAACTAACTCTAAGAACAACCTAAAACTATATATAAGATGGAAGAAAATGAACCAAAAACAGGAAAGTATGCTTTGAATTACGGTCTACTTGTCGGGGGAATAGGCATCATATTCGGTATTATGCTTTTTACCTTAGATATGCAATATGAGCGTGGCTGGGGCGTACAAGGCACCCAAATAGCCATACTAGCCGCAGGTATCGTATTAGGTATTTTTCAATTTAAAAAAGCAAATCTTGGCTTTCTTAATATTTCTCAAGCCCTAAAGGTCGGTGCGGGCATTGCCTTGATTGCAGGCATACTCGGCCTTATCTATTTTTTCGTTTTTTCAAATTTCGTTGAACCCGATTTTTTGGAAAATTCGTACGAAATCGGAAAACAACAGGCGTTAGAAGATAATCCGAAGCTAACCGAAGAACAGATTGACCAAGGTATTGAGATGCAAAAAAGTTTTGCGTGGATAATGTATCCCGTTATATTAATAATGAATATCATTATTGGCCTTATTGTAGGTGTCATTACTGGCTTGATTTTAAAAAAACAAAACCCGGCATATTAATGAAGCGATTTAAGCTTTTTCTTCTACCTACGAATTTTACATTTTGCGCCCTATCCTTGTAATTTTTAACTAACCTAGTTCAGAACTATGGTACTTAAAAATTTCGGCGATAGTTCACAAAAGCCAAAATTCTTGGTTCCGAACAAAAAGTTTAAATTACTTCAGTGCCAAAATTGTATTTTTGAGCAGATTTAGAGAAAGACCACATGGATCTGTCCATTATAATACCACTTCTTAACGAAGAGGAATCTTTAAAAGAACTCTATGATTGGATAGTAGGCGTCATGCTATCGAATCAATTTTCTTATGAAATCCTCTTTATAGACGACGGTAGCACCGATGGCTCTTGGGAATTGATTAGCGGTCTTTCCCAAGAAAACAAGAATGTAAAGGGAATCCGGTTTCCCAAGAATTTCGGAAAATCACAAGCCCTGCATGCCGGTTTTAAGGCTGCAAAAGGCGATGTCGTGATTACCATGGATGCCGATTTGCAAGATAATCCCGAAGAAATTCCTGAATTATATCGCTTGATCAAAGAAGATAAATTCGATCTCGTTTCGGGCTGGAAAAAGAAACGATACGATTCGGTACTTTCAAAAAACATGCCCTCAAAGTTGTTCAATTGGGCCGCGAGAAAAACATCGGGCGTTAAACTTCACGACTTCAACTGCGGACTAAAGGCCTTTGACCAAAATGTCATTAAAAATATAGAAGTATCTGGTGAAATGCACCGCTACATTCCCGTTTTGGCGAAAAATGCGGGCTTTGCCAAAATTGGTGAAAAAGTAGTTCAGCATCAGGCACGTAAATACGGTAAAACAAAATTCGGTATGGAACGCTTTATCAACGGTTTTCTTGATCTACTTACCATTTGGTTCGTATCAAAGTTCGGGCGACAGCCAATGCATCTGTTTGGTGCATTGGGTGTAATTATGTTCATTATAGGTTTCGGTTTCGCCCTGTACTTGGGCATCGATAAATTATTTATCAATACTTCTGGACGCTTGATTACCGATAGGCCACAGTTCTTTATCTCACTTATTGCAATGGTCATCGGAACCCAATTATTTCTAGCGGGATTTCTTGGGGAAATCTTGATCCGTTCGCGAAAAAATGAAGCGCGCTATACCGTTTCTGAAGAAATCAATTTAGAGCCTACCGAAAACCAATATTCTTCGTAAATTGACTTTCTATTCAAATTTTGATTCATACACTATTTAATTTACACACGATATAGATGCAATTTTAAACACTGCCAAAAGCTGGTTGACCGACTTTTTCGACCCTGAAGTCAAAAATGAGGTACAACACCTGATCGAAAATGATACCGACGAACTCAAAGACCGATTCTATAAGAATATGGAGTTCGGTACGGGCGGTATGCGCGGTGTTATGGGCGTTGGCACGAACCGCATCAATAAATATACCTTGGGCAAGAGCACCCAAGGCTTAAGTAATTATCTGATAAAGGCGTATGGCAACAAAGATGTTAAAGTGGTCATTGCCTACGACTGCCGCCATAATAGTGATACTTTGGCGCGAACGGTAGCCGAAGTGTTTTCTGCAAATGGTATAAAAGTGTTTCTGTTTTCTAGTTTACGAACCACGCCCGAACTTTCTTTTGCCGTGCGCCATTTAAAATGCCACGCCGGCGTCGTTTTGACAGCTTCGCACAATCCGCCGGAATATAATGGCTATAAAGCATATTGGACCGACGGAGGACAAATTGTACCCCCGCAGGACGGTGAGATTATATCGGAAATCAATTCCCTTTCTTTTGAGGATATTAAATTTAAGGCGAACGACAGTCTAATACAATCAATAGACACCGAAGTCGACGAAGCCTTTTTCGAGGCATCGGTAGCCAACGGAAGTTTTAATGCAGAAGGAAAAGATGATTTTAAGATCGTATTCACTTCACTACATGGCACCTCGATAACTGCCATTCCGGAAGTTTTGAAACGGGCAGGCTATAAAAACGTGACCATTATTGAAGAACAGGCCGAACCGAACGGAAACTTTCCTACGGTAAAATCTCCAAATCCGGAAGAATCGGAAGCCTTATCCATTGCCGTAAAAAAAGCGGAGGAAATTGGTGCCGACATGGTCGTGGGCACAGACCCAGATAGTGACCGTTTGGGTATTGCAGTTCGTAATCTCGACGGAGAAATGGAAATCGTAAACGGCAACCAAGCCATGATTTTGATGACCAAATTCCTTTTGGAAAAACAAAAACAGAAAGGCTTTCAAGGCAATGAATTCGTTGCGACCACCATCGTTTCTACACCTATGATGGAAGCCATGGCGAAAGCATATGGCGTAGAATTCAAGACCGCACTGACAGGTTTCAAATGGATCGGTAAGATGATCAAGGATTTTCCCGATTCTAAATTCTTGGGAGGCGGTGAAGAAAGTTTCGGGTATATGGTTGGAGACTTCGTACGCGATAAAGATGCGGTAACCGCTACCCTACTCGCCTGCGAAATCGCTGCACAGGCCAAAGCCAACGGAAGTTCTTTCTACAAAGATCTTATTGATTGCTATGTCGATTACGGTTTTTACAAAGAATATTTGGTTTCACTAACAAAAAAAGGAATCTCGGGAGCGGAGGAAATTAAGCAGATGCTAATAGAGTTCAAGGAGAATCCTGTACAGTCCGTAGCGGGTTCAAAAGTGAAATGGATAGAGGATTATAACACTTCGATCGCCAAAAATGTCTTGACCCGGGAAGAAAAGGCCATCGATATTCCGAAGTCGAACGTTTTGATCTATGAAACCGAAGACGGTACTCGCATAGCGGCTCGCCCAAGTGGAACCGAACCTAAAGTAAAATTCTATATCAGCACGAACGCCAAACTCGACAAGGCCGAAAATTTCAAAAAGGTTTCTGGGGAACTTGATACCAAAATCCAAAAGATTTTGGGAGAACTCAACGTGGGTTAATGAACTTATCTTTGGTATTCTTATTCAACCGAAAAGTTATGCCTTTGTGCTTTAATGAAGACTTTTTTGAGCTTCATAGCAGGACCACGGAGCGGGAAAAAGAAAAAATTATAGTGCAAAATGATGACTTTGCAGGTAATAACGAATACCAAAGATAAGTTCAATGGAGTATTTTAAGAAAATCCTTCAATTCGCTAGACCGTATAAGAGCTACGGATACCTGAATATTTTCTTCAATATACTTTATGCACTATTTAGCGCACTTTCTTTTGCCGCCCTTATTCCGATGCTTGATGTACTATTCAAGCCTGAAAATAAGGTTTTAAAGGCTCCAGTATATACTGGATTTGGGCATTTGAAAGATTATCTGCAAGACTATATCAATTTTAGGGTCACCGAATATTCTGGCGATGATGAAATGAAGGGGCTGGTGTTGGTCATAGGCCTTGTTCTGATTCTTTTTCTGTTGAAAAATTTTTTCAACTACCTGGCCATGTATTTCATCACCTTTTTAAGAAATGGGGTTTTAAAGGATATTCGGAATAAATTGTACCAAAAGATTGTTAATCTTCCTATATCCTATTATTCGGAGAAAAGAAAGGGTGATGTTATCGCACGTATTACTTCGGATGTATTAGAAATTCAACATTCGTTTCTTTCAGTTCTTGAGCTTATAGTTCGTGAACCGTTGACAATTCTGTTCACCATAATCATTATGTTCGGAATTAGTACCAAGCTTACTTTGTTCGTATTTATTTTCATTCCGATTGCAGGTGCTATCATTTCAAGAGTCGGTAAATCATTGAAGAAAAAGTCCGATAGGGTTCAAAAAGAACAGGGAGAATTTTTATCCATTGTTGAAGAAACTTTAGGCGGATTGCGTGTAATAAAGGCTTTTAATTCAGAGTCGCGATTTTATCGTTTGTTCGCGCATTCTACCAAGCGATTTTTCCACTTCTCGAATTCTCTCTTGAATAGACAGAACTTAGCATCGCCTACGGGTGAGTTTTTGGGTATTTTGGTCATTGGCGTTTTATTATGGTTCGGGGGAAAGATGGTTTTAGTTGACAAAACCCTAGATGCTTCTTCGTTTATCGCCTATATGGGACTTGCCTATAATATTTTGACTCCTGCCAAAGCAATAAGTAAGGCATCGTACGGCGTTAAAAAAGGAAATGCCGCAGCCGAACGGGTATTGGAAATTCTGGAGACCCAAAATCCAATTTTCGACAAAGACGATGCTATCGATAAATTAAGTTTCAATTCGGGAATTGAACTTCAAGATATATCCTTTAAGTATGAGGATGAATATGTCTTAACAAATTTCAACTTGACCGTTCCAAAAGGAGAAACCGTCGCATTAGTAGGTCAATCCGGAAGTGGAAAAAGTACCATCGCCAACCTTGTTACCCGTTTTTACGATGTAAATGACGGCGAAATAAAGATAGATGGTACAGACATTAAGGATATTACCAAAAAATCGTTACGTAACCTTATGGGCCTTGTAACCCAAGATTCTATTTTATTCAACGACACCGTTGCCAAGAACATATCCCTCGGCAAAGAAAACGCAACCATAGAAGAAATTACGGAAGCTGCCAAAATTGCCAATGCAGATGAATTTATTAGCGAATTGCCCGATGGTTACGATACTAATATCGGTGATGGTGGCAACAAATTAAGTGGCGGACAAAAGCAGCGATTATCTATTGCCAGAGCCGTTTTGAAGAACCCGCCCATTATGATTCTTGACGAAGCCACCTCAGCGTTAGATACCGAAAGCGAACGTTTGGTACAAGATGCCCTCGAAAAAATGATGCGCAACAGAACTTCTATCGTTATCGCACATCGACTTTCCACGATTCAAAATGCGAACACCATCGTTGTACTTCAAAAGGGCGAAATCGTAGAACAGGGTTCTCATACCAGACTACTTGCCAAAAATGGAGTTTATAAAAAGTTGGTCGAGATGCAGTCTTTAGGTTAAAGGTTGAAGGTTACAAAAATTCAGCTCCTCCCCTCAGACCTTGCATCCGACGAGCATTTTAGCGAGAGGAATGCAAAGGTGGATTCTGACGTAGTAAGAAGACGGATGGGTTTAGAGCGCAAGCCTTTGCTCAATAAAACAAAGTCGTGATTTTAGACCATTGCCTCGACTGATTAAACCTTTGCCTACTTTTATAGTCTTACCGGTAGAACTTAAGTAAAAATATATTGATTGCAGAGGCAACCTTAGTAGATCAATTGCAACGACCCGATAGCCAACAAGCGGCTTTCGGGGTTTTGGTCGACACCTATAAAGAGCGGCTGTACTGGCATATCCGTAGAATTGTGTTGCACCATGACGACACCGATGATATACTTCAAAACACCTTTATTAAGGTCTATAAAAATATTGACGGCTTCAAAGGTGATAGTAAATTGTATTCGTGGATGTACCGCATAGCCACCAACGAGGCCCTAACGTTTTTAAAAAGCAAATCAAAACGTAAAGGTATGAGCGATATAGAATTACAGAACAGATTGGTCGACAACCTTCAGGCGGACGTATATTTTGAGGGAGATGAAATACAATTGAAATTGCAAAAGGCCATAGCTACCCTTCCGGAAAAACAGAAGTTGGTCTTTAATATGAAGTATTTTGAGGAGTTGAAGTATGAAGAAATTTCCGAAATACTGGGAACATCGGTCGGTGGCTTAAAAGCTTCGTACCATTTGGCCGTAAAGAAAATTGAAGCATTTTTAAAAGAAGATTAAACCTTTTAACCAATTGATTGTCAAAGTAAAGAGATGAAAGAATTCGATAAAAATAATCCGTTTAAGGCACCCGAAGGTTATTTCGAGGAGTTTGATGGAAAATTATTGGATAAGCTAGCCCAACAGGAACCTACCATACCAAAGAGTGATGGTTTTGGTATTCCAGAAGGGTATTTAGATAATTTGAATAAGAACATTCGATTAAAATTAGATGAAACCGAGGTTAAGGTTATCCCTTTAACTTCTTATAAAAAATATTATTATGCAGTAGCATCGATAGCGGCGATAACATTGTTTGTACTGGGGTTGAATTGGAATTCTTCAGAAGAAATCGGATTTGAAAGCCTCGCCAGCACTGAAATCGAGAGCTATTTTGAAGACAACGATTTCGGATTGAGCACAAATGATATTGCCGAGATGCTACCCGTTGATGAATTGGAAATCAGCGATATTTTAAGCACCCAGTTCAGTGAAGAAAATATGCTCGATTATCTAAACGAAAATTTAGACGATTTTGAAGAACTAAATCTTGAAGACAATGAATAACCTAAAGAAAATTGTGCTTTCCGTATTGTTATTGGTAACGACCCAGTTTTATGCGCAAAAAAAGCATGACCATGAAAGAATAAAGTCACTTAAAATTGCCTTTATAACAGAGCGATTAGATCTCAGCAGTAAAGAAGCACAGGTATTTTGGCCCATTTATAACGAATATCAAGAAAATCGAGATGCCCTGCGCCAAAAAGAACGTAATCAGATTCGCTCTAAAATAAGGGATTCCGAAGGCTTGACCGAAAAAGAAGCCAACGATCTTATTGGGCGATACCTCAGTTTCGAAGAGGAAGAGGAGGAACTCGACAAAGACTTTATACAAAAAATAACCAAAGTAATTTCGGCAAAAAAAACCCTGCTCCTATTGCGATCTGAAGAAGAATTTAAAAGACAACTTATTAAACAGTACCGTCATAAAAGCGGCGGTGGCCGACGTTAAAATCAGTAAATATCCACCTTCTTAGAAGGTGGCTTTAAAGGCTACCCCCATAGGGGGCGGCGATGGCAGGTGCCAAACCCGATCAAACAAATGATAGCAAAAAAAATTCTCAAAAAAAATCGCAATTGCATCGTGGATTCAGGCAAAGCCAAAAGAACATGACCACCCCCAAAGGAGGTGGTTTTTTAAGATGAAATAAAGTTTTCAAGACCCGACCGGAATAGTAAAACTTAAAGTTTCAGAACACTCCTCGCTATCTTCGAATTGACATTAGCTACAGAATCATTTAAAAGTCAATTTTGAAATCCGATTGCTTCCTGCCGCATAGGCAATGGAATCATTCAAAAACCGAATCGTATAAAAAGGTTCATCAGAAAGCTGCTTCCAGGTATTGCCCATATCGTTGGAATATGATATTCCCGTAAAGCCAAGGGCAACAATTTCTTTTCCTTGGGAATTAGGAACAAACTGAACGCAACTCTTATATTCAGGGTTTTGCCCATCGGCGATCAACTGCCAAGTCTTTCCCCCATCTTTGGTGATAGCTTTATTGGAAGTATTTTTGTCAGGTTTGGTGTAGTCCCCGCCAATGGCAATTCCTAGATTTTCATCCCAGAAATCAATGGAATAAATACCTTGTGTAGGTTCGGCATTTATAATGGGGGTTTGAAATACAACCCAAGTTTTACCCTTATCGGCTGAAAAGTAAATCCGTCCGCTAGTTGTTGCGACCCAAGCCTTGTCGCCCACTATTTTAATATTGGTATTGCTAGCCGCAAACGCACCCTCGCCCTCTTTTACACTTGGTAAATCGGTACATGAAAGCTTACTCCAATGATGGCCGCCATCGCGAGTAACTATAATCGATAAACATCCGTTCATACTATCGCCAACGGCAATACCCTCTCGATTGTTCCAAAAGGCCATAGCATCGTAAAAAACACGCTCATCTTCTTCCATATAAACCAAATCCATTTTATCGTCTTCGCCAGTTTTATAGAGTAAAGCAGGGTTGGCGACCGAGAGCATAAAAAAGTCGGTGGCATTCGCTGCAATAGATCGAAACTCGGGAACAACGGTATGGTATTTTTCAATATTGGAGCGAACCTTGCCCGATGTAATATCCACCGTTCCGAAAGTACCTTTGTTTGCAGCAAAAGCTACGCTTTTCCCCATAAGTTCTATGGCTCGTATACTTAGGGAGTCTTCAAAAATCGATTCAATTGCCACGGATGAAAAGGGTGTCTTTTTTTCTTTATCCGAACAAGATAAAAACGAAATAACAAACAATAAAAAACCAAGATTGCGCATAGGTATAAACTTTCCCAAATGTAAAAGGATTCATAAGCAAAACCATACCTTTGCTGCCATCTTTTTAGAAAATAGTTAATCGGTTACTAAGTTATTGAGTTTAACTAACCATAACGAAATAACCTATTAACCCATTAATCAAAACATGAAACTCCATAGAAACTTAGTCTTTGCCGTCATCGATGCGCTAAACTTGATATTCAACGAGACTGAATATGCAGATAAGGTGGTGCAAAAAGTATTGAAGTTCGATAAGCGATGGGGCTCCCGTGACCGGGGTTTTATTGCCGAAACCACTTACGAAATGGTGCGCTACAAGAGACTTTATGCCGAAATCGCCGAAGTAAAAGCGCCTTTCAGCAGACCTGATCTCTTTCGAATGTGGGCCGTATGGGCAGTTTTAAAAGGAATAAAATTACCGGACTGGAAACAGATAGAACCGACCCCCGAACGCCGCATTAAAGGAAAGTTCGATGAACTCTCAAAAATCAGGAAGTATCGCGAAGCGGTTCCCGATTGGATCGATGAACTTGGTGAAAGGGCGATGGGCGATAAACTATGGACGGCGGAATTAGCCAAACTCAATGAGCCCGCCGAAGTGATTCTACGAACCAACACTTTAAAAATTACTAAAGAAGAGCTTCGCAAGACCTTATTGGACGAGAATATTGTTGTTGAACCTATAAAAGGGTATCCTTCGGCACTTCGTCTTCCCGAACGGGCAAACGTCTTTCAGACCGAATCGTTTAAAAAAGGGTATTTTGAAGTTCAAGATGCTTCTTCGCAACTGGTAGCCGAATTTTTAGATGTAAAACCGGGCCAACGTGTTGTCGATACCTGTGCTGGTGCTGGTGGAAAATCTCTGCATCTAGCTGCTTTGATGGAAAATAAAGGGCAATTAATTGCAATGGACATCTACGGAAGTAAATTAAAAGAACTAAAACGCAGAGCGAGAAGAAATGGCGTCCATAATATCGAACCCCGGGAAATCGATTCGACCAAAGTCTTTAAAAAATTATACGGAAGTGCCGACCGAGTACTTATCGATGCCCCTTGTACAGGTTTAGGAGTACTTAGAAGAAATCCGGATTCGAAATGGAAAATGCAGCCCGAGTTCTTGGAAAAAATCATAAAAACGCAGTACGAAATTATCAGGTCGTACAGCAAAATCGTCAAACTGGGCGGTAAAATGGTGTATGCAACCTGCTCTATTCTTCCTCAAGAAAATAACGATCAGGTCATTTCATTTTTGGCTTCCGATGAGGGTAAAGACTTCGCCTTGGTTAAAGAAAAAAAAATCTATGCTTCCAAAAGCGGATTTGATGGGTTTTACATGGCATTGCTTCAGAGAAGCTAAGAACAATATTCTCCCGAATTTCACCCACACCTCCCTTAATCCCTCCTTATTAGGAGGGAAAGCAGACTCAAAAAAAACATAACAGTTTCCCCTCTACGACATTGCGACAGCAGTGGGCGAGCTGAGGCATTGGCGGGATTAAGGGGTGTGTGAAACCCGAACCTTAAATTCATGTCCTGTCCTGTCAACAACCAACACCTCCCTTATTCCCTCCTTATTAGGAGGGAAACTCATACGCAAACCATTAATTTATACTTTATCACATCAATCACCCACATCTCACTTCCCCGATAGATATCGGGGCTCGCTATCAGGAGGGAAACTCTCGTGAAAAGTAATCAACACCCTGTTAACTTTTTGCTGCCAATAATTTTCGTCATGAACGAAAAAAGCCGTTAAAAGGCGTAAATTTGCACTTTCTCAAACCTATCAATTCACGCTGTACATGATTCACTTTTTCGGGGATGTAGCCATCAAAGTTTTCGCAGTTCAAACAAACCAAGAACTTTCTGAAGAAGACATAAATAAATTAACTTGGTTATTTGGCAACCAACCAAAAATACACACAGCGTCTCTGGACGCTTTTTTTATTGGTCCCCGATCGGCCATGGTTACACCTTGGAGTACCAATGCTACCGAAATCGCCCAAAACATGGGGATTTCGGGAATAATCCGTATCGAAGAGTTTCAGGCGGTTTCCAAGGACTTTATAGAATTCGACCCGATGATTTCACAAAAATACAACGGACTTCACCAAGAAGTTTATACGATCGATGTAAAGCCCGAATCCATACTAGAGATTGATGATATTGCCGCTTATAATAATCAAGAGGGACTAGCATTAAATGAAGAAGAGGTAGAATACCTTAGTAATCTTTCTAAAAAAATGGGAAGAAAATTGACCGATTCAGAAGTCTTCGGATTCAGCCAGGTCAATTCTGAGCATTGTCGTCATAAAATCTTCAATGGCACTTTTGTAATCGATGGTCAAGAAATGCCTTCATCGCTTTTTAAACTGATTAAAAAGACCTCACGGCAAAACCCGAACGATATCGTTTCGGCCTATAAAGACAATGTGGCTTTTATAAAGGGGCCTAAAGTGCTACAATTTGCTCCTAAAACTGCCGACAAACCTGATTTTTACCAAGAGGAGGAATTTGAATCAGTAATTTCCCTAAAAGCCGAAACCCATAATTTTCCAACTACCGTAGAACCCTTTAATGGTGCTGCGACAGGTTCTGGAGGGGAAATACGAGATAGGTTAGCGGGTGGTAAAGGTTCTCTACCATTAGCTGGAACGGCCGTTTACATGACCGCATATTCCCGTTTGGAAGAGGGCCGGCCGTGGGAAACAGGAATGCCTGAACGCGAATGGCTCTACCAAACTCCCGTGGATATTCTCATCAAAGCATCAAACGGAGCATCGGATTTTGGCAACAAATTCGGGCAACCCTTAATTGCAGGGTCAGTCTTAACTTTTGAACATCTCGATACTTCTGCTTCATCCGGCCAAATCAACAAAGTTACCCAGGGCCCTGACGACGCTTCAGAATTTCTCGAAGCCCAAAAAAATTGGAACCAGAAAAAACGTAGGCTAGGCTACGACAAGGTCATCATGCAAGCGGGTGGTATCGGCTACGGAAAAGCAGAGCAAGCGTTAAAAGATACTCCGAAAGAAGGTGATAAAATCGTGATTCTCGGAGGCGACAACTACCTTATAGGAATGGGCGGTGCGGCAGTTTCCAGTGCCGATACAGGAGAATTCAGTTCGTCCATCGAATTGAATGCCGTACAGCGTTCAAACCCCGAAATGCAGAAGCGTGCGGCAAATGCCATTCGTGGTATGGTGGAAAGCGATGTGAATGCTATCGTTTCCATTCATGACCATGGTGCTGGCGGACACCTCAACTGTCTTTCCGAATTGGTAGAAGATACCGGTGGCAAAATTGATTTGGATAAGTTGCCTGTAGGCGACCCTACCCTATCCGCTAAAGAAATAATCGGTAACGAATCCCAAGAACGTATGGGACTTGTTATCGGAAAAAAAGATATCGACCTATTGCAGCGGATATCCGAGCGCGAACGTTCCCCAATGTACGATGTAGGTGAAGTTACAAGCGATGACCGCTTTACCTTCGAATCGCAAACCACAGGTGAAAAACCTATGGATGTCAACCTTTCCGATATCTTCGGAAGTTCTCCAAAGACAATTTTGACCGATACTTCAATTGAAAGAAAATATAAAAATGCTGAATATTCGCTAGAATTCTTTCATGATTATTTAGAGCAAGTATTACAATTGGAAGCTGTTGCCTGTAAAGATTGGCTAACAAATAAAGTAGATAGGTGTGTTGGCGGGCGCGTAGCCAAACAACAATGTGTCGGCCCCTTACAATTGCCTTTGAATAATGTAGGTGTCATGGCTTTGGATTTCAAAGGGAAGGAAGGCATCGCCACCAGTATTGGCCACTCCCCAATTTCCGGACTTATTGACCCATCTGCCGGAAGTAAAAACAGTATCGCGGAAGCCTTAACGAATATTATTTGGGCCCCATTGATAGATGGACTCAAATCCGTATCACTTTCCGCTAATTGGATGTGGCCTTGCAAAAACGAAGGTGAAGATGCTAGACTTTATACGGCTGTTCAGGCAATTTCTGAATTTGCTATCAATTTAGGCATAAACGTGCCTACCGGAAAGGATTCCCTTTCGATGAAACAGAAGTACAAAGACGGGGATGTAATTAGTCCTGGTACCGTAATTATTTCCGCCGCAGGAAACTGCAACGATATCACCAAAGTAATTGAACCGGTACTTCAAAAAGACGGCGGTGACATCTATTACATCAACCTCTCAAAAGACAATTATAAATTAGGAGGCTCTTCTTTCGGGCAAATATTAAATGCTGTAGGGAATGAAGCTCCGACCATAAAAGATGATGTCTATTTCAAAAAAGTTTTTGATTCAATTCAAACTTTACTAAGAAATGAACAAATCATTGCTGGTCATGATGTTGCATCAGGAGGTTTGATTACTACGTTACTAGAACTTTGCTTCGCGGATAATGACTTGGGCGCTGAATTAGACTTGACTGATTTGAGCGAATCAGACCCCATCAAACTATTATTTTCCGAAAATTCGGGAATCGTTTTTCAAGTCCATACTGATGGAAATCAGGACCTAGAAAAAATCTTATCCAAAGAAGATATCGATTTCAAAAAGATAGGAAAAGTAGTTTCAGAACCCATTTTGACCATTAAAAACGGAAGTATGGAAATGGGTTTGAATGTTACATCTTTACGAGATAAATGGTTCAAAACCTCCTATTTATTAGACAATAAACAAACCGCAAGGGGATTAGCGAAAGACCGTTTTGATAATTATAAGGTGCAACCGTTGGAATATGTATTTCCCAAAAACTTTACCGGCAAAAATGTCATCCTGAGCGCAGTCGAAGGGAAACAGCGACAAAAGCCAAAAGCAGCAATCCTACGTGAAAAAGGAAGCAACTCTGAACGTGAAATGGCAAATGCTATGTACTTAGCAGGTTTTGATGTCAAAGATGTGCACATGACGGACTTAATATCTGGCCGAGAAACTCTAGAAGACATTCAATTCTTGGGTGCCGTTGGCGGCTTTTCAAACTCCGATGTACTAGGAAGCGCCAAAGGTTGGGCAGGTGCTATCAAGTACAATGAAAAGGCGAACGCGGTTATTAAAAATTTCTTTGAGAGACCGGACACCCTGTCTATTGGCATCTGCAATGGTTGCCAGTTATTTATGGAACTGGACCTCATCAACCCCGAACACGAGACCCACGGGAAAATGACCTATAACGACTCCCAAAAGCATGAGAGTAATTTTACTTCGGTAAAGATCCAAGAAAACAACTCCGTAATGCTTTCAAGTTTAGCTGGAACAACTTTGGGGGTTTGGATTTCTCATGGTGAAGGCAAGTTCAGTCTACCGCAATCCGAAGATGATTATGATATTGTTGCCAAATATGGCTATGAAGGCTATCCTGCAAACCCTAACGGAAGTGATTTTAATACGGCTATGCTTTGTGATTCCACTGGTCGCCATTTGGTAACCATGCCACATATTGAACGGTCGACATTTCCTTGGAACTGGGCGCACTACCCTGCCGATAGAAACGATGAAGTTTCGCCGTGGCTAGAGGCTTTCTTGAACGCAAGGGATTGGGTTGAAAAACATTTTTAAATCCATAGGTATAGTTGCCGCCTTTAAATTGGCATTCAAGTCATCATTGTGATTCGTTCTGTTTTAAGTCTTTTATTATTTCCCAACAACTTTAGCCCGAATTCTCTAGGGAGGACCGATACCTAAAAATGGAGCTCAACCCAACAGAGATTAAAAGAAAAAGAAATATGAATTAACTTTAGAGAACCGGACTAAGGCTTTTCATTGGATACAGTGTTAGCCTCTTTTATTAAACTCAAATACTTACCAGGAGCATTCCCCGTCATTTTTTCATCTTGTAAAACAAGAGCACCATTAACAAACACATGAATTACCCCTTTTGAAAATTTATTAGGGTTTAAATAGGTTGATAAATCAATAATAGTTTTGGGGTTAAAAATCACAATATCGGCTGGTAATCCGTTTTGGATTCTACCGCGAGACGGAAACCCGATAAAGTCTGCGGGAAAGGAAGTCATTTTTCTAATAGCTTCTTCAATGATCAATATTTTTTGATCTCTAACATATCTTCCTAAAACTCTAGGAAACGTTCCGGTTGATCTAGGATGCCCTAATTTTGGGCCATTTTCCTCAAGATACGCACCATCACTAGCTATCATGTTCCATGGTTGAACAAGAATAGTTTTCACATCTTCTTCTAGTATACCTCCTTTTACTTGAATAGGCCGTTTAGCATCAATCAATAAGTCACAAATAAGGTCAAAAGGGTCTATGTTTTTTTCTTGAGCAATTTCAACAATAAATCTTCCTACTAATTCTGGGAAATCTGGACTATCTACAATTCGAAGGCTACTATAACCAATTGCCTTTATCCAAGAAAACCCTCCGTTAACTCCATTTTCAGTAAAGTTCCGGACGTTATTTTTTGACTTTTTAGTTGAGATAAAACTTTTTAGACTGATGGATTGATCTTTAATAAAATCTTGGCTTAATTCTCTGTCTTCTGACGGAATTACTACTTTCCTTAACGTTATAGAACCTCCGGCACCGTCATATGGGTACTGATCTGAAACTAGGCTAATACCATCTTTTCGTGCTTTTTCAACTATTTTAATCAATTCTTTCGGCTTTCCTGCATTTATTAAACCTACAGCTTTCAGATGCCCCATTTTAGCAGGTATATTAGCTTTAAGACCTATATTTATTACTTCTTGATTAGATGCTATCCAATCAAAAACTGGACTGCGAACATGAGAATCGTAAATACCATTAAAAGGCGCAACCTCTTTGGCTAAGGCTATTACTTCCTTTGTATTGCTATACATTCCCGGTTCATACATTAAGCCGGTTGATAGACCTATAGCCCCCATTTCCATACCTTCCTTTACCAACGCTTTCATTTGATTAAGTTCGTCCACCGTTGGAGCCCTTTTCTGATCTTTCTTCATCACTTCTTTACGAATCCCATTATGACCTACATAAAAAGCTACATTGGTTCCAATCCCTTGTTTATTATATGCTTCAATTAGTTTTCTAATATCCGAAGGAGAAGAGTACCCGTCAGGACCGCCAACGATGGTTGTTACTCCCTGTCTTATGAAGCCTTCATTCAGTCGTTTGAATGAATCGAACATTGCCCAATCAGTATGATTGTGAACATCTACAAAGCCTGGCGCAACAACTAAGCCAGTTGCATCTAGAGTTTTTAAAGCATCAACGTTTTCTACTGGCTTTACCAATTCCATTTTGCCATTTCTAATCAATACATCTCCTTTAAAAGGTAGGTTTCCAAGGCCATCAACAATAGTTCCATTTTGTATCAAGAAATCTGCAGGTGACTTTTGATTGCACGAAAATAAAATTGCAGAGCAGACAAGTAAGGGAATGTATTTTATCATTGTCTTCATTTTAATTGAGGCTGACGGCTATGAACAAGATTAATTGTGTTTTTTGAGCACAAAGTTGTATACAAATTACGGATTGAGAGTCCGAGAGGATTTTCGAAAGCAGGCTAAAACCATTTATGGGAGGCTTACACAAGCAATTAATTATAAACGGAGTTGTAGAATGTTTTTATTCCTTTATTTTTGTTTGGTTAATTTTTTAATTAATTTTTTTCCTGAATTGGCTAAAATTTTAGTAGTGTTTTGTCCACTAACATTTGTAATTAGGTGAATTCCTAAATTGTACTCTGGTAAGATATACAGCATATTTTGAGAACCAAATGCTCCTCCATGGTGCCTATAGTATTCTATATCATCTTCGTTTTTTTCAATTCTCCAGAAATAACCGACCCAATTTTTTCCTAATTGATATTGTTTACTGTAAGATTCTTCAACATATTTATCTCTATTCAATTGAAACTTAATATAATTTATAATATCCGGTGTTGTAGATTTAATACTTCCTTCTGCTCCAAAGCTATTATCAAGAGATAAAAAAGGCATTATTTCTCCATTATCATTGTGACCATTTGCCAAAATAGATTTACTCGAATAAAGTGAGTACGAAGAATTCATTCCTGCTTTAGAGAAAATATGTTCTCCCAATAATGTTCTGTAATCTTTTTTATATACTGTTTCTAGTATGTGTCCGGCTAAATTTGCACCAATGTTAGAATATGAATATTTTAGTCCGGGTATCGTGTCAATTTCTATTTCGTGTAACTCATTAAAAAAAGTTTCTCTCGTTGCATTTTCAAAAGCTTTAGCAATGTCAAACATTACACTAATTTGATTACGAACTTTCGATTCGTCATTATTTTTTAATATTTCCTCCATCTCTTTAATATTGTAAGGAAGTCGTGCCGTATGTGTAATGATATCTTTTATTTTTATAGGATGGCCTTTATATTCAAGATTAGGGTAGCTACCTTTTAAATATTTTCTAACGTCGTCTTCTAAAGCAACTTTATTATCTATTACGGCCTTAGCAATCAAATACCCGGTAAAGGTTTTTGTAACAGAGGCAATTTCGTAAATAGTTTCATCTGTTGGTGTGTTTCCTTTTCCTTTATCCAATTCTCCAAAATGTTCAGTATATGATTTCCCATCTTTATAAATACTGATGGAAACAGAATTTATTACAGAATCTTTTAACATAAAATCAGCTATTTCTTCAATAGCTAATAGCGTATCATCTTTTGGAATAGGTTTACTTTCCTTTTTTGTATTGTTACAGCTTAATGTAATTGCTATTAACGTAAGTAATAAAAAAAATTTAGTCATTAGTTATTTTTTAAATTATTATCGGGTTTTTATTTAAGTGTACCACAACGGTCTTCTATAAGAATAGTTGTGGGTTTACGTGTCAAGGCTTTTCGAATAAAATTCAGATTTTGTAAATTAATATTATGCTTACCCCTATGTTTAAACGCAATGATGTATTTGATTGTGATATTTCAAATGCTGCACAACATCAGAATAACTATAAAATGATATGTTTTCATTTTAATAGAGTTTAATTGTTCTTCATCTCTTGAATTTTTAACACCATAGCCTTTGCATTACCATTGGTGCCCCCTAAAGCAATCGCTTTTTTATAATTCTCTAGCGCTAAATTATCTTGTTCGTTGGTCAGGTACATTTCTCCCAAACTATCGTAGAGGTTGGCATATTCCGGAAATTCTGTCACCGCAAGTTGTATAGTTTCTATTCCACCTTCTACATTTCCTGCTCTAAGCGCCTCATAGCCCAATTTATTCAGTTCCTCTGGATCATTAAATTCATAGGCTTCTGAAGCTGTTTCCTTTAGGCCATTGTATGTTCTTATACCCTCGTTTACGTCTTCAAAAAATACATTTTTTAATTTATCGTATATGGATTTCTTTACGACTGAAAATTCCTTTTCCAATACAATACTATGCGTCATGTGGCCTAGTTTTATGCTAGGGCCCGTATTATTCAATATTATAATAATGACCACATCATTTTTAAAATCGTTCAGCATTATAGAACGAAAGCCGTAAGCCGAGCCGTCATGCCGTTGTAACTGTTCATTTTCAAAGAATTCACCCAAAGAAGAGGCCAATTTGGGTGTGTAAGGGTTACGCAACAGCACATCAAATGATTTTTGGGAAATAAGCTGATTATTGTTCATTGCCTGTATCCAAGTAAATAGATCATGGGCATTCATCCATAACCAACCACTTATAAACGCAAATTTAGGGCACGGTATATTATCTTTATCATAACAAAATGCTCTGTCGTCATGAGTTTCGTCGGGGTCGAATACGGCAGTAGTCAATTGCAATGGTGTCACAATATTCTGGGTAACAAACGCTTCAAATGTTTGATCGGTTACGTTCTCCACAATGCGCCTTTGAAGAAAAACGCTATAGTTATTATAATTAAAGCTTGTACCCGGTTCAAAAAGTAGGCTGTCTATATTTCTAACTTTGTTAAAAGCAATTTCATCGTTTGTTATGTCGCCACCAAAATTTGGCATAGATGGCAAACCGCCAGCGTAATTTAGTAAATGCCTTATCTTAATTTTTTCTGCCCAAGCAGGCAAGTCTAAATCAAATTTGGAAACGGGGTCATCAATATGGAGTAACCCCCGTTCTTGAAGCATCATTATCGCCACGCCATTAAATTCTTTAGCTATGGAGCCGATATTAAATATGGTTGACGTATTCAGCTTCCGTGTTTTAGTGGCATCTGTATGGCCAAAAGTTTTTTCATAGATAATGGTGTCATTTTTAGCAACCAGAACACTTCCATTTAGTATGCCGTAGTCAAATTCAATTTGCATTACGGAATCAATTCGTTGCACGTATTCAGGCTCTTGCCCTTTTTTGTTTTCCTTTTCATTACAGGAATAGATAAGAAGAATACCTGCAAATAATGTGATAATATTAATTTTTTTGATGAAATTCATATTGTCTTGATTTAGTTTTTAAGACTTTGAACTCGTATTGACTTGCTATTTGCAAACGTATCTTGCCGATACTATCGATGTTCTTTATGAGGAAGTATATTTCAAATCCAGAACAGTTCAATCCAGCATTACCTCAATCCTTTTGATGATATGCTTTGTTCTATCGTTAAAATTATATTGGTTCTGGGTATTTAATTCTATGGCCTTTCTATAATTTTTTAGTGCGTTTTCGAAGTCCCCAGATATGAAATACCCTTCCCCCAGACTGTCGTATAAATTCCATGCGTTTGGATACTGTGCTACATTGAACTCAAAAAGTCGCAGGGCTCTTTCAAAATCTTTTGAGCTGAGATAATCATAACCTTTCTTATTTAGAATATCCTGTAAATCAGCACTTAATTTTTTTTTGTTCAAGGCCGTAACGGCTGTAAAGATTTTTGAGATATCATTACCGTTCAGACTATTAAATAAATCTTCAAAAGGCTTGGCGGATTCTTGGTCATAGCTCTTGGTCAAATCATAAATAATACGATTATGACTTCCTTTGCGTCGCTCATAAAGGTCATTTGTTTTTATAACAAGAACAGTTTTCATTTCAGGAAATACAGTAATGTTCTGCCCCCATGCACCTTGAGCACTATAGGCACCTTTTAGCATATTATTATCCGGGTCCTCCCATAACCACCACATATACCCGTAACTGTACAATGCACCACCTTCTCTATAAAAAGGAGCAATTTTATCTATTTCTTCGAAGGATGTTTTAGGTGTGGTCATTTCTGAGACCCAATCTTTTTCGATAACCTGGGTATCGTTCCATTTTCCGTTGTTAAGCATCAACAGACCTAGCCTAGCCATATCCCTTGTCGAAAACCACATGTGGTAGGCACTGATTTCCGTAACTACCGGATTTTCGCCTTTTTCCTGTAAAGACCTATTCCAATCTTGCATTTGCAACGGAATGGCAAATTGAGTTTGGATATCATCATAAATATTCTTTCCGGTTTCTTTTTCGAAAATGTACCCTGCCATATTAAAATCCCAGTTATTATAAAGCCAAAACTCGCCAGGGTTTACACTGCCTCTTTCCGGGGCTAAATTTTGTAGATCACCACCATTGGCGGCCGGTAAAAACACCCCTGAGCGTGAGGAAATGATATCTTTTATGGTTGCCTTTTTCTCTATACCCGTCAGCAACTCCGTTTCTGGTATCCGTAGGTCTTCCAAAGATATATCGAGATCTATGGTTCCATTCTTTACATGTTTACCGTAAAGCATCGCCAAGATACTTTTTCTGCAAGAGGCTATATAACTGTTTTCGGTGAGGTCCCCATATTCAAAAACTATTTTACCGTTATGTATCAAAAGCATTCCTGTTGTGGCTGTACTATCTACAACATATTCTCGAATCGCTCCTAATTTTTCCTTATCCCATCCCGAGAGTTCGGGGTATTCATTTTTTTCCCATTCTGTATCGGGAAAATTTTGTGAAAATGACTTTGCAAATGAACTTACGGTTAAAACAAAAAATAATAAAATCGCTTTTTTCATATTGGATTCAAGTTTAATTTTTAGGCTGTTATCTATTTTAATGAATATTTATGCTATTTGTTTAATCTATCTACATATTCCCCCATTGTACCCCAAATAGCATGATACTCCCTTTTTCTGGCTTGGTTATCATTTCCACTATCCGTGTTTTTAACAATGTACCTTCCTGTTCTTGTCTTTTCATCAAAAAACAACCAAGTTCCAACACCCGCATCCCCTCCGGTATGCCCTACATAACCAAAAGCACTATACCCCATAAAAATGCCAGAATTATATTCGTCGCTATAAGATTTTTCAGCGTTTCTTTGATTTGCTGCAAAGTGCTTATCGCTCAGTTGTTTTTTATACAGTTGCCGATAACTCTCTTTGGTCAGTAATGTGCCCTCGCCGAAATACCCTTTGATCAATTCGGTAAGATATTTGGCCATATCGCTACTTGATGAAATCAACATGCCATCGGGATAGGTAATCGCGGTATAAAATGGCAATAGGGTATTGTCATTTCTGTATAACCTTGAATGCTCCGATATATCTATATCTTTTAATGACCAACCCGAAGAATCCATGCCGAGAGGCCCCAGAATATGCTCTTGTGTAAATAAATCGAATTTTTGGTTCGTGGCTTTTTCAATAATCAAAGCAGCTAATGTCGCCCCAATGTTAGAATAATTAAATCGCTCTCCAGGCTTGAAATTGATGTAATTATCTTCTTGATAAAATGGTTCATTTGGTAGTAAATATCCTTTTAGATACGTTTCCATCGGAATATTTTTATCGGGCAAATTGAAACGCTGTGCCGGATAATCCATAGATATGTTAGTTAAATCCTGGTTTTCTGTAATAATCCATGCGTTATTCATATACTGCTCCGTATCATTTATTCCGGAAGTATGCGTCGCCAAATGCCTAATCGTTATAGGAATGTTTGGATAAAATGGATTGAATATCTTAAAGGACAGATGGTCTTGAATAGGATCGTCTAAATTTAGACTCCCCATTTCTTGGGCTTTTAAAAGCGAAAGACCTATAAAGGTTTTAGATACAGAAGCAATGTGCTGTATCGTTTTTTCTGTATATTTCTTTTTGGTTTCTATATCGGCATAGCCAAAACCTTTTTCATAAAGCGTACCCCTTTCGTTTACGATAGCCACGGAAAATCCTTTTATAAGACCGTTTTTTTGTATGGAATCCAATTCTGCCGTTAGGGCACTTTTGATAGTTTGCTTTTTGTCGAGATACAGGTCTTTTGTTCTTTTATCTTGATTGCAAGATGTACATAAAATGCAAACAAACAATAAAATCGTTTTATCCATATTAGATATAGTTTTAATCTTGTTCCGATTCAATAGAAAGTAACCGCATCTCTTTTTCAATTTATTTTAAATAGTTTATTTTTTCTTATCAGAGCCTTTTTACAGTAACATTGTGCTGAATTTTTAATTTTCATTTTTCACGTTGCGTATCAATTGCTAGCCAAAACTATAGCATTGAATTGATAATGAATCTTTAAAAAAGAAAAGCCACTTTGTATTTTATAAAATACAAAGTGGTAAGAGATGTTACGCTCAGCTATTGCGAGCAAAAAAGCTATATTTTTGATATAAAAAATAATCTTTTGCATTTTATAAAATCCTGCCGTTCGAGAAGTATTCTCAACTCAAGAGTCGATCTCTCTTCCCTAAAAACTTCAATAGTTATTCTTTTCATTATTTCTGGCAATTTCTTATCTGCTTAGACAGTTTTGAAAAAAGATGAAAAGCAACTAAAAAGCTTTCGGGAAAATAATTATGAGTATTTGGAAGAATCTTTTTGGAGGTTACGTTTAGATTCTATTGAAAAAGCAAAAAAATATGCCCAAGCCCATTTAATAAAAGCAAAGAGAGAGGACAAAATAGCAAAAATAGCCGATGCATACTTTATGTTGGCCTATAGCACTACTTCTCGAGATGAAAGTACAATCTATTTAGATTCCGTAATCAGTATTACTAAAGACGATATAAATTTTAAACAACCCGCTAGCGCGCATATTATCAAAGCCAACGATTTGGGGAGTCTAGGCCGCTATAAAGAAGCCTTTATCGAGTTAGATAGAGCCAACTTTTGCGCAAATACAAGTGGTAATACTGAACAACTATACACTATAAAATATTTGATAGCCAGATTAAAGACAGATGTTGGAGATTACGAATCTAGTTCTGAAATTTTAAAGGATGTAATACTGCATTTTGAAATAGAAAATGATATAAGAGGACGTGTCTTGGCGCTTTGGGCCTACGCTAAAAACCTTAATGCTTTAAAAAAGCCCGATTCGGCTACAACGATTATTAAAAAAGCAATACCATTAAGTTTCAAAACCTTCGATAGCGTCGTCTATGATAGATTACTTTTATCATCTGCTATATCAAATTATCAAAAAAAGGATTATAAACCAAGCCTAGATAGTATAATTAAACTGAACGGAATCAATAGAAAAAAGTTGAATTACGATATTGGCACAAACGTCTTGATGCATTTGTATAAGGGTAAAATTTATCTGGAAGAAGATAAAGACGAACTCGCCATTAAGGAATTGGAAAAGGTGGACTCAATTTCTTTTGCCAAAGCATATTTTAATGTTTCCATTAGAGAAAACTATGAACTTTTAATCAATTACTACAAAGAAAAAAAAGAGACCGAGAATCAATTATATTACATTGATAAACTATTGGAAATAGATAGTATACTGGATAAGAGATTTGCTTTTTTGACTCTAAGTATAAATAAGAAATACACTACGCCAAACCTTCTTTTGGAGAAAGAAAAGATTATTGAATCCCTTAGAAAAAATGACAGTAACAGAGAAATCAGCCTAGTAATTCTATCTTCTTTTTGCGTTTTGCTATTACTTGCGCTGTTCAGAAACTACAGAAAAAAGAAAACAGATAAAAAATCTATTCATAAATCGATAGCAAGAAAAAGTGAACGAGGTTATATAATCGATCGTGAAACCACCAAAAGAATTCTCGATGGTCTATTAAAAGTAGAAAAATCAGATTTATTTTTAAATAAAGACTTCAATTTGACTTTTTTAGCCAAAACACTCCATACCAATACATCATATATTTCTAAAATAATAAACGAGCACAAGCAAAAAACCTTTAAACAATATCTCATTGATTTGCGGATTAGCTTTTTGATTAAAAAATTAGAGGAAAACCCTATTATTAGAAAACATTCGATAGAGGCTTTAGCGGAATCGGTCGGCTATGTGAACGCTTCTTCTTTTACAAGAATTTTTAAAAATTACACAGGTGTAAGCCCCTCCGAATATTTAAAAAAAAATTACCCTTGATAAAACCTCTTAAAAATCGATTGTTTAGAAAGAGATAAAATAAGTCTCGACTTTTGCCCATAACCTTTTAAATTAGTTCGATTATCCAGAAGCTTTTCTAAGTTTTTTAATTTAAAGATATTTGTAGCTCTATTTTGCATGGTTTAACAACAAGATTTTAGCTTTAAAAATGAATATTCGTTCCGCTATTCGTAAAGATATTCCCGCAATTGTTCAAATGATCACCAATGATAAATTGGGCAAATTACGCGAAGATTATCGAGAGCCACTTCCACAGAAATATTACGATGCCTTTCAGAACATCGTCGACGACCCTAATCAAGAACTGATGGTTATTGAAACAGAATCCGGCCAAGTAATCGGTACATTACAATTATCCTTCATTCAATATTTGACCTATCAAGGAGGCATACGGGCACAAATAGAGGCGGTTCGAGTACATGAAGGTTATCGAAGCAAAGGCATTGGGCAGCAATTGTTCGAATGGGCCATCGAACGGGCAAAGGAAAAAGGCGCACATGTAGTTCAACTGACTACAGATAAAAAGCGTCCAGAGGCACTAAAATTTTATGAAAGACTTGGTTTTAAGGCTAGTCATGAAGGAATGAAACTACATTTCCCATAGAAAGCATAAATCCTCAAGATTCTCATTCTTTAGTTCTCACACATAAGATTAAACTATTCACAACAATTAACATAGATTTTTAGCAGACCCGTTTTATAATCCC
>Ga0115029_1000492_pt1 | contig 39379 bp, 38 predicted proteins | sample SidtaG_3_FD_87297 | JGI IMG/M metagenome (GOLD analysis project Ga0115029, IMG submission 87297) | Marine algal microbial communities from Sidmouth, United Kingdom - Sidmouth_Asex1 metaG | ecosystem: Host-associated > Algae > Red algae > Unclassified | place: Sidmouth, United Kingdom | collected... | reverse complement strand
ATGTGCCCTCGTGAAATAAGTTGACAGGTGTTTGGGCTGATGGCTAAATGCCAAAAGCTGGGAATTCCTGATAGGTGCTCCAGTATTATATATCAATGCGGTTCTATCAACGGAACCGAAAATGGCACATCAAAATAGGAATTACCCGTTTGATCACTTAGCTTAGCAACATGAAAAAGAAAATTTTGATTACGGGCGCAACTTCTGGTATTGGTTTGGCAACGGCGCGATGTTTTGCGCAGCGAGGACATGATCTGATATTGACTGGTCGTCGGACCGAAAAACTAGAGGCCATTCGACAGCAGTTGGATGTTGGAGAATCCGTGGACATTGGCATTCTAGCTTTTGATGTACGCGATCCAGAGGCTTGTCAGGAAGCGGTGGCGCTATTACAAGAGAAAAACTTTCATATCGATATACTCATCAACAACGCTGGATTGGCAAAAGGGTATGACGCAATACATGAGGGTAAATGGGAAGATTGGAATCAAATGATCGACACGAACATAAAAGGATTGCTCTACATGACTCGGCTCATATCACCGCTGATGGTCGAGCGAAAAGCAGGTCACATTATCAATGTATGCTCTATTGCCGGAAAAGAAGTGTATCCGAAAGGCAATGTCTACTGCGCGACTAAACATGCCGTGGACGCGTTGACAAAAGCCACCAGACTCGACCTACATGAATTCGGGATAAAGGTATCTCAAGTATCTCCCGGTCATGTGGAGGAAACAGAATTCGCCGCCGTACGATTTGATGGCGATCAAGAAAAGTCTGCTATTTATGGTGATTTTAATCCATTGACGGCGCGCGATGTTGCCGAAACTATCTATTTTATGGCAAGCCAACCAGCACATGTCAATATTCAGGACATCGTGATGTTTGGAACGCAACAAGCCAACGGGAATTATATAAACCGGTCAGGTAGGTTGTATGATTAAATTCGAGAAATATTAATTCAAGAATTTTAAAAGCAACGGTAATTCACTAATTGTAGAAATAATATATTCCGGTTCAATATCTGAATTATTTGAACGACCATGACTAATCCAGCAAGATTTGCAACCAAATAAATTCGCACCCCCGACATCAGCGATTATATTATCACCAATCACTAAAATTTCATCGCGATTAAAGGACAGTGGCAGTGATGATACAGCGTGTTCGAAAAACGCCGTAGCGGGTTTCCCAACACCAATTTCATCAGATACGATGATGCTGTCAAAATGCTTCGTTAATCCCAATCGCTCTATACGCGGACGTTGAACTTCCCACAGACCATTAGTGATCGCACTGATGGCATATTTTCGACCCAGATCTTCTAACAGGTCCGGTACACCTGTATAAAATCGACTGCATCGTACTAGGTTTTCGAGATACATCACACTAAATTGTTCCGGCACGATCGGACGGATATTTGTCGCTTCAAACAATTCTTCAAAACGCTTGACGCGCAGTCGTTCGGCAGTCAAAGCGCCTTGCTCAAATGCAGTCCAGTTAGCATGATTGACTGATAAATATGTTTCATATAACTGCGAGTTACATTCTACTCCAACGTCATTGTATGTTTTCCATAAAGCGTCTTTGCTCGCTGCTGAAAAGTCCAACAGTGTATTATCAATATCAAACATCAACCATTTGAACCTAGCCATATTTTACTTTTTAAGATCGAGAATGAATATTGACTTCTTCGCCACGCGCATGTTACTAAAGTCTTCAACGGGAGTTGATGAAACCACCTCTACCCCACTTTTAAATCCCTCGAATAATTCTTGATAGTCTTCGTAATCAACAATAATATCTTCTTCCGAATTATTTAGGACAACAACCATACCCTCATCTTTGTACTTCCTACCATAAACGTAAACTTCACCTCTCGGAATAAAATGCACCATGTTATTATGCGCAAATAATTCTTTTGTCCTACGCCAACGAAGCAAACGTTGCATAAAATCTAAAATACGATTCTCTTGATCGGATAATCCCGTGCGCGTAAATACATTCTTATCATCACCAACCCAACCACCGGGCATATCTTTCCGCAAATTACCATCTGGTTTTTCACCTTCCATACCAAATTCTGTCCCATAATAATATTGCGGAATACCGCGAGTCGTCAATAAATAACCATAGGCCATCATAAATTTTTGCTCATCTTGCCCAAGCACTGTAAATGAGCGATTCATATCGTGGTTGTCGATGAATATTTTATTGTCATTCGGTGTTTGGTACACAAAATCATTTGTAACGACTTGATACAATTCCCATACACCGCGATCTTCACGGAAGGCACGGTCGATAGCCCAGGTGATGCCAAAATCTGACACACTTGGTAAATTAGATTGGTAATCAGTCTCCAAATTATTTTTCGTCCAATATGCTAATTGCGACGGTGTGTACAACCACGTTTCACCGACTATATAAAAATCAGGATACTCCAGTAAAACATCGTCGACCCATTTCGCCATCATTTTTTTATCGGGATAAGGATATGTATCCATACGAATACCATCTATTCTAGCCATTTCAATCCACCAAATAGATTGCTGAGTTAAATATTTTAATACATGCGGATTTTTTTGATTGACGTCTGGCATTGTCACATCAAACCACCCTCTTGACATAATTAATTCATCTTTTTTGGATGCATGAGGATCAGTCACGGTCGAACCGCTATAATTTGTTCGTGTGAATGTGTCCCAGCTATTAATCCAATCGGGATGTGGAACATCTTTCATCCAATAATGAAATGAACCGATGTGATTAAATATCATATCTTTTACGACTTTCAGACCGCGTTTATGCGCCTTTTTGCATAACTCGTAATATTTTTCGTTGCTCCCCAATCGAGGATCTACGCGATAATGATCAGTTATTGAATATCCATGATAAGAATGCTTTTCCATGTTATTCTCATACACTGGATTGAGCCAGATTGCCGTCACACCTAAATCATCGATATAATCTAAATGGTCAATAATTCCTTGAAGATCACCACCATGCTTCCCACCAGGTTCGTCACGATTTGGGCGCTCAGACATTTCTGTGATATCATCGATGGAAGGGTCTCCATTGGCGAAGCGATCAGGCATAATCAAATACAAAACATCACCACCGGATATTTTTTGGGGTTGAGCTGATTTTTGACTCAAACCGTATGATATCGTCCGAGTTTCATTCTCCCTTGTCAACTTTATATTAAATGTTTGTGAAGGCGCTGCAACTCCAATCGTACACTTTAATAAAACATAATTCCGATTTGGCAATTTGACCACCTCGTCTAATTGCACTTGGTCAGCATTATTCAAAAAAACTTCGTATGAACCCAAGTCATCGCCGTGCATTAATATTTGCAGTGATCTGTTCTCCATACCCACAAACCAATTCGGCGGCTCGACACGAATATCTGATACATTTTCCATCAATTGAATTTTATCAATATTATTGGTTTGAGCAAACGAGATCACACTTGCCGCTGCAAAAGCAATCGAGCATATAAATGCAAAAAAGTCGGACTTAAATAAAGCGAACATGTAATTAAACATCTGTTTCGAGGCTAATGTAATATTTTTTGAGTTGAAGAACTCTGGCCTTCACAACCAATCTCAGGATAGAACGCTATATTTAGCATCTTATACGACCTGATAGCGCATGTTTACACAAAGACAAACACTTTCCTTAGAATCGGTCCCCAACCCCATTTTGGTCGTTTGTAATCTATCGTTTGAGCAGGATGATGTCAGTCTAAAAATTTTAGAAACCATACTTTCCAAGACCGAAGGGTTAGAAATTGTCGCGGTAGATGATGTGAGCGAAGCTTATCTGCATAGACCTGAAATCGGTTGGGGAGTTCTGCCTATATTTTCAAAGCAATTGCCACGCGAAGAAATTGAAGAATATTTTAATCTTACGAAAAAAAAGGGATATTCTGTCGTTACGCTCTACTATGAATATGACGCTCGTCCTGAACCTTATATCCGTCTAGGTAGTGTAATGTCAGCTGAGCGCGTTAGACAATTTGAAAATGGAACGGAACTCTTGAAGTATGCCGAGAGCAAACTCCTGTTTTTTAAAGAAGCGAAAGCAACATCCGACATGATTCGGCCGTCGACGAAATCTGACAAATCTAATATCAATGATTGGAATCTTATAAAAGGAGAACTTGACTGGTTGGAATCAAAAGGCCGGTTATTAATGCAAAGAGATCGATTCAAGTTATATTTAACGACATTCTCGGATCTAGAGATTATTCCTCAAGAAATCGGTCGGCTACGAGCGGTTACCTATGAAGAAGTTGGCGAAGGCACCGGATCAACCATTGATCTCGACGTCTTTGACCAAGTCTATCAGCAACTATTTTTGGTGGACGTAAAAGGGAAGCAAATTGTTGGTGGGTATCGCATTGGCCCTGGTATTGATATTGCAAATCAGTATGGCATAGAAGGATTTTATATCTATACATTATATGAAATTGAAAATTCTATGTCAAACATGCTATCTGCGAGCATTGAACTCGGAAGATCCTTTGTATGCAAAGCATATCAGAAACAACGCCTTCCCTTATTTCTATTATGGAATGGAATTCTTGCCTTTTTGCACACCCATCCTTCTTATCGGTATATCATCGGAACGGTCAGTATTAGCCGAGCGTACAGTGATATAAGTAGAAATTTAATTACAACATATTTGAAAAGGCATCACTTTGATGCGGTTTTGGCTAGTTCTTTTCGACCTCGACAAGCGTATTACGAATCGTCCAGCCAGGATAGTTTAAATACTATAATCCAAGTTTTAAATGGAAAGCTAATTCATCTCGACGAATTTATTTCAGAAATAGAACCAAAAAATTATCGGCTCCCAGTTTTAATTAAAAAATACATTAATCAAAACGCTCGTTTCATCGGATTTAACTTAGATCCTTCCTTTTCGAATTGCGTCGATGGCTTGATGGTGCTTGATATAAGGGATTTACCTCTGCGTACCATCCAAATGTACACGTAGATGCACCGTTTTGTTGATGCATCTACATGATTAGTAATTTATTTTGAGTACGTTTTAATCAACGTTCCACCCGCAACAGAATCGCTCAATTGCATTCCATTTAAAATGGCGAATTCTTCTGCACGATTAGAAGGCACATTAAATCTATTTAACGCTTGATTTAATGACATCGTTGATGGTACAGTCTGAATTTTAATGCGTTCAGGTTTTTTATTAATTTTCGATGGGTCAGTTAGTTTTTTAAATGACTGCATTGAGCTTTCAAATGTAGGTGCAAACTGACTAAATAAATTGTCGTAAGTCAAACCGTTAAATTTGTAAATATTACTTCCGTATTGAATAAAATAAGAAAGTACGCGTATTTTTATTTGCTGGCCTTGCTGATCTTGTCCAACTTGCTCAGAAATCGCAGCAAGCGCCGGAAGACCGTTTACATTTTTGCTAGACTTTTCGACTAGGGTCAATTTATTTTGTTGCAATTCATTATTCAATGCTTCTTGCAAATTAGATCCTTGGCCCAACGATAAAAACATAGCTGCTTTACCATCTTTATGTCCCATTTGTACTTGTGCCGGCGTATTATTTACTTGCCATCCATTTGGTAATTTGTATTGAAACTTTAAGTCCGGGTGGTAAAACATACCATTTTCAGTGAACCCTTGTCTTGGATCTTCACCGTATACCATACCGTCAATCATGCGTAAATAGCTGTCTCTTCCTACCTCGTAGTTCGATTTCGCATTTTTTTTCTGTGCTTCATCCGCCATTTGATGGACTTTGTTATATCTGTCAAGCGGGTCTGGGTGCGTCGATTGGAAAGTTGGTATCGGATCACGGCCATCTTTTGTAGACAGACGATGAAGTGTGTTGAAAAAGTCGCCCATTTCATGAGCATCATATCCAATTTTGGTACTGTAAGAGACACCTAACTCATCGGACTCACTTTCATGATCACGACTATATTTCATCAGAAGCATCCCCAAGCTTTGAGAAGCCACATCAGCAAATTGTCCAAACTCAGGAGATATCACGATACCTCCGATCAATAAGACCTGACCCAACATTTGACTGGTGTACTGTCGAGCTGAATGGCGAGCCGTGATATGACCTATTTCATGCCCTAGTACACCAGCAAACTCCGCCTCATTATTGAAGTGTGCCATGATGCCACGCGTAAAATAAACATATCCGCCTGGTACCGCAAATGCGTTCACAACGGGACTATCTAAGATTTTGAATTCATAATCGAGATGGTTTCTGTGGCTTATTTTAGCCATCGCTTGACCTTTCGTTTCAATGAACTGTTGCATTTTAGCGTCCTCGTACTTACCGAAAGACGCGACAATGCCAGGATCCGCCTGTTTTCCCATGGCGACCTCTTGGCCTTCACCCATTAGATTCAATTGTCTTTTTCCTGTTACGGGGTTTCTAGCGCATGACATGATCATGAGCATAGCGCATATGAACGTGAAGCTCCAAAGTCGGCGGCTGTTGATTTGATTGAGTATTTGCATAACTATGATTTGATTTTAAGAATGTAATCTACAACAAGACGACAACATTTGTAGAGGTAACGTTCTGATTAGACCAACGAATTTCCTAAATCATGATAAGTCTTTGTTAAAACGGCATTATTTGATCGAAATATGAACGAAGGCACTATTTTTGATTAGTTATAATAAGGTGTACCTTTTCACCGATTATACGCTATAGCTTAAGTGATCGACAGGGACAGACTACATGAAATAATTTTTGAAGCAGATACCCGTGAGGGCAAGCTCTTTGATATCTTACTGCTGTGGATCATCATAGCCAGTGTGGTGACGGTGATTGTAGACAGCGTTGAGTCCATACATGAACGGTATCAAAACGTACTGTATTTTCTGGAGTGGATTTTCACCATCATTTTCACAATTGAATACGTCTTGCGTTTGTATGTCGTGAAGCATCCAATAAAATATGCCAAGAGCTTTTTTGGCATCATCGATTTACTCTCTATCCTACCGACCTATATCAGTTTGTTTATCGCGGGAAGTCAGTATTTGCTCGTCATTCGCGCGCTGCGTCTGTTGCGTGTTTTCAGAATATTGAAGCTAGTCAAGTTCACTCGTGAAGGCATGCATATCCTATTGGCATTGCGCAAGAGTCTCTATAAAATTGTCATATTCTTGGCTTTCGTGTTGACACTCGTGACGATACTCGGCTCTACGATGTACATGATTGAAGGCTCATCTAATGGAATGTTTTCGGATATCCCAACGAGCATCTATTGGGCCATTGTGACATTAACGACTGTGGGTTATGGAGACATCACTCCTGTCACGGCCGCCGGGCAATTTTTGGCGGCGATCATTATGTTGATGGGTTATGCGATTATCGCTGTGCCTACAGGTATTGTATCGGCTGAGTTGTCAAAGTCGGCCACTAGTGAAAACACTCATACATGCCGGCAATGTGGGCACGCATTTCATGAGGACGATGCTAAATTCTGCAAAGAATGTGGAGAGGAATTGCATTCATGACCACACACAATTGTGCGAATCGTACATTCTGAACATATGTCTAATAAGTGACATCTATACTAAGAATCATAACAACAACTCTTCCATGAAATATATATTATCACTACTTCTAGCTTGCACTATCTCTATGACAATATTCGCGCAAAAGGAAAAGTTTCCTGATGTGTACGATTGGAATTGGGCAATTGACGGACCGATCATGGCGGTCGGTATTGCCGGAACAGGATATGGCACATACCTGATTGCAGAGAAAGAAGGCATTACTGAAGCAGAATTAGCCGAAATTGTGGCTTCGCAAGGCGACATCAATGGACTTGACAGTTGGGCAATAGGCAATATAAATGATGATTCTGAATTGCTTAGCGACTACCCTTTTCTTGCCGGTATGGCGCTGCCCGTTCTGCTCGGATTCGATAAAAACATTAATGACGACGCATTTAAAATTTTAGGTTTATACGTAGAAAGCATAGGACTAACGGGCTCTTTCTATTCAATCTCGGCGGGGTTGATCAATCGATCCCGACCATATGTCTATAGCGAAGAGGCTGATTTAGGAAGACGCACGAATAGTAACGGTCAACGATCTTTTTATTCAGGTCACGTTGCTGTGACGGCCAATGGTTTCTTTTTCACGGCAAAGGTGTTGAACGATTATTACCCTGATTTACGTGCCAAGGGTTTGATTTGGGGTGCGGCTGCGGTCCTACCTGCAGCTGTTGGATACTGGCGCATCGAGTCTGGACGCCATTTTTTAACGGATGTACTTTTGGGATATGGCATGGGTGCAGCAACTGGTATTCTCGTACCACACTTTCATAAAAAAGAAAATAGCCAAATCGGATTTCAGCCGTCGACAAAGCTCAACTTATTGGGAGACAGCTATCAGGGCATTGCTTTACGATATCGCTTCTAATCCAGACATCGATCATCAACTTATAAAAATTAGATGCCTGGCCAGTTCTCAACTGGATCGATCATATCGAGTTCGATGACCTTTTTCTCGCCTGGGCTGACGTTCGCCATGTATAAAATACCGCCTGAGGCTTTCGCAACGTGCTTTGCAAAACTTAAAAAGTCGTGATAGATTCTATACGCGTCATGTCCGTTTAACTTAGCTATCAACGGATTCATTTGCGCCAAGTAATCAGACAAATAAGATTTCCGAGCAGCCGCCTCATCTGGCATATCGCGGATAAAATGGTTTAATCGCTCATCGAAATTGTCACCGACTTTTGTGTAATATTCATGCAGATCCTCATTGTTACTGAATGACCGAAATTTCACCACGCGCTCAGCCCACTCGGTTTCATATGTGTCGAGTGTCCCATCTGCAGTACCCACCAATAGCGTGATCAATGGAATGGCATCAACTAACTGTAGGTTTTCTTCGGTCGTCAATTCTGAAAATATAGCGTTCATATTTGTCTTGGCTTAGAGAGCGCAAAATTAAGTGTTCGTGGTTAATTTCCAAGTAACTCGCATGTTATCTTTTAGCAAGGCCGTCATTAGCTTTCAGCCATTGACTTTTAGCATCTTTGTGCCCGCATGAAATAGGTTGAGAGGTGTTTGGCCTAATGACTAAAAAATGTGCTTAATCTTGTTGCAAATGGACATTTACGGATACGTTTGCAATTATTTACGACACGCACATCGTTTGTGCAAAGTGTGTGCAACATATAGTGTGATGCTGACAGCCACTAATTTCTGCCAACAAAAATTGCATCGATTCTAAAACTCAACTTCAAATCTGAGTTTATCAGCCAAAATGGAAATTAGCCTGATTTAGGTATTGGGCGCACCCTTGTATCAGCGACTACCATCCACTATCTTCGCGGCCGTGGCGAAGAAACCAAAAGCATCCAAAATGACCCCGTTGATGCGTCAATACTTTGATATGAAAGCAAAGTATCCAGACGCTATACTACTCTATCGCGTCGGTGATTTCTATGAAACGTTCGCTGACGACGCTAAGTTGGTCTCTGAAATCCTATCCATTGTACTTACCAAGCGAAATAATGGTGGTAGCGATATCGCACTTGCGGGTTTTCCACACCATTCGCTGGATCAGTACTTACCTCGATTGGTAAAAGCTGGATATCGCGTGGCTGTCTGTGAGCAATTAGAAAAACCATCGAAGGAGAAAAAAATTGTCAAACGCGGTGTTACCGAAATTGTCACTCCTGGAATCAACACAAACGATAATTTACTCGAAAGCAAGCGCGCCAATTATTTATGCGCATTTGTCAAAAGCGATGATAGTGAATCCGGAGCAGCCGCTTTTTTAGATTTTTCTACAGGACAGTTTTTAACCTTTCAAGGGCGTGTGTCAGACACGTTGAATCTCATCGGCGCCTATCAGCCATCCGAATTAATTTACAGCAAAGGCACTCCCCTTTCGACCGCACTCATGCACCCGGATACTTATACGTACGGTTTAGACGAATGGGTTTTCGACGATGAATTTTGTCGCGAAAAAATTATGCGTCAATTAAATGTCCAGTCATTAAAAGGTTATGGCCTCGAAAATCAACCGCTCTCCATTATTTGCTGCGGTGTTATTCTCCACTATTTAGAGAATACTGAAAATAAACAACTGGCACACATTAATCAAATCAGTCGTATTGCTGATAATGATTTCATGTGGCTCGATCCTTTCACTATTCGTAACCTTGAACTTGTTCACGCACTGCAAGGCAATGGGAAATCACTTTTTGATATCATCGACCATACAAAATGTCCGATGGGTGGTCGGCAGTTGAGACAATGGGTCGTATTTCCGCTGATTCATTTGGCCGCCATATTGAAACGACAAAATCAGGTCGAAGCGCTCGTGAAAAATGAAGACTTACGTGAGCAATTACGCGCCGACTTTTCGGAAATTGGAGATCTTGAACGACTCACGACGAAACTGGCTGCTGCTAAATTCATCCCGCGCCACATCACACAGCTATTAGATAGCCTAGCATGCGTAGATCGAATTAAAAATCAAATGGCGTCGCAATCAAATGCAGATTTAAAATCGCTCGGAGACCGATTAGATCCTTTGAGCGAATTTCAAAAAAGTATTCAACAACGATTTCATGATGAATTGCCGGTTCAAGTAGGAAAGTCAAAAACAATTGCTACAGGTTTTTCTTCGGAACTAGACGAATGGAGATCATTGATAACAGGCGCAAAAGATGTATTACTAGAGTTACAACAGCGTGAGGCAAAACGTACAGGAATTGATAAATTAAAAATTGGATTTAATAACGTCTTCGGTTATTATTTGGAAGTCACAAATCGATATAAAGATAAAGACCTTATTCCAGACGACTGGATCAGAAAACAAACCCTCACAAATTCGGAACGATACATCACAGAGGAATTAAAATTATTAGAGGATAAAATATTAAATGCGGAAGGTAAAATACTGGAGCTAGAACTTAAATTATTTGAAGAGTTTTTAATGGATGCACAAGTCCATATTAGTGCTCTCCAAAAAAATGCTAAAACGATTGGCCAAATTGATGTTCTTGCCGGTCTTGCTGAATTAGCCGGAACTAGAAATTATCATAAACCAGATTTTAATGAAGAAGGCCGCATTCAAATAACACAAGGCAGACACCCCGTAATAGAAGCCTTGATGCCGCCAGGTGAAGCCTTCATCCCAAATGATGTCAGTCTCGATAAAAATGATCAGCAAATCATCGTTATCACCGGCCCTAATATGTCTGGTAAGTCAGCCGTACTGCGTCAGACAGCACTCATTTCATTGTTGGCACAAATAGGTTCATTCGTACCGGCGACAAGCGCAGATTTGATGGTGTTGGATCGCATTTTCACTCGTGTGGGAGCGTCCGATAACATTTCTTCTGGTGAATCAACGTTCATGGTCGAAATGAACGAGACGGCGAATATTCTGAATAATTTATCAGATAAGTCGCTTTTACTACTCGATGAAATAGGTAGAGGAACGAGCACATTCGACGGTATATCCATCGCTTGGAGTATTGTAGAATTCCTGCATGACCAGGAAGAAAAGAAACCCTTTGCTCTATTTGCCACACACTATCACGAGTTAAATGAATTAGCAAATAAATATCCGCGGATTAAAAACTTTCATGTCAGCACTAAAAAAGTCGGAAGTAAGGTTTTATTCCTTCGAAAATTGGAACCTGGAAGTGTCGAGCACAGCTTTGGAATTTATGTGGCGCGATTAGCCGGCATGCCGAAAGACGTGATTCAAAGAGCGGAAACCATTTTAGAACTCCTCGAATCGCAAACAATAAATGCTGCGTTAATTGATGAAAATGGATCCTCGAATCCGCTTCAAGCTATTCCAAAAATTGCTCCGATGCAACTCAGCTTTTTTGAAGTGAATGACGTGAATTTGGGTAAAATCAAAACACTATTAGAGCAGACCGATTTGAATGCGATGACTCCGATGGAGGCGATGATGCGGCTTCAAGAGTTGCAGGATTTGATTGAGTAGTTTATTACAACTTTGGAATATAGAAGTTTCAATATCAATTCTTTGGAAAACAAGAGAATTCAACTAAAATAATAGAATGTTATTTTATGAAAAGTTTAATTGAACTCAGCTGTTCATTTTTCCTTATCGGACTGTCTGCTAAAATATTTATAAAGTGTAATTCATCGTTAGGTAACAGCTCTTTAAGCAGTTTTTTAGTCAGGTAATCAAATTTTGCACCGGTGTTGAATGTAAAGCCTATAACTTCATTTTGCCGAATAAGTAAACAACTAAACTGACTTACAACACCCGAGTAGCATCCTGTTTTGTCCCATTCAGAATTGAATGCGGTCATTCCAATTTGCGCATTCATTAGATCGACGCTAACTGAATCTAAATTTTTCAAATTACTAATTCTAGGCATCATTGCTCTGAGTGCTCTCACTCTCAGATATTTTTTCTCGACCGAAACCGTATCAGCATTTCTGATTTCGAATACCTCAATCAACAGGCCCGGGCTTTTATAAAATTTGTTAGGCTCAATAATCCACAAGCAGTTACCTTCATACGAAACTTTGGCCTCACTTTTAATAAAAATCGAATCACAATCAGTCCTTTCTATAACTACTTGAACCATATTTTCAACATTCAATTCAATAAACCTATTGTTTATTAATTCAATAGCTGAATTTTGTCCATAGCTCAGTTGGTGGAACATCGCAATAACAAACAACACCTTGAATATTTTGAAAGCATTAATCATATAGCACCAACGTTCATTATTTTATTTATTGTATTCTAGACTTTGAATTAAAGCCATTTCGAGAATGGTGCAATACAAATCACATCAAGTGATCGCAATAAACATACTCGTTGCTTTGCGAACCATCAATAATGTTTTCTAACTTTTCTCAATTTTTACTAGCTACTTCTTCGATTGAAGATTTCCAGCTGTCGTAATATTTTCACAATAGGTTTCCATGTAGCTACCAGTACAACAACGTGGCACCCCATGTAAACCCGCTACCAAAAGCTGCCAGACAAACTAGATCGCCTTCTTCTACGCGGCCTTGATCACGCGCCTCACTCAATGCAATCGGTATACTTGCTGCGGTGGTATTTCCATATTTTTGAATATTATTAAATACCTGATCATCGCGCATTCGCAAGGTCTTTTGCACGAATTGACTGATGCGTAAATTGGCCTGGTGAGGAACTAGTAAATTAATATCTGCCGGAGATTTTCCCGCTTCACCTAAAACTTCCATGATAACTTCTGGAAATTTTTTCACAGCATATTTGAATACATGACGGCCATTCATATACGGATACAAATGGGCTTCGTCTAACATTTTTTGCGTGACAAATATTGGATCGAATGGTTTTCCCGAAAACCCAAAATCAGTCTCATCGTCGTGAATTCCACTATGACTGCCCGGACAAATAAATGATAATTCTTCTGCCTCCCTTCCGTCTGCATGTAATTTATTCGTTAAGATACCTTGACCTTCTTTTTCAGTCGGTTGCAAAATAACTGCTCCTGCGCCATCACCAAAAATCACGCTGATATCTCGACCGCGCGTAGTAAAATCGATACCCATAGAATGCGTTTCGGCACCAATGACCAAGATATTTTTATACATCCCAGATTTGATAAAGGTATCTCCTACGGTCAGCGCATAGATGAATCCGCTACATTGATTCCTAACATCCAACGCGCCTATCCCCTTTTCAGCCAGTCCAAGTTGTCGCTGTGTGAGCACACCCGATCCTGGAAAAAAATAGTCGGGACTGAGCGTCGCAAAAATGATGAAATCGATATCATCGGCGGTGATTCCAGCATCGGCAATAGCTTTTTTAGCCGCCTCAGTTCCCATAGTCGAGGTGGTCTCTTTCTTGCGGTCTGCGAATCGGCGTTCTTCAATTCCGGTCCGCTCGATAATCCACTCATTGGAGGTGTCCATCACCTTTTCAAGGTCGTGATTGGATACTACCTTGTCCGGTAGATAGTGACCTATGCCTGCTATTTTGGTGCGTACTGCCATTTGATTGATCGGTTTGGTATGAGTCGAAAGATAAGTAATCTGTCGGTTTGAAACGGATGATTGAATCAATTCTTGCTCGAATCATCTCCGCAAGCAGGTATATCTATCAAATGAATAACATTGAATCGCATTTATAAAGTCACCAAACCCAAATTACTCTTTATGAAATTGAGTAAATCTGTAATTCCAACGATTTGACTGCAAGTAAAACCAAATGAATCAAAAAAAATGAAAAATTTCGTGGGTTGGTGGGTATTTTTTGGGAGTTCGCGACACTTACCTGTAAAGAAATAAAAATGTTACCTATCAAACAAATGCAGGCCAATCAGCTCTATCTAATCGAGGGCACAAGTGTAGCGAATTCTCCTTTTTTTGAAAGTGAGGCTGATTGCAAGCTTTTTCTATCTCTAACAGACAAATATTTAATAGACTATCTAACGATCAACTGCTTTCAAAACAGCAGAGATGGCTGGGTTATGATTGTTACAACAAAGTCGGCTGAAGCCATTCGCACTGCCTATGAGAATAGAAGAAAGCAATCGAAGAAATGCAAAGAAGATTGTGCTCATCATGAAACTTGGAGAATGTTATCGGATCAAATCCGAATTTTATTGAGCACCTATGTCAAAGCAACAAATGAAAATACTGGTCGAACAGGTGGTAAAGTAAGCGGTAAATACAAACGTTTTGTCTTTGAATCATTAGAAGAAGTGGAAGCGGTCAAGAAAGAACTTTTACAACTTAAGTATGATCAATCTCAGGAGTTGGCACGATATCAGCCGTCGAATGAATTGTACTGTTTACAGAGCAAGCAATCAATTTACATGGGCTGCGCGCTGTTGGAATCGAAAGAATTGTTGCGTGAATTGGGGATGAGATGCTTGGATCTAGCGGGATCACTAATTCACGTCCTACGTCAATTGGTCAAAACAACATTTGACTTCCACTTCCCCCTTGATCCACCCATTTTATCCCTGAACTGAACACAATTCAGCTAAAATCTGCACAGTATCCCCAAGTTGAACAATCAAAAAAAGTACGGAACAAGAAAATGTCCTCATTTTCTCAAAACCGAATTTGTCAATCCAGAAGTTAATTCTTGGATATTCTAGTGCGCCAAGCATTAGTAGGGTTCACTGACCATTTGATTCCTGCAGCATAAACACATGAACCTGAAATAGATATCGTCCTTTAACTCAAAACAAAATTTTTCTATTATTGAATACAATCCAAAGGCTCTGACAACGGTGATGTCCGATCTAAAGTAAATGTCGTTTCATCAAATTGAGAACCAAACGTACAATTTCTAAAGTTCATCGGCTCCGCAATAAGATCCACAGAATCACATGGCACTGAACAAACGATGCCTGAAAATGTACGGGTCACAGAATCGATACTGGTGGCCCTCACGAGATAGGCGTATTGACCATAAAAAACAGCATTCTCGATGACACCATCCCACCCTGTCGCAGGTGAAAAAGAAGTCGCGTCTCGTACTTCAAAAAGCAAACTATCAGAACCCATCAAACGCACTTGAAACAAATCTAGTCGAGCCATATTGGACGTGCCATATACATGGAAAATATCATTAAGTCCATCTCTATTTGGCGTAAAAATATTTGGAACAAATACGCGGCCTGCGCCTATCGATGATTGCAACGGTGCCTGCGAGCAACATTCCATAATAAATTCACTGTCTTGATTTAAAAAACCGTCATCGTCAGAAGTCGCAATAAAAGCGAAAATAGAGATAGCAAATAAAAAGTGGCCAAAATTACTCCCCAGGATATTTGACCTGATGCTAAACTTGTTGATATGAGTCATGACATGATAAGCAATCGGCAACATAACAAATGAAATTAGATCACTATAGTCGATCACTCGGCCGATGGATAAAATATGCCATGAATTGATCGAATCTATAAATGGTGTCGCCAGCGGAGACTTCCATAAGGCAAATAATCCAGCACTCGTCCAAACGCAAAACCTGGCACTGAGATTGGAAAGGCATTTTAAAAATAATGGCAGAATGAGCAGTCCCGCAAAATCAGAAAGCTTACCGGTCAGCCAATTCCCATACATATCCTTCAATATGTGGTCATTGATCAACAAGATCAACAAGCCCAAAATGAATGGCACATTTAATAAATAGTTGAGTCTGGAAGACGCGCGTTCTTGTGCGTGTGGCATATAGAAGTTTTGTTTTATGCATAACGATATCTCTACGTGGAGTAACCGTAGATGCAAGTTACCTACTTCTAGATGGTAACGCTATAAACAAACAATAAGCTGCAAATTTCGACGGGAATCTTAGGTCTTTCGCTTTTTCTTACGCGCAGCTGGAAAAAGGATATTATTTAATATCAACCGATATCCTGGAGAATTGGGATGTAAACTCAAGTCCGTTTCTGGATCATTGACGCGATGCGTGTAATCTTCTGGGTCGTGTCCACCATAAAAACTCCAAAATCCTTCACCGTGCACGCCATGAATATATCGCGCTTCATCCGCCACGTTATTTTCGCCTAGTATGAGCACACTTGACTTCACCTGCGACTTGACGAATGCAGTTGTTTGCCCCATAAAACCTTTCACGGTAGTCGTATGATTTTGAGTCAGCATAGACGGTATTGGATCCCATTTTGCTGAAAATTCGAATAAGGTAAAGTAATCTTGGTCTGGTTTAATTTTTCGCTTTCGGTTATCAATAGATGAATACTCATATTCCATCGGATTGCGGACGAGCTGGTAGTCTTCAAATGCAAAAGTCTTGGAAAAATCCAAATGCGTATGCGCATCAGGTTCCGCCACATCTCCGTCAAACATCTCTGCACAAATATCATGGCCTTCTGCCGACAACGCAATATCATAGGTGTCCGTTGCCGAGCACATAGCGAACATAAATCCGCCGCCGCCTACGTAATCTCTGATTTTTTTGACAACATCAAGTTTGAGTTGTGATACTTTTTTATAGCCGAGACTGGTGGCTAATTCCTCCATTCTTCGTTGGTTTTCGCGATACCACATGTGAGATGAATAAGCCCGATAAAACTTACCGTACTGCCCCGTAAAATCCTCATGATGCAGATGCAACCAATCGTACTCCGCCAACTTTTCATCCAACACTTCGCGATCATACACCTTTTCATATGGAATTTCAGCATAGGTCAAGACCAATGTAACTGCGTCATCCCAGGGCTGAATTTGCTCGCCTCTGGCATTAAAATCAGGTGTGTAGACAGCAATCTTGGGCGCCACTTCCAACTTCACCACTTCTTGATTGACTTCCGGGTGGAGGATCTTCTCGCGGATAGCTGCGAACTTAGCATCAGGGAGCACTTCATACGTCACACCACGTGTCAAACATTCTTTCTCAAACGATGGCGTGTGGACAAACGCAAAGCTTCCACCTCGATAATTCAAAAGCCAAAATGCTTCGACATTATTATCCAATACCCAATAGGTAATTCCGTATGCTTTTAAATGATCTTTTTGTTTCTCATCCATCGGCAACATGATGTAAGATGCATGCATGGTGAGTACCACAAAAAATAGTGAAGCAAGTGTAAATAACAATCGTTTAATCAACATATTCATTATAGATTCGAAGTAATGTGAGCTCAAGAACGAAAACCAATTCACTCAATATAGCTTTTCATCGGATGTAAACCGACGAAGATACTTTTTCGTTCACAGGAAGAACGAAAACCAATTCAAATAATTGTCAGTCAATTGCGTTTGATAGGCTGACAAGTGCCAATGCTTCTTGCATTCATGGGAGCAAAGGTGCAGTTGGTAAATCCTCACTGTAGTCCCCTCGATAATTTTATGATATTTGCGACGCTTTGATGAAACTCATGAATATATTTTTAATCGAAATAGAATGGGTGCTTTCACCGCTTTGGTTGATCGCATGCGTGGCCTTAGGTATACTGGCGGCTCTGCATCTTTATTTTCGATCAAAAGATTTTGAAGAGGCCCAAACCTGGCAGCGCTGGACGATGGCCATACTTCGTGGTGTTACCATCGCAACCCTTGCGGCACTTTTGCTAACGCCGATCATCAAGCTCTTATCGGAAAAGACGGAGCGCAAGAACATCGTATTGTTGCAAGACAATTCAGCTTCGTTGCAGGCGATACATGATAGTACCGACTTGATTGGATTTGATGCAGATCTACAAACCATGCTGAGTCGTCTCGATGAAAAAGTCAATACACATACTTTTTACTTTGATCATGCCGTCTCGCGTGACCGGACCGGTAATTACGATGGGAAAACGTCTAATCTATCCAATGCCATAGAGCAGATCAAAGAACAATTCGAAGGGGATCGCCTCAGTGGTATCATCCTGACAACAGACGGAATCTACAACGAAGGGCAAAATCCTTACTATCAATCCGGACTGGAGCGCACGCCACTTTACACGATTGCCTTAGGAGATACGAGTGCCGGATCTGACGCTGAAATCCAACGCGTTTTTCATAATAGAGTCGTCTACAAGGGCGATGAGTTCGAAATAGAAGCAGACATCTCCGCGAGTGGATTGATTAATAAGTCCACTCAAGTCAACTTGTCAACGGTGGATAGAGGTAAAACGAATAGAATCACATCTCAACCCATCCGATACGACAAATCAGATTTTTTCAAAACTGTAAAATTTAAAACGCGCGCCACCACTCCAGGGGTCATTCGCTATCGGGTGTCTATGCCGGCTGTTTCGGGCGATGGAAATACTTCCAATAATTATGCGGACTTCTATGTTGAAGTCATCGAATCGAGACAAAAAATCTTACTCTTGGCTAACAGTCCCCACCCTGATCTCAATGCGATGAAATTGGCGTTGGAAGCGTTAAAAAATTATGAAGTCGATATTCAATACGCGCGAAATAACTTCTCAAACTTCAGAGAATACGATTTAGTCGCGCTACACAATTTGCCATCTGGAAAATATAGTCTGTCACGCGAAATGACAGAATTTGAACGATTGAAAATACCGCTTCTTTTTATAGTTGGTTCGAAGACCGATTTGCGATCATTTAATCGGCTGCAAAATGTAGTTTCGATCCAGCAGTCTCAATCACAATTTACCGATGCCGAGCCTGCATATAATTCGAATTTTAATTTATTTTCTGTCAATAATGAAATACGGCAGTTTAGTCGAAATCTACCGCCATTGCGGACTCCTTTTGGGTCCTACAGTCCAAGTGCTGGTTATGATGTTTTATTTAAACAAGAAATAAAAAATGTCGAGACAAATTATCCGCTCATTATTCTAGGAGAAACAAACGAAAATAAAAAGGGAGTCATTACTGGCGAAGGTATATGGAAATGGCGATTATACGATTACGCTCAGAATCAATCATTTGAGCGATCTGATGAATTGATTGCCAAAGCTTTTCAATATTTAGCCATTACAGGAGACCGTCGTAGATTTAAAATTTCGAAAGACAAAACTATTTACGATGAAAATGATCGTATTTTTCTAAATGCAGAATTTTATAATGCCAGCTATGAATTAAAGAATGAAAATGATGTGTCGTTGACAATCAAGAATGAAAATGGCGAGGTGTCTTCATTTGCATTTTCAAAAACAGATAATTCTTACGGGTTAGATTTAGGAACAATGGCTCCCGGTGAATATCGCTACACCGGGGAGATTCAAGACGGTGGTCAGCGCTACTCAGCGAGTGGAAGATTTACCGTCCGTGAACTGATCGCCGAACTACAGCATATTCGCGCCGATCATCAATTACTTCGAAATATGTCCAGCGAAAGTAATGGAGCATTTTATAGTATGAACGATGTCAAAACGCTGGAGAACGACCTGATCAATTCTAATATCATAAAGCCATTATATATTACTGACTATGATCGCACAAGTGTCTTAAATTTAAAATGGCTATTGATCCTGTTATTGCTGACACTTTCACTTGAATGGTTTATGCGGAAATTTTTGGGTACGTATTAGGTCATGACACTAATTCGCTTGCATATGACTGTATGCCGGTTGAGCCATGAACGCCAATAGATTCCAGTGTTACATCATGATAGTTCAACTCATTCAAATGTTGGAACTAAAATCGCTTTGGCATTGTTTACTAATTCGTTAACTTTAATGTTTGTTACGTAAAATTCTAACATACGGTGGATATTTTGATGAATTCTATCAGAATCAAGATCAGAAAATTAGAGACAAAATTGACTATGTTTTAGACTTGGTCAAACATGAGCAACATGTTCCTGTGAAATTTTTGAAACACCTGGAAGATACGGATGCTTTGTACGAAATACGAGTAAGAACAACCTTTAAAAACATAAGGATTTTGTGCTTCTTCGATAAGGGCCAATTGGTAATCTTAGTAAATTCGTTTTTAAAAAAAGGGCAGAAAACACCTAAACAACAACTTCGTCTGGCAAAGAGATTAAAGGATGAATATTTCAATAACAAAAGAATGACATGAAAAAACTTAAATCATTCGAAGAACACCTAGACAAATACCGAGGGAAAAAAGGAACTGAATCTAGAATGCGGTTTGAAGCTGATTCACTAGCATTTCGTTTAGGTACAATGCTCAAAGAAGCGAGAAAAGAAGCTAAACTGACGCAAGAGGAACTAGCACAAAAAACTGGCACAAAAAAGAGTTACATATCTCGAATCGAAACCGGAAAAAGTGACATTCAATTATCAACATTTTATAGACTTATAGAAATTGGACTTGGAAAATCATTGAACATAAGTATTGGTTGAAATGCACGAGATATAATCACGCTGCATCATGCCATGTTTTCTCCGTCGACATAGCCAATGTAGCAATGGCCATCATGTAAAGTCATCGATCAAGTCGCTCAAAAGCAGATCAATGCACTTTCTTATCTTTGACGGCTAATCATAAAAAATAGAATTATACATGGATTTTGATATCATCGTAATAGGCAGTGGACCAGGGGGATACGTAGCAGCAATTCGAGCATCACAACTTGGCTTTAAGGTAGGTGTGGTAGAACGCGAATCGCTAGGAGGCATTTGTTTGAACTGGGGCTGTATACCGACGAAGGCGTTGCTGAAGAGTGCGCAGGTCTTCAACTATATAAATCACGCCGAGGATTATGGCATCACAATTAAAGATGCTAAAGCAGACTTTGGAGCCATAGTCAAACGTAGTCGCGGCGTCGCAGATGGAATGAGTAAAGGTGTGCAATTCTTGATGAAGAAAAACAAAATCACAGTCATCAATGGCACAGGTAAATTGGCACGTGGAAAAAAAGTAGATGTCACTGATGCTGACGGAAATGTAAAAACCTACAGTGCCGAGCACATCATTCTAGCGACAGGTGCCCGTGCGAAAGAATTGGGTAATCTTCCAATAGACGGTAAAAAAATAATCGAGTACCGCAAAGCGATGTCCATGGACAAGCAACCAAAATCTATGGTTGTTGTTGGCGCCGGAGCTATCGGTGTCGAGTTTGCATATTTTTATCATTCCCTCGGCACGGAAGTGACCATCGTTGAATATTTGGAGCAAGGCGTCGTTCCTCGAGAAGATAAAGATGTGAGCAAAGAATTGGCAAAGGTGTTCAAGAAATCCGGAATTAAAGTCATGGCTAATACATCGGTCGAAAAAGTCGACACAAGTGGTAAAGGCTGCGTGGTTACCATAAAAGATCGTAAATCAGAAAAAACCTCGACCATCGACTGTGATGTCGTGCTATCAGCAGCCGGCGTATCACCGAACACCGAAAATATTGGACTAGAATCCTTAGGCATAAAAACCGAAAGAGGATTGGTGGTCGTCGATGAATACTACAAGACAAATGTTCCTGGAATATATGCCATCGGTGACATCGTCCCTGGTGCTGCTTTGGCGCATGTTGCTAGTGCTGAAGGCATCACTTGTATTGAAGCCATAAAAGGCATGCAACCGGAAGCAATCGACTACAATAATATCCCATCATGTACATATTGCCATCCGGAGGTAGCCTCCGTTGGTTACACCGAAGCTGCGGCGAAAGAAGCCGGTTTTAATGTGAAAGTGGGTAAATTTCCGTTTTCAGCATCCGGTAAAGCAAGTGCTTCCGGTGAGAAGTCTGGTTTTGTTAAAGTTATTTTCGATGAAAAATACGGAGAGTTTTTAGGCGCTCACATGATCGGGTCAAATGTCACAGAAATGATCGCTGAAGTTGTAGCCGCTAGAAAATTGGAGACGACTGGTCATGAAATCATAAAGACTGTTCACCCCCACCCAACGATGAGCGAGGCTATCATGGAAGCTGCAGCTGCCGCTTACGATGAAGTCATACACCTATAATTTATATTACAAGTGAGCCTTGTGTCATAATATTTAATATCTTAACAATTCAATACATCAAAACAATCAACACATGGAATTTGAAAAAGAATATTATACCGAAGACGATCATGGAGGATTTTTTCTTCGATTAGCTGCATATTTAATTGATGGTGTGCTTGTTTCAGTTGTCATTTGGATATTGGCGTTCATTCTTATTGGCTCTAGTTTCATGACGATGGCGGTTGACGTCGAGAATGACCAAGTTTCAGAAGAGCAAATGATGGCTCTCGCGGGAAGCATGGGGTTACTGGCAGTGATCTCAATTGTCATCACCTGGTTATACTTTGCAATCATGGAATCATCTAAAAACCAAGCTACCGTTGGTAAAATGGTTCTTGGTCTAAAAGTCACAAACCTAAATGGTGATCCAATTGGTTTTGGTCAAGCGACAGGCCGATATTTTGGAAAAATCATTTCCGCTTTGATTATGTATATCGGTTTCATTATGATCGCTTTTACGGAGAAAAAACAAGGTTTGCATGATATGATTGCAGCTACACTTGTTTTGAAAAAAGATGTGCCACCATTGTCTTAATAAAAAATGATCTAACATATTAAATAAAATAGAAAAAGCACTTTAGATTAAAGTGCTTTTTCCATTTTATAATGTGCAATATTCACTTCGAAAAATTCATCGCCCACGGTTTTATAATTCATTTTATCATAAAAAGGCACGGCGGTGTCTCGTGCGTGTAAGGATATTTTGGCAAATCCTTCGTTGCGGCACCATTGCTCTACTTCTTTTACTAATTTCTGACCGTATCCTTTCCCCTGCTGTTCGACTTCTACTGCAACTTGACGCATTTTAACTTCTTCAAAAGAAATCCGTTTCATCGAAAGACATGCCAGCAGTTCATGTTTCATCGTATACAATCCAAAATGATACTCGGCCCACTCCTGTTGAATATCTTTCACATGAAACTCAATGCTGAGTGGTATTCGCAACAAGCGTGTACGCAAATCTAACAACTGGTCAAATTGCGGTGTGCCGAACTCTACCTGCGAAAAGACTTTACGCTCTCGAATAGCTTTTAAATCATTTACAGTTGATGCCATATTTTATATCTAATGGATATTTTCTTTAAAAATGTTTCCGGCCTCCATGATCGATTGATTAAATGCGCGATGATCAACACCTGTTTCGATATCTCTGGAGTCAAAATAATATAAAAGATTTTCCGTCGGCATATTTCCAATCAGACTATCTTGTGCCATTGGACATCCTCCGTAACCTTTTATCGCTCCATCAAATCGCCTACAACCACTTTTATAAGCCGCTTCCACTTTTTCTTCCCAATTATGTGGAGCAGTATGTAAATGTGCGCCGATTGTGCTATTTGGAAATGCAGGAATCAATTCAGAAAACAAATACTCGATATTTGAAGGATTGCTCACACCAATCGTATCCGACAGCATGAGAATATTAAATCCTAGGTCTATCAATTGACTAGCCCAATTTCGCACGATGTCAACATTCCAATCGTCTCCGTACGGGTTTCCAAACCCCATTGATAAATACACTACGACCTCCTTTGAAGCCTCGTCAGCAATCGACTTGATTTCTTTGATGCGTTCAAGTGATTCGGCGATGCTAGCATTCGTATTTCGGCGTTGAAAAGTCTCTGAAAGCGAAAACGGATAGCCCAAGTAGTCAATCAATTCGTGCGTACAAGCATCACGTGCACCCCGTTGGTTCGCCACTATAGATAATAGTTTGGTATTTGTTTTGTTAGCAACAATGGCTTCGTAGACCTCTGACGTATCACGAAGTTGCGGTATGGCTTTTGGTGATACAAAGCTGCCAAAATCTAACGTATGGAATCCAACATTCAAGAGCGACTTGATATAAGCGATCTTGGATTCAGTCGGGATAAATTCACGAATACCCTGCATGGCGTCGCGGGGACACTCGACTATTTGAATATTATCATGAGACAGAGACATCCCACGAAGTTACAGATTTAGTGTAATCTCTTGTATAGAATTTTTAATCACCAAATACGCGAGCATTTTCTTTTATCATGATCCCATTGATTAGCCACTGGTAACCGAATATTCCGATGAAAGAAACTATAAGTAATAATTCGATATTAAGTACTGCGCCTAGTGCTCCTACCGACACAATACCTATGGTGAGTGCTTTTGTCATCTTCCGGTTTGAATTCCGGTTTGGTTTGAGGAAAGTTCCCAGCGGGATCAGAAATAAACCGAAGGCCAATGCACACATTAAAAATGGCGGTGTGCCTAAGTAAAAATGCAATGCCAAACTGATTATTGCGACAGAAAGTGAGACACCACATAATTTTGCCATTTTTTTATCATCGGCATCCAGCAATAATCGACCATATTTATTCGACAATAAGTATAAATTCATTAAAGGATCCATCACCCACGTCAGTAGAAAAAGACCAAGAATTATATAAATAACAGGCGTTAAAAACGGACGCAAGATTTCATTTTTGTCCGCTAACCAATTTAATATTTGATACACGATATAAGCACCGATAATGAATGTCCACGAACTTTTACCAGATAATTTAGCAGCAAATTGGCCATATTTAAAAAACATTTTATATGGCCAAAATTTATTTTTCATCGCCTCACCCATGGCGTATCTCGCCAGATTATTTGTCGGATCCAAGCTTAGCGCATAACTCAACCGGTCCAACGCCTCGTTGACTTTACCTTGTCGCAGCAATTGCATGCCGTGATTGGCTATAGTCGATGCATTTTCAGGATTAAGATGAAGGGCATCCGAAATTGTCTGATCAGTAGCACCATCGCCGATGATTCCGCCAATCATTATTTTCAAATTGAGTGCATGTGTATTTTCAGGGTCGATCTACAGTCCGAGATCGAGATAGTACAAAGCACGATCATAATTTCGCTGTCCAAGTTTTGCCTGCGCGGCCTGCACATAACCTCCAGCTTCACGCGGATAGTTTGCGATCAAATGCTTGGCCCTGTCCTCGGCAGCTTCCCAATGTTCTTCCGCCAATTCAACGTCCACAGCGAGTGACAAGCAAACATATTCATCAGGTGAAATAGACATGAGGTGTTCACTGATATCACGACTTTTTTTCTTCTCGCCGTCATTCAGGTAAGCGTATGCTAGCAGATACAAACCTGCAACATCGTCGGCTTCTTGCGCGATGTGGTTCTCGAGCAACTCAATTGCTTCTTTGTTCCGCGACTGACTGAGCAACATTTGTGCCCTCGTGTGAATACCTGCTGACATTATTTAAGGTATTTTAATATATCATCGTACAGTCCAGATTTATTTGCAAACATCGCATAGTTTTTGGCGGTGGTAAACCATTCCGAAGTGGATGCGTGATGTTTTTTTATCGCTTGCAATAAATCCGATGTCGTAATTGGCTTAGGCACACCCGTCTCGATTGCGTTTTCCAATATTTGCTCTATCGCTATATCTATAATTGCATTAATATCCGCTCCAGAATATCCGACAGTTTTCTTAGCGATTTTTTTAAAATCAATATTTTCTTGTGGCTTATCTTTTAGTTTTATTTTCAGAATGGCTTCTTTTGATGTGTCATCCGGTGGTGGGACAAAAATAATTCGATCAAATCGGCCTGGTCGTCTGAATGCACTATCTAAATGCCATGGAACGTTCGTTGCACCGATGATAAGAATACCTTCATTGTCCGATTCAATACCGTCGAGTTCTGCTAAGAATTGATTAATGACATTTTTACCACCCGATTGTCGCATGTCAGATCGCTTTGCCCCAAGGGCATCGATTTCATCGAAAAACATGACACAAGGTGTATTTGAACGCGCCATCTCAAAAAAGCGATTGAGGTTTTTCTCGCTATTGCCAATCCACATGTCCAGAATATCATTTAAAGTGATATTGATGAAATTGGCTTTTATTTCTCCTGCGGTCGCTTTGGCAATAAATGTTTTTCCGCATCCGGGAGGTCCATACAATAAAATTCCGCCACCAATTTTCTTTCCATAACTCGCATACAATTCTGTATTTTCAAGTGGCTTGATGATCTTCAAATCAATTTCGCGTTTCACCTGATCCATGCCTCCTACGTCTTGAAAACTGATATCCGGTTTGCTGAAAAGACTATCTATTTCCTCGTCATCCGGGATTGCTGTCTTCAAACGAAATCTTCCATCCAATTCTTCGTCTTCAAAAGTTGGATGTTGTGCGATGATCTCTTGATATAAATTCATCGCTTTTTCATCATCGCCTTCTTCTACATAGCATCGAGCTAGAAGTGCCAATGTTTCCGGTTGCGTATTCACTCGTGGCCTGAGTTCTTCGCATAGGATAATGCAGGCAGATCGCTTATCTTGATTGTAATAATGTCTTGCTAAAAGCTCTTTGAGCGCCAGATTATCATGATCGAAAGCAATACCACCTTGAATCAGCCCCTCCACTTCGTCCGCCGTATCGGGTAAGGGCATTAATTTATTCACCAGCATGATGCGCACGAACATGTTCTCCGGGCTTTCCTCTAGTGCCTGCTTGAGTTGAAGTATTTCTTCTGTCATAATTGTTTAACCAGTATTTGTGAAGGCAACATGAGATGGCCGCGATGGTTTATTGCTTTGTAGGATCGTATTCTTCGGGGGTCAATTTGACTGTCACGATGTGTTCACCTGATTCGTCATAATTTACAAACTCAAGCAAGGTATTTTGATTATGAAATATTCGGAAAAAGCTGTCTGTTTTTACATTATCTAATATCCCTAGACGCAACTTTTCTTTAAATTCAACCATGTCTACGCCGAATTTATCCGCTCCAATTATTGTATAGTTATACTGATAACGGTTGTCGGAGAAAGCTACCGCGCTATCGAAAATCATATTAGGCCCGATATCAATTGGCGTGAGGGCATTGATTTTATCAGCCTCCTTTTGCATGACTACATAAAAAGATGGCTCGCGCATGAACAAGTAATAGATGCCAAATCCGATTAAGGCAAATATGGCAATTCCAATGATCGGGTTTGAGAAAAAGGATTTTTTCTGATTTTCCATATTCAGATTTCTTCAGATATAAAATAGTAATTTAAATACGACCTTGCGATTTAATTTCTAAATATTTATTAATGGCTTTTAAGCTTAATTCATTGGGCTTGACCATCACGCCAAATATACCATTTGATCGCAATTCTTGTATCATGACATGTTTATGTGCAGTCACTTCCTCTGCTACCGCTTTGGTGTAAATATCTTTTAATCCTTTAGTCGGCTTAGCCATTTGCTCTGTGAGCTCCGTATTTTCAAAAAAGAAAACGACGACCATGTGCATTTGCCCAAGGCGCTTCATCGTTTTTATCTGTCTTCTGAATGATGTCAACGTTTCGAAATTGGTGAATAGTAAGATCAGACTGCGTCGACGGATTTTCGTTTTAATATATTTTGTCATTAACTCGTAGTCGGAGTCCATATATCTCGTACGTTGGGCATAAAGTGCTTCCATAATCATCGGCATCTGGCCCGAGCGCTTTGAAGGCATCAGAATGGTGCTCAGCTTATTAGAAAATGTGAGCAGTCCTGCATGGTCTCCAGCCTTAATCGCTATGTGGCAAACCGCGAGTACAGCATTGATCGAATAGTCGAGCAAGCTCAGACCGTCGAAGGGCATTTTTGATAATCGACCTTTATCGACAAAGCACCATATGTCTTTGGAGAGCTCGTCTGTGTATTGGTTGACCATCAGGTTTTGACGTCGTGCCGTCGCTTTCCAATTGAGCCACCGCTGGGGATCACCCTGCACATATTCCTTAATCTGTTCAAACTCCATCCCGTGGCCAAGTTTTTTATTTACCACGATTTGTCCAGCTCGACGCACGTTGCCAAATGCCAATAATTCATATCGACGCAAGTGGACAAATGAGGGATATACCGAAGCGATTGCGGATTGATCAAATCGATATCGACGTCTAAAAAAACATAAATGCATCGAAACTAAAATGATCAGCGCACCAAAATCGTAATCACCCCGCTTAACTGGACGCACTTGATAATCTAAATGACGCACAGCATTGGGCTCTAAATTCACTTTCCAAAAACTATCGCGATATTGAAACTGGAATGGCAACTCATCAATGACGACTGCTTTTATTGGATATTCATAGCGATTCTCTAATTCAATTTTAATTTCATTTAAGTCTCCATTTGAGAGTTTATTTGGGACTTTTCTGGAAGCAAGTATTCTGTCGGATGCAGCAAACAACACATAAATTTCAAATGCACAATACCCTAAAAATAAAACGAATACAACTTTTGCGACGCTATATATAAAAGGCAACCAATACCCAATGATAAATAGCAGCACAAGCATTGCAATTGCAAAACCAAACCTTGGAGTAAAAAAAAGATTTAAGAATATTCTTTTTACAGCTTTCATTTAGGAATTTCTACTTGACGGATCAATTCTTCAACTACAATATCTTCCGTGCCGCCTTCCATTTCCTTTTCTGGATTTAGAATCAGTCGATGAGAGAGCACCGGCTTGACCACTTCTATGACGTCGTCTGGTGTTACAAAGTCGCGACCGCTCAATATGGCCATGGCTTTCGCACCACGCAATATATTTAGCGACGCTCGCGGCGATCCACCAACCATGATATCGGGCGATTGACGCGAAGCGTGAATGATCTGTGCGATGTAGCCAATCATACTTTCATCAACAATAATTTTATCGAGATAGGTCATCATATTAAGCAGCGTATCTTTGGATACTACCTGGTTCACTTCAGTTAATTTTTCATTTAATTTTCCCACGCTAAATCGAGATAAGATCATTGCTTCTTCTTCTAGTGTTGGATATGAAATAGTAATTTTAAACATGAAGCGATCCAGTTGGGCTTCAGGCAATCGATAAGTCCCTTCCAGGTCAATCGGATTTTGAGTAGCGATAATGAAAAATGGCCGATCAAGTTTAAATTTATTTCCCTCAGCTGAAATCTGTCGCTCCTCCATCACCTCGAACAATGCACTTTGTGTTTTGGCAGGCGCGCGATTAATTTCATCAGCTAAAATAAAATTGGCAAAAATCGGTCCTTTCCTAAATTGAAATTCCTGCGTTTTAAAATTAAAAATACTTGTACCCAATATATCAGAAGGCATGAGGTCAGGGGTAAACTGGATTCGACTATATTCCAGACCCAATACGCGTGACAACAACTTTACAGTTAATGTTTTGGCGAGACCTGGAAACCCCTCAATAAGCACGTGACCTTCTGACAACAAAGCGATGATAAGGTAATCGATCATTTGATGCTGCCCAATGATGACTTTTTTTAATTCATCTCGAATCAAATTTATATTATCATAGACAGGAGTAAAGTCGGTTCTGTTTTCGAACATGTATGAATTATTTTATTAACGTATAAATTGAATCAATTAATTGACTAAAACGCCTCAGCGTAGCTGCTTCCCATTTCTGATTGACGGACAGTCCGTCACTTGCCGAGAGAAGATCTTTCCATAATTCGGTTTTCACACCGGTGCGTTTATATAGTATGTCGTATTGTTTTTTATCCCAATTTTCTGTAGTAACCCGATATCGTCTATTAATAAATCGCTTCAGCGACACAAATCTTTTTTCGGCTATGATGCGATTATTTCGATGTCCATAATGCATGGCGGCAATGGTATTTATCCATTGCAGCGATTCATTCTTATACGGCTTCAATATGGGTATTGGCCTAGCCAGACGTTTAAATCCAAAAATCATAAATAGAATGATCGAAACCACTATTATTCGCCATCCTGTGCGTAACGGTGCTGTTCTGTGAATGACGCTGAGAGGAGAGGTCTCAACTACTCGACCAGATTTATAATAATCATCGAAAATGACATTTTCATTCTCTATATAACTTAAACAAGCGGCTACATAGTCACCAGTATTTTGATAAAGTAATTCATAATTGGTGAATACTGAGGGGCACAAATGAATAAATAGTTGACCCTCCCCTATTTTCCTTTTAATAAAATTTACTCGGCCTTTACCCAATTGTTCTTCAATATAGCTGATCTCATTTTCATCATTTCTACCCAGTATTTGGTATTTATCAAGAAATTGCGAATCTACACTATAAAGATATCCACCGCCCAAAATGCTATTGATATATGTTGTATCGCGATTAAAATTTTTGTGGGTGAGTGATAGTCCGACACTATCTTGCTGCAAATCAAGCGGTCGCGGAAAATGAAATCCACTTTGACAGTGAATACCCAACGTATCCGTCAATTGATATCCAATGGTGCTGGCAGAAATAAAAGCTTCTCCACCTTCATCAATAAACTTCAATAAATAAGAAATATCGAGCGCATCCGGTTGGTAATTATCATTAATGATCATATAACACGTCTCATTCGCAGTCTCGTTTTTAATCGTGCTGTAAATTGATTTATCGGCTAACTGTACATCGCCATCAAATAAATCTGGAAGTAATTCAAAAAAGATAAATGTTCCGAGGGGTTCTTTATGTGTGCTCCCATACTTTGGGGACCAGTCTACCCTGTCTGGCAACAACGCGGCAACCACGATGATGAGCACGAAGTAAAAAAATAATATGGTGCTAGGCTTAAACTTCATACGCGTAGCGGCGATTCAAATACTATATGCTTCAGATCTTGATACTCGGATGTTTCTATCGAAAAGTGTCCGTACATCACGTATTCAAAATGATGTGCGACTTGTTGAAATATCGAACGAATTTGCTCGTCTTTAATTCGCCCTAATACTTGTCTATTCGTGTACTCTGGTCGGTATCGCAGATATTCTTTTCTATCCATCTGCTTGATGACAAACAGATACAGCCATTTAATAGCTAGATTGAAGTCACCTTCATTCTCGGCTTTGGACATCCACTCTAAATATTGCTCATCCGTCACTTCGGTTGGATTGACGAATACATCTCCCCACGTGACGTCCCGCTTTTCAAGTTCAGATTTACGTCGATTTTTAACGATAAAATAGATGAGGGCGCCAACGGCAAAGACCGCTAACACTCGAATTAAAATGCCCATGATATTAAACCCATCATCATTTAATAATGGCCTAATAAATCGTTGATAAAACCATCGTTTGAATCGGTCCCAATATGAAAGATTTTCCTTCGGTGAAGAGGCATACTGAAATGCATTTTCCGATTTATATGCGTCTAATGTCGCAGAAGGAAATGACCTGGACGACAATTCCGTAGCCGTATCTTGTGAGAGCCTATCTATAGCCTGATCTTGTGCTTTTAAATCACAGAAAACCAGCAATAAAAATGATATGATATATAGAATCCTAAACGTCACCTTCGTTCTCAAATAATGAATCACGTTTTTGCTCTACGGCATCAATTCGATCTGCGATACCTGTACCATATTTTCGCTCGTGCAATGAATAATAAATTAAGGGAATCAGTGTGTACATCAGCATTCCATATAACATGTATCCGGCAAACATCACAAACATAGAAATGATCGCCATGTTACCACCGCCTGAAGTAGAGGCCATATCTCCACCCATGATAATTGGGACCATAGTCAACAAATAAATCGGTATCATAAAAATATACATAACGATCGAGCCCATCATGGATATCACGAAATACACCCCAAACGTCCACCACCAGCGACCATATGTCAAGTCCCAGGATTCTTTTAGTGCGTCAATGACTGACATATTGCCTGTAGTATAAATGTATCCCCAAAGGATGATTTTAATCGAAATATAAACTACGAAAAAAAGAAAAGCGAGATAGAAGATAACACCTAGCCACGGCGTCAGTCTAAACATTCCAAATACCATAAGTCCCAAAACTCCAAAAACGGCTATACCTATCCCTATCGCAGCTAAGAATAAAACAAATAGCCTTCCAACAACGCGCCAGAAATTTTGCTTCGCAAAATCCAACGCACCTTCCTTTCCAACTTCTGCATAACCCTGTATATATGCAAATGTAGCCGCCATAGTCGCATACATCGCAAAAAGTAAAAAAGGTAAAAATGCTAACACTCCAAAAAAAGCAAATGGGGAAAACTCCATTCCGGAAACCGTCTGTGGTGAAAATCGCTCGATTAAAACGCCTGCAACGGCACCAACTGCCATGATCACAATGCCATAGCGCACAAAAAGGGAGAATAGCGCTTTAAAATTCTGTTTGTAAAATAGGATTAAATCAGAAATTAATTCCCCGAATTCCCTGTCCTTCCTGAGCTCCACTAGCTGTAACTCTTTCATAAACTTTGTTTGTGTAAATGATAAAATACCAGATCAAAAATGCAAGCGATAATCCGATGATCATCAAGCGAGCAGCCATGCCCATATTCAAATATTCGCGTGTCATGTAACTCTCTAACATTGCTGCAGTAATGAAAACCGGAATCAGCGCGACCATAATTTTCACCCCATCTCCGGCACCTTTGACGAGCGATTGCATTCGCGAATAGGTGCCCGGATAGAGCAACGCATTTCCAAGAACTATGCCCGCTCCTCCGGCAATGGCAATAGCCGAAAGTTCTAAAGTGCCGTGAATCATAATCGTAGACCACGCCAATGCCGCTATCCCTTTTGAATAAAAGAAATGAAAAAATGCGCCCACCATTATTCCATTTATTAAAATGATCAATGATGTGGCAATAGATGTTAAGATGCCAAGAACGAAAGCCAAGAATGCTACCCGGACATTATTCACACCAATAGCAAAAAACATATTACTCTGTTGCATTTCACCATAGACAGCCATCGGATCACCTTTTTCAATATTGTCCAAGGTCATATTGACATAACTATCACCTAATATTAATCTCGGAAAAGTCTGATCGACCGCACTTGAAAACCAACCAATCGCGATGGCAACAAAAAATATAATAAAGGCCGTCATAATCTCACCCCTGCTTCGGTAAATAGCTAATGGAATATCGGTTGTCCAATAATTTTTGATAGCATCAAAGTTTCCAAACTTGTTCTTGTAGATCAGGCGATGTGCGTTGAGCACGATACCATTGAGATACAAGACCACTTTGCTATCAGGATAGTGCGTGCGCGCATAGGACAAATCGTCTGCAGTCATGGAATACAGCTCTACTGTTTCTGCCACAGGTAACCTTAATACACCTTCATTGACCTTGGTAAGGCGTTCCCAATTTAACTTATTGCTCTCAATAAATACGATCTCATTCATGCGTCGGCAAAATAGGCAATTCACTACAATCCTACCTGACTATGGATTCAATTTGTAGATTTTAAATTTTGTTCTCAATGCTGATGTTTAGTCATAGTGATGTTCACACAGGTCATCAACACTTTCGGTTCTTCGAAAAGAATTCATATGTTTACTATGAAATCTATTTGATAAACCGATACACATGGATAATAAAATAGCCTGGACAAATGCACACAATGTCCGGATCGAGGCGCAACTAGCTTCAATTGGAATGCGCGCACTCGGCTATATGATTGATAATATCATCAAGGTGTTATATATCGTTTTTGTGTTTATCGTTCTATTTTCGCTATTGGATATGGACGCTTATCCGGGGATGGCAGTCTCCTTCATTCTACTAGTGCCGTTTCTTTTTTATTCATGGGCGTTTGAAACACTGAATGATGGACAAACTCCGGGCAAAGCAATATGTAAGATAAAAGTCACGTCGATGACTGGGGAGCCAGCGAGTGCTCAATCATTCTTTTTACGATGGATCATGCGGTCGATCGACTTCAGTATCATGAGCGGCATCATTGCCTTAATCACTGCGGCGGCATCAAACAGACGGCAACGTGTGGGTGATATGGTTGCGAATACCATCGTAGTCAGCACCAAAGTCGTTACCAAAGCCATGTATCAGGCATACACAAAAGTACCGGACGCCTATGAGCCTTTATATCCAGAAGCAAAAAAAATCAACCGAGAAGACATCGTGCTCATCAAAGAAATACTCAACAAAGAGATGGGACCAATTCGAGATGCCCTAGTGATCAAGATGTTCAACAAACTCACTGAAGAATATAAGATCTCATCTAATGATCCGCCTCGGCGCGTATTGTTTACAGTTGTTAAAGACTACAACTATTACCAACTTCAATCGTAAGTATCCTATCGCACCCCTAGCACTCATGCACCCTTTTGCATGCCTTCGGCATCATATACATGATCGCAGAAGTAAAATGTATATTCATGCAAATAAAATACATCAAAGTGGAAACGGCGCGACTCATAGAACGATGTAAAGAAGGCGACAGGCAAGCTCAAAAATTGCTCTATGAGAACAACGCGGATCAAATGTTAGGTATCTGCCGTAGATACATGAAGAACATACATGATGCAGAAGATGCACTCATGCGGGGCTTCGTCAAGTTGTTTAATAAATTACACAAGCTAGAAGATCCAACGAAATTTTCATTTTGGATGCGACGTATCATGGTGAATGAGTGCTTGATGCAGTTACGAAAAAAGAAAAAAATGTCGATGACGGAACTGACCGATTACGTCGTCCCGGCTTTAGATAATCAAGTCGTAGACAAATTGTCGGCTGACGATATCATAAAATTAGTCGACGCGCTACCTACAGGATATCGAACTGTATTCAACATGTATGTGATAGAAGGATTCAAACATAAAGAAATTGCAGAACAATTAAATATAAGTGTCAATACTTCAAAGTCACAACTCATCATGGCACGACGAAGATTGCAGGAACAATTAATCGCACTTGATAGCGATACATTAAATAATCAAGCTAAATAAATATGAGCTCCTCAAATAAATTTGATAGCGCATTCCGAAAAAGAGCGCGGGAAATAAAAATAAAACCAAGTCCAGGTGTCTGGGATCAAATAGATCAAAATATTTCTGGGCGACGAAAAAGAACATCCTTATATACCATAATCGGCATCGCCGCCAGCTTACTATTATTGGTGGGATTCTTTGGGTTATTTCAATTAGAAAAGACGCAGAATGAAGTGGTTGCGACTAACTATACTGTTGATGAAATCGTAGATGCCAATACATCTGCATATTCCAATGCGTTGATGAAATGGGTTAACACTAGCAAAGAAGTCGGACATGCTTATCGATCAGAAGAATAAAATTGTTTGATTGTTGTTGGCAAAACATGTTTGATAAGTCTATTTCTTAAATGGATGCCGTTGATCAAATACGACCGGCGGATTAAAGAATTTGAATGCCAATTTTACGAGTTTATTTAAAATACCATTTCGAATAGTCAGATATAAATAAAGCTCTTCAGGCACAGAACCTATACTACTTTTAATTTGCATCGCTGTTCTTGAAAAGATAATTTTATCAGATTTTCTGGCCAATGCCAACTTCACTGAGTTCAACAACAAATTCAAGTATAAATCATGCGATATAAGTTGAGCCTGGTTGTAGCCTAAAAAATGCGCTTCATACTCATCATTATTGACGATATTAATTTGAAAAGCAATTAAATTATTTTCATCGAAAACGAGCGTAAAATCACACAACGGACCTAGGTTTTTCTTCAGGTCGATAAAATACTGCTTCGTTAAAATAAACATGTTGAATGGAGCGCGTTGAACGATTTCGAGATACAGATCATAAATCCGGTCAATATGAACCAAAATTTCATCGACTTCCACTTCTTTAAACACAAAATCATCAACTTTCCGCAAGGCAGATCGTGTACGCTTTCGATACTTTGAGGTCATATCGGACATATACGACGGCAAATCTGTCCAATTAGGCCTCAAATAAAAAACCATGTTCGGCTGCACTGTCACTGAATTCCAATCGATTGACAAATTGCTCGGAGCTTCCTCCTTAAAATCTTTCGCTAGCAAAAAACCAACGTTGTGTCCGTACTCCTTTGATGCCAACAACGCCTGTTCATGAACCAGTGTATGAAATTGCCAATCATCCAATTTTGCATCTGAGCGATCCGCTGCAATTCGACCATGATCCCCTGTTACCATGAGATTTCCACAAACGAGACCTCTTGCGTGTATTATGGAGGCGACAGAACGCTTCACTTTATTTTTTAATCGATTCCAAAGCGAGTCGTTTAATGTATAATTGAGGCTGTCAGCAGCATTGAATTGCTTGTATTGGAAATAATAAAAATAGACTGGCTCTTCGAAGGCGTTGTAGACAACAGCATATAAAAAACCCTTTAAATCTGTTTTGGCAGATTCGATCGTCTTCAGATAAGCTTGAGAAAGGAGAACATTCCTCAATTCATCTGTCTTCGGCCAAACGGATTCGAAATCTAAAATTGAAGATGAAAAAGAGATACTGTATGTATTCTCCTGCCACTCGATTGACTTTATGTTTTGTTCCTTTGCCAAAATAGACAGCGAGTTACCAATATTCTTCATCTTTACCAACATTGAACTAGATTGGATATTAAATGTTTGAAGACTTTATTTGTTGTGAACAAGAAAATTTTAATTGGTGACTTATGCAACTGTTTATGTCCAAACCCACGTAGATACTGATACAGCTAAAATAAAATATGAAAGACGAATACTATTTTAATCGAAATGATCTCAAGCAATTTGGCAATATCACCGAGTATCAAGAGGAGATGGGTAAAAAATTCTTTGACTATTACGGTGAGGTTTTTGCTGACGGTGCCTTGACCAAGCGTGAGAAGTCTCTCATCGCTCTGGCAGTCGCGCATACTGTGCAATGTCCTTACTGTATTGATGCGTATACATCAGGTTGCCTGACAGAGGGCGCCGACGAAGAACAAATGATGGAGGCGGTCCATGTGGCTGCGGCCATCAGATCGGGTTCGTCACTTGTGTATGGTGTGCAAATGATGAATCAGGTGAAAAAACTCAGCATGTAATCTTAACCAATTATGGCGATTAAACAACGAAGTAAAAGTCTGGCATCCCGCGATATTGCGTTGTCAGATACTAAATATCAATTATCGGTACTTAATAATTCTGGTGGCCAAGAGGCACTCATCCCAGCTTTTTCGACTGAAATAGCTAAGTATGATCATTTCCCTCTGCGTCCAACGAATATTGACATTTTGCAGATCAATCTCGGTCGGCTATGCAACATGAGTTGTGCACATTGTCATGTTGATGCGGGTCCTGATCGCAAGGAGATTATGACGAAAGAGGTGATGCAACAATGCCTTGATGTCATCGAACGTTATAAAATCCCTACGTTTGATATTACCGGAGGAGCACCGGAAATGGTGCCTCATTTTCGATGGCTGGTCGAGTCAGCTACGGATTTGGGTGCGACTGTTATAGATCGCTGTAATCTCACGATCATCGTTGCTAATCCAAAGTATCATGACCTTCCCGAGTTTTTTGCGAAGCACAACGTACATGTGATTTCATCGTTGCCGTATTTCAGTAAAACAAGGACGGATAGTCAGCGTGGCGATGGTGTTTTTGATGATTCTATTATCGCTTTGAAAAAATTAAATGATGTAGGTTACGGGATGCCGGGAACTGGGTTAAAATTAGACCTTGTTTACAATCCGACTGGAGCCTTTCTACCTGGAGATCAAGCATCTCTGGAGCGTGAGTTTAAGTCTCAATTGAAGCGAAGGTTTGATGTGGAATTCAATTCGTTGTTCTGCATTACCAACATTCCAATCAGCCGATTCATGGAGTATTTAATCGAAAGCGAGAACTACGATGAGTACATGGAAAATCTGCATGGAGCATTTAATCCTTCGACGATCGATGGGCTGATGTGTCGCAATACGATTTCTGTCGATTGGAAAGGATACTTATACGATTGCGATTTTAATCAGATGCTGGATTTACGTGTCGCTTCTAAGACACAACACATCAGAGATTTTGACAAAGAGGCCCTCGAAGCCAGAGACATTGTTGTCAATCAACATTGTTTCGGTTGTACAGCTGGTGCGGGATCGAGTTGTGGTGGGGAGATCGCTTAGATTTTTTGGCCATATTATCGTTGAATGGTAAACGGTTTATTTGCGGTGCTAGTCGTGTTTCATATGTACTCTTGTACATCATTTCACTTCCGATTGAATCCAACACATTGACGTGCATTTCATTTTGACTTTTTATCCATCTCCAAAATGGCTTCCTTGATGAGTGACCTCCGTTAAGTCGACAAACTCCAAAATGGCTCTTTCATGAAATTAGCTCTTTAGTATGTTGACTCAGTCTGGATTTTCAATGATTCTATCGTAGGCAAAACCAGGAAAATCAAAAATTTTTAAAATTTCTGTACTACCGATGGGTATATTTTGGCAGTTGGCGACACTTACCAATAAAGTATTTTATATGATACCTATCAAACAAATGCAAGCTGACCAGCTGTATCTAATCGAGGGAACAAGTGTAGCCAATTCTCCGTTTTTTGAAAATGAGGCTGATTGCAAGCTTTTTCTATCTCTGGCGGACAAGTATTTAGCGGACTATTTAACAATCGCGTGCTTTCAAAACAGCAGAGATGGTTGGGTTATGATGGTTACAACAAAGTCAGCTGCAGTGATTCGAACTGCCTATGAAGACAGAAGAAGACAATCAAAGAAATGTAAAGAAGACTGTGCTCATCATGAAATTTGGCGAATGTTGTCAGATCAAATCCGAATTATGTTGAGCACCTATGTGAAGGCGACAAATGAAAATACGGGTCGAACAGGTGGTAAAGTAAGCGGCAAATACAAACGCTTTGTCTTTGAATCAGTCGAAGAAGCGGAAGCTGTCAAGGAAGAACTATTAAATCTGAAATATGATCAAGCTCAGGAGTTGGAAATATATCGGCCTTCGAATGAATTGTATCGTGTGAAGGATACAGAGAGAGAACAATCAATTTATATGGGTTGCGCCCGGTTGGAATCGAGTGAATTACTTCGTGAATTGGGGATGCGGTGCTTAGATGTAGCGGGATCAGCGATTGACGTACTACGTCAAGGGATAGTTCATTTAACTGTGTCTTTTATTAAATATTAGTATTGTTCTACCTCCCACTTTTGGGAGGTAAGGTTGGGCTCTGGAAGGAGGCCGTAGGCCGACTGGAAGAGCCCAACCTTACCT
>Ga0115029_1000491_pt1 | contig 39387 bp, 37 predicted proteins | sample SidtaG_3_FD_87297 | JGI IMG/M metagenome (GOLD analysis project Ga0115029, IMG submission 87297) | Marine algal microbial communities from Sidmouth, United Kingdom - Sidmouth_Asex1 metaG | ecosystem: Host-associated > Algae > Red algae > Unclassified | place: Sidmouth, United Kingdom | collected... | reverse complement strand
GGAGATGCTGGATGTACGACTACGATTACGGTGACGCCACCGTCAACGTGTTCTGGTACATGCAGTATTGGTAATACGGTATCTAATATCGTATGTGATGACAATGACACACCTAGCGATCCAAGTGACGACACCTTCACATTTGATGTTACGGTTACAGGAAGTAATACAGGATCAAGCTGGACAGCAGATGATGCGAATAGCACGAGTGGTGCCTATGATGCCACGGTAAGCTTTGGACCTTTTGATATCAGTGATGGCGACTTGAGCTTTACCATTACGGATGACGATGATGCTACTTGTATGACAGGAGTGACGGTGACGGCACCCGCACCATGTAGTGATGCGTGTATGATAGAAGCAACGGTGTCAAACATCGTATGCGATGATAATGACACACCTAGCGATCCAAGCGATGATACGTTCACCTTTGAGGTCCTTGTTACAGGAGTAAATAATTCTAGCGGCTGGAGTGCCAATGATCCTAATTCAACTGTAGGTTCTTATAGTAATGTTCAAAATTTCGGACCTTATTCAATCTCTGCTGGTGATTTCAGTTTCAGAATTACTGACAATACCGATTCTGGTTGTATTGACGTGGTAAATATTGAAGCGCCTTTAAGTTGTTCTGCTTTATGTCAGATCGAAGCCAATTCCTCTAATATACTGTGCGACGATAATGATACTCCTGATGATCCGAGTGATGACACTTATACATTTGATGTCATTGTGACTGGTGTAAATATGTCTGGATCTTGGAGTGCAGATGATGTTGGCAATACGAGTGGTGCGTATGGAACAGCAACGTCTTTCGGTCCATTCCTCATCAGTGAAGGTGATGTCGCACTATTGATCACAGATGATACCGATGACAATTGTACAGTAGACTTACTAGTAGAAGCACCTGCAAGCTGCTCAGGTACATGTAGTATAGGAAATGCGGTAACAAATGTACTTTGTAGCGACGGTGGAACGCCAGATGATCCTAATGACGACGTTTACACTTTTGATGTCGTTGTAAACGGCAGTAATACATCTGGAAGTTGGACAGCAAACGATCCAAATGCGACGAGCGGGAACTATGGAGAGAATGTAACCTTCGGACCTTATCCTATATCTACTGGTATTGCCAATTTTGTTATTTCAGATGACGATGACGCAGCTTGTACGACATTATTAAACGTTACGCCTCCGGCAACATGTTCTGATTGTGATGCAACTGCTGACTTAGGCGCTAATCAAGAACTGACATGTGAAATCAGAGAAATCGATGTATCGGTCGTGTTCTCAGGATTGGACGCCAATGATGTTACTATCCTTTGGTCTGGTCCGGATCCAGATCTTATGGATGATGTGATCATGCAGACACTTCGCATCCCAGGTACTTATACTGTAAGAGTTGAAAACTCCGAGGGTTGCTTTGCTGAGGATCAGATTGTCATTTCTACAAGTGAGGATGTACCGACAGCGACAGCTGTTGCAAGTGGGGATATAAATTGTGCGATGCTCTGTGTCGATCTCGTCGTAAGTGTTGATGTGGTTGGCGGTATGATCACATGGTCTGGTCCAGATGTCGATTCTGATATCGAAAATGATATGCAGATCACAGTATGTAGATCAGGTGTATATTCTGTGGTCGTCCTTGATACAGTATCTGGATGTATAAGTGCCCCATCTGTAGTTGAAGTTGAGGATAATTCTGAATTTACGGTGTCGATAGTTGGTAACCAAAACGTAGGAGCCCCTGGAACACCCACCGACCTTGATTTACTGACATCTCTCGATGATAGTGAGATAGCAGAAATTGAGTGGATGCCAGCAAATATTCTTGACTGTGCTGACTGCTCTTCAGTCGTAGCATCTCCGACGAGTACTACTACGGTGTCTGTGCAAGTGACTGACTTGAACGGATGCATGAATAGGGCATCTATAGTGCTCAACGTAAGGATCGACAAGAATATATTTATTCCCAACGTCTTCTCTCCGAATGACGATGGAATGAATGATATATTTGCCATCCATGGAGGCGATGGAGTAGAGATTATACAGGATTTTCAGGTCTTTGATCGATGGGGAAATCGGTTGTATCAAGCTGTCAATTTTGATGGTGATGGTACTACGGGGTGGAGTGGATTTTATAAAGGCCAAGCTGCAAGTCCAGGTGTATACGTGTGGATGGCAAAGGTTGAATTTGCCAATGGAGATGTGGACGTATATAGCGGGGATGTAACGCTTGTAAAGTGATTTTTTAAGGTCAGCAAAACTGGCGATCTTATTTTAAAGGTATCGGGGGTTTCAAAAGTGGAGGCCGGTCTTTAAGATGTAAACTTCGCCGTAGTGAGCGCAAAAATTAATGGAACTGAATTCGTGCACGAGGATTTATTATTGGGCACTTATTTTAACCCAATTCGTGCATTAGGCTTCGATGGATAGCGATTATCTGCAAGAGCGTCAGGTGCTCCGCCGACGAGTCATAGCGTGCTATGGCGCGGAGGTGAAGGGCCTGAGGCTAAAGCAGATAGACGCTAGGCGCGAAGTCAGTTGACTAGAGCTGAGTTCACGGATAGAGCCTTTGTTTTAACTGCAGTATGTCCGTTACAAAACTTACGAAAGCAAACTATCTTAAATCTTCATAAGTCACTGTAAACATGAATGTTATATAAAAAGAAGAGCCAATAAAAAAATCCTAATGCACGAATTGGGTTTATCACAAGATTGGTCAGCTCTTTTAACTCCCTTACGCTCATAATCTCAACGCTTCAGGCTTTCACCTATATAAAAAGAGGTAAAGGCAGCCATCCCAGCCCACTTACATAACAAGGATTCACTTTGATACATTTTGGCATGGTGAGCTATAATCATTTCTGCGCAGTACCTTCTTCATCTTGTGGGAGATTTAGCTATGGAGTAAATCTAGGTGCATGATTTATACGCGTTGCGTATCTATTATCTGACGGATGTGAGTTATCCTATCCCTAAGACTGACGATAGAGCTGAAGCGAGTCCTAGGAAACTTAAGAAGCCACAAATGTCGGTCACAGTAGTCAATACGATAGAGGACGATGTCGCTGGATCTTGGCCCATAGCTTTAAGCCCAATCGGAATGATGGCACCTGCAAATCCCGCTATGACCATCGATAGAATCATAGATATGCCAATTACAATTGCGATACCCAAGGAGTCCGCCCAGAAAAATACGATGATCCCTGTGGTAAGTGCGACCGCCACACCATTTACAAAACCGACAAGGAGCTCTTTCTTAGCTACGCGGAGCCACTGGCCTATACGGATTTCTTTCAGCGCTAAGCCTCTGATAGTAACAGCTAGTGCTTGAGATCCGGTGTTTCCAGATTGACCTGCAACTACAGGAAGGAATATAGCGAGAATTGTCATCTTAGCAATTGTATCTTCGAACAGACCTACAACGAGAGATGCTAGAAATGCAGTCGCAAGATTGATCTGTAGCCACGGCAGTCGCTTACGTATGGCAAACGACGCCTTGGAGAGCGCATGCTCTTCCTTACTCGCACCAAATAAAGACTGCATATCTGCGCTACCTTCTTCACGTGATGCCTTGACAAGTATATCATTACGTATGATGCCGAGTAGATGATCGTGAGTGTCTACGACCGGAATCTGGAGTAGTGTATGTGCTTCAATAAGATTCAGTACTTCATCTCTCGTGGCTAGAGCGTTTACACTTGGTGCAGATCCCATGAGCTCACTGATCTTCTGATCTGGGTGGGCTATTGCGAGATAATTCACAGGTACTCTGCCGATAAGCTTATGCTCATCATCTACCACATATGTAGTAATGATTCTCTTATCACCAATTTTGCGGAGCTTGGTGATAATATCACTTACTGTCTCATCTTCATAGCAACTCAGTAAGCTTGTTTCCATGAGATACCCAGCCGTATTCTCATGATAATGAAGAAAATCTTTAATTTCTCTAGTAGCTATACTGGGTAGTAGGTGAAGCTTTTTCTCGACTTCCGATTTACTAAATTTCGCAAATATTCGTGCTGCTTTGTGAGTGTCAGATTTTATGAAAATCTTTTTCACAAGGTCATCAGACATCAGAGGAAAGACATCTATAATGGCGTGATTAGACAAAGCGAAAAACACTTGCTGTGCAGAACTTTTGCTCGCTCGTTGCAGATAAGATACAATCTCTGCAGCTCCGATCAATTCTAAATCGGAAGCTATTTCCCGAGCCGGTATTCCTAAAAATTCTTGGTGGTGCATGGCTAAGATTGATCAGTTTGTATATTGATTTCGCTTTGATCTACGCTGTGAGGATTATTGATTTTCCTCACCGTCTTAAGGATAAATACATTATTGGGCATCGTGATCTCATCTTCGCTATCAGTCAGTTTGATCCTTATAAAAAATAGATCGATATTGAGAATTGTTCCTCGGATGTCATAATCTTTAGTTTCCATGATGCATATGTCATCACCGGTCTTGACTGAGTGGCCAAAAAATATAATTATGCTCGATGTAATGTTTGATAGTAGTGACCACTGAGCAAAGAATGCAACTCCAACGATTGTCAGTATAGATCCAACAAAGACAGCCAGCTCTGATTGCTTTATCCCCCATATGGTCATTATCACTATGAAGCATATGAATAGTAGCGCCAAGTTAATTGCCCTTCTGATGAGTTGAGCTCTCGACTTATGCACCACCTTGCGTATTGAAGTCTTATTAATAAGCTGACTCATAGAGATGCGCACAGCTATAAATGCGCAAACTACTATCAGGGTTTCAATGATCTTAGTATAGTATGACTCCATCGAACGAATTATCAGTGAATATGTATATATGGCCATGACGACAGACTGAAGTCGACATATATCTGCGGCTCTAGAGGAAGCAGAGTCTTTAACCCAATTTGTGCATTAGGATTTTTGGTAAGTATTTTTCTTCGATGTAACTGGCTCTCAGTCAGGGCGATAGGCGATATATTAAGAGTGTAGTTACTGTAAGTATTTATTACGGGTGGATATCGCCCATTTGTCATGAAATGAGTGGAGTAAAATGACCATTGTGGTTTGCTTCTACTCCGAGCCACATCTGCTTCAAGATCAGGCCCTTATCCTCCTCGCCATAGCACGCTATGACTCGTCAGAGAAGCACCTCATCTTATCGCACCTTCGGCTCTCGCTACGAAGCCTAATGCACGAATTGGGTTTAACATCAATTTTTATAATCATATCCCAGAGAGGTCTACCATAGTGGATCCATGCACCACACTTATTCATTCTGCAAATTACGACTCTGAGACTTGGTAAGTCGTGAGGGACTTGTGGCTGTAGCATTGTGACATATGTTAGTTTATAGTTGCTGACAATTAACTCTTACTTGCGACTGCTGAAAGGTCTCTATAGTATGAGCAATTCTTGGATGGCGTACGTGTGATCTGCTTTTAAGTGTACGTAATAAGTTCCACTCCGCAGTTGGGACACATCGACACTCATCTCTTGCAAATCTGATTTCATTAATTTCATTACAGCTGTGCCGATACCATTATAAATGGTTATAGTTATATCATCAGCCTGTGCTGGTAATGTTAAGCTGATGTAATCTCTAGCAGGGTTAGGTGCAAGGACAAAGGCACTCTCTTGAGATTCGAGTAGGTCTGTAGATGAGATAACTGATGAAAGTTCGACCTTGTATATAGACCGTCCATACGTCGCAGCATACAGCGTGTGATCATCATGCGCCATATAGAGATCGGTGATTATCAGAGAGGGTATCTCTGGACATATGGGCTGCCATACGACGCCCTCATTTTCAGAAAGAAATAATCCAGCATCCGTAGCTATGATTAACTTGCCGTCTGAGTCAGTAACCACATCATTTATAGGGATATCTGGCAGACTAGCACCTAGAGCTTCCCACGTCTTACCCTTGTCACTACTAGAATATATATTGCCATTATCTTCTCCGTATCGATAACCTGATAGTGTGGCGTATACTGTATTGACATCATCTCTACTGGCGTAGACTTTGGTAACATACCGTACGGGTAGATCAGCAGAGATATGAGACCAATCTGTACCTCCATTTTCTGTGACCCATATATTTCCATCATCGAGGCCTGCATAGATCACGTCTCCGTCTAGTATCGATACGTCGATGGTTGTAATGGTTCCAAATGGTCGATTACCACTTCCAGGTCCATCACTTAGATCAGGACTTATCAGGTTCCACGATTCAGCAGCGTCTGTAGACCTGTGCACCTTATTAGAACCATAATAGAGGATGTCAGGATTATTGGCATCATATGTCACTGGAGTGTTCCAGTTCACTCTCTCATCATTCCCTAGGATGGGAGAGGCCTCTTGAAAGCCGATAGCGTCGCCCTGCTTAAAGAATTCACCGAGCTGTGTTGATGTGAAGAATACGGAGCCATCTACGCTGCTTGCCAAGGGTTGCATACCATCGCCTTGATTTATTTTTTGCCAGTCTCCCGTTTCACCAGGGACGACGGACCTCCAGCTGCCGTTATCTTGTGCTCCAGCATAGATGGTATTTTCATGAAATTCATTAACATGCAATCTATAGACCTGAGTAATGGGAAGATTATTTATATGTGTAGACGTAGCACCTCCATCCGTACTACTGTATAGACCACCGTCATTGCCGATTACGAGGTGACCCGCTTGAGTAGGGCTGAAGGCAAAGCTTTGCTGATCAAAATGCACATCAGTAAATACTGGCTCCCATGACTGTCCAGCGTTGATAGTTCTATAGGTTTCAAAACCCATGTTGTACACTGTGTTTTCATCCGTGGGGTCTATATAGATATCACCAAAGTACTCATTGAATCCGACGCTCGGTAGTTCTTCCGTAGACCTCTTCGTCCATGTATCCCCTCTGTCTTTACTATGATAGAAGCCCTCTATGTTTCCCCGAGCATTGATATATAGAGCATAAACTGTATGGGGATTGGAGAGTGCTACATCGACCTTTATTTTAGAGATATCATCAGTTTCAGGTAGTCCTTCAGTCAATTTTTCCCAGTTATCACCACCATCGTTCGTGCGATATAGACCTGAATTAGGACCGCCGTATCTGGCAGACTCTATGCTGAATTCTCGCTCCCACATAGACGCGTATATGATCTCGCTATTACTCGGATGCATAGCAAGGTCTATGGCTCCTGTAAGACTGTCGATATATAGGATCTGTGACCAGTCTTTACCACCATTTTCACTTTTATAGACACCCTTGTTACGCGACTCCCGATAGAGTGGTCCCATCGCCGCCACATAGATCACTTCGTTATCATTGGGATCCAATCTCACTTTACCTACAGTACCTATGTCAGGTAAGCCCATATGTAGCCAGCTGTCTCCTCCATCTTCAGATTTATAGACCCCATCGCCAGGATATGCGGAGACAGCATCAGCCTCACCCGTACTTAGCCATACCAGATCACTATCACTTGTAGATAGCTCTATGTCTCCTATAGACAATACGCCCCCATCATCATATATTGGCTCCCAGGTAGCACCCCTGTCTTCAGTCCTGAACACTCCTCCAGTAGCAGCTCCTATATAGTATGTATTTGGCTGGCTTTGAGGTATTTCTATATCTATGATGCGACCCCCAGCATTAGTAGGACCGACAAATGTAGCGGCATCTGTACGAGCCGTGATATGAGTTGCGTAATACTGCTGCTTCCATATTCGAGCCTCCTGTAGGGCAGTCGCTTTCGTTTCACCCCTAGGAAAAGCTCTCTGAGCATACATGTAGTCTGTGGGTATCTCTCGCGCATGATGGACCTCCGTCACTGAGGTGTCAGAACTGTCAACACATGAGCTCATAAGAAATATGATCATCACAGCTAGATAAAGTGGTCTTGCAAACAAGAAGGAACACGTCATGTATAGAATTTAAAGAATTTCTGTAGGCTTCAAAGATACTGAGATGGGGACGGGCAGGTGGTACACATATGGCTACTGGCAGGCACTTTGACAAGTATGTGAAAGCTTGCTCCTAAGCGTGATAAGGCTCCGACGGCCTGACTGTAGCAACCGCTGGCAGCGAGCTGTACTCATTGGTGACTTTGCATTACCCTACGACTTGACTTCTTTATTATAGCTCACTCGATGATAGGTCGACTCAAAGAGCTATGGTTGTTAAGCCCTATTCGTGCAGTAGGCTTCGATGGATAGTGATTATATGCAAGAGCGTCAGGTGTTCCGCCATCGAGTCATAGCGTGGCTTGTGCATCTCGGCTCATCTCGGCTGCCGCTCGATGGCCAGCCGCTCGATGGCCAGCCGCTCGATGAACGGTAAAGCAGGCTCGTCTTCACTACGTAAAACGAGCAGGTGAAGCTTGCCTACCTCTGGTAGGTGCCTCATCTTGAAGCAGATGTGGCTCGCAGTAGAAGCAAAGCACGATGGTCATATCACTCCACTAACTATATGATAAATGGGCGAGATCCACCCGTAACATATACTTACGCCAACGACACTCATGATATATCGCCTATAGTCCTGACTGAGCGTCAGTTACATCGCAAAAAAATACTTACCAAAAATCCTAATGCACGAAATGGGTTTAACCGAGAAGCTCCGATTTCTCTATTTCGTTTACATCGCCAGACTTGATATCTACTGGTAGTTTGTATTTTGCTACGCCTACACGCACGAGGCGAAGGACTGGGTAGCCGACGGTAGCGCACATCTTACGCACTTGACGGTTCTTACCCTCTATGATGGTTATCTCGATCCAGCTCGTCGGGATATTTGCGCGAAAGCGCACAGGTGGATCTCTATCGGGTAGATCAGGAGCAGCATCGAGAATCTCTACCGCTGCGGGCAGACACTCATGTGTGTTCTTCTTGATCTTGATGGTCACACCTCGCTTTAGCTCCCAGGCAGCATCTTCAGTGATCTGTCCGTCGAGCTGGGCATAGTAGGTCTTGGGCGTGCGCTTGCTCGGTTCGAGTAGAGTGGCGGTGAGCGACTTATCGTTAGATAATATGAGGAGACCCTCAGAGTCTTTATCTAGTCGACCTACGGGATAGACATCTTTGGCAAACTCGTGCTTCAGATCAGCAAGTGTGACGTGATTCTCCTGCTCTCTAGTAAATTGGCTGAGCATCCCGTAGGGCTTATATATGGCGAAGTACTTAGACATTGAATCGGAAGTGCATTACGTCACCATCTTGTACGATGTATTCTTTTCCTTCTATAGATAGCTTCCCGGCGTCCTTGACAGCTGATTCACTACCTAGTGATTCGTAGTCAGCATACTTGATGACTTCAGCTCTGATAAATCCTTTCTCAAAGTCTGTATGAATCACGCCAGCCGCTTGTGGTGCCGTGCTACCTCTGCGGACTGTCCATGCGCGTACTTCTTTCTCACCCGCCGTGAAGTAGGTGATGAGATCTAGTAGGCGATAGGCTGATCGTATCACGCGATTGACGCCCGGCTCATTGAGTCCCATGTCTTGAAGAAATTCCATCTTCTCTTCCTCAGAATCAAACTCGGCTATATCCGCCTCGATCGATGCAGATATAAGTATGATCTCAGCGTTTTCATCAGCTACATCAGCTTTAAAACGAGCCGTATGCTCATTGCCATCCATGACGGACTCTTCATCCACGTTACACACATACATGATCGGCTTGTCTGTAAGCAAGTGTAGATCGTAGTATTCCTCGCGCATACTCTCCGTCCAGTCGTACGATCTTGCAGGCTTGCCACTCTCCAGATGATCATAGAGACTTTGAGATTGCTCTAGGAGCTTCACATCTTCTTTCTTACCGGTTTTGGCCTGCTTCTTTTGCTTTTCTATGCGCTTCTCGAGCGCTTCCATGTCCTTCATGATGAGCTCAAAGTCGATTGTCTCCTTGTCACGCACGGGATCTACGTCGCCATCTACATGGACTACATTGCCATCATCAAAGCAGCGTACCACGTGCACGATAGCATCTACTTCACGAATATTAGCCAGAAACTGATTTCCCAGACCTTCACCCTTGCTGGCACCTTTGATTAGTCCTGCGATGTCTACGATCTCTACGGTGGTTGGTATCACCTTGGTCGTCTTCACGATGTCTTGTAGCACATCCATCCGCGGATCTGGGACGGTGATCATTCCCACATTGGGCTCCTTGGTCGCAAATGGGTAGTTAGCCGCCAGCGCACCAGCTTGTGTAAGAGCATTGAAGAGAGTGGATTTTCCCACATTGGGAAGACCCACGATACCACATTTGAGAGCCATAAGATAGGAACTAGGTGAAAATGGAAATTATAGAAGCCGCAAAGTTATTTGATTCATGTCATCCGTTTATATCGTTCCTTTGCTGCTCATGAATTACTTGGCGCACGCCTTCCTCTCTTGCAATGATCCGGATCTTCTTATCGGCAATTTGATCTGTGATATGGTCAAGCCACGCGATATGCCTGCGCTTGATCCGCGATGGGAATCAGGCCTTCAGCTGCATCGATTTATAGACAGCTATGCTGATGAGCATGAAGCTAATCGTGAGGCGGTCAGGATCATACGGTCGTCTCAGGGCAAGTATGCACCCGTGAGTCTGGATATCTATCAAGATTATCTTTTACATCAGTCCTGGGATTTGTATACAGAGCAGGAGTACGGCGCTTTCGCGCAAATGTGTTACTCTGTAATCCTCCTAGAACCCACTGGAGACTTCAAGCCACTCAGACGATTACAATCCATGGCAAATGCCGGATGGCTCAGACAATATCAGACTCTAGAAGCTCTGCAGACAGTATTTGACAGGATGCAAAAGCGGACAAAATTCCGAGATAATTTTGCTACCGCAGTAGCTGATCTGACGGAGCATGAGGACGAGCTCATGCGACTGTTTCGCACATTTTTCCCACAGATGATAGCGGCGGCTAGAGACTATTGCTTTTGTGACGACTGATGAGCTTCTGCTGGCGCGAGCATGGACCTTATCTATAGGCCAATTATCTCGAGGCCCTCATGAGGATTGCTAGATCCAAGAAAAATAAGGTTAGCGGCTTGCTAGCCCTCGAGATTCAGACTTACCGTGAAGGCCCGTGAGAGGATCTTCTGAAGTATGCGAGTCTCTGGCTGAGTATCGTCAAATATCAAGATGTTCTGCAAGCCTTGCGATACCTTAAACTCAGGAGAAAAGATAAAGAATGGTGTGAAGATCTGGAATCCTGCACCGAGCTCAAACTGGAAATCATTGGGCGATAAGCGGATGAGGTCCTCGGCATTCATCACACGACTATTGCTGGAGATATCCCATGAGTACTTGATGCCGGTCATGATGAAGATGCGGAAATCCTTGTACGGTTCCGACTTAAATCTCAATTGGAAAGGCATCTGTACAACCACAAATTCTGATTGACGTCGGTCATTTACCCCTGCGGCGTCTTGGAAGAGGATACTGCGCTCACCAAAGGAAGCTCCTGGCAGGAATCTAAAATCAAAGTATTCACCTACCTTGAGGTTACCTATCACGTGCACATTGAAAGATGGGCCACTGATACCTTCCACCACAGCGATGTCCGTCTGATCATCAAAGTCAGCAGATCGGAAGAGTTTATAACCATTGGTACTGCCACCGAGTGACATACCATAATAAAAGGGCTTAGTCCTGTAGCGGAGATAATTGTCATTATTCCTCTCTACACTTTGACCCATCATGGGGACAGTGAGGAGGAAGGCAATCAGGATTTGGAGCCCTGATAGATGGCGCAGATGCCTAGGCTGAGAGCTTTGTACGTGCATTGTGTATATCCGATCTTGTCCATGATGGCAGTGAAGTGTTCAAAGTCAGGAAAGGCCTGTACAGACTCAAAGAGATACTTGTACGCCTTAGGATCCTTAGACTTCATCCGTCCTATCTTAGGTAAGATGTAACGAAAGTACAACTGAAACAATTGCTTAAAACCTGGTGTACGTGGTTTAGTGAATTCGAGCACGAGCAATTTGCCGTCAGGCTTGAGTACGCGGTGGATCTCAGAGAGACCTTTCTCTAAATTTTCAAAGTTGCGCACGCCAAAGGCTACCATGACCGCGTCAAAGCTGTCACTCTCAAAGGGTAAGTCCTCCGAGTCACCCTTGACCAGAGTAATCTGCTTACCGAGCTCGGCCTTGTCGATCTTTTCTTGTCCATAGCGCAGCATCTCCGCACTTACATCTAGTCCAGTGATTTTGCGGCAGGGGTGATTCTTGACAGCCTCGATAGCCATATCAGCCGTACCTGTGGCGATGTCGAGCACGAGTAGATCCGTTTTTTCCAGTCGAGCGATGGTCTTTCGACGCCATACTCGGTCAATTCCGACGGTCAGCAGTCTATTAAGCTTATCATAGCCAGGGGCGATATTGTCAAACATCGATTCGACCTGCTTTTTCTTGCTTCCGTCAGACTCATACGGCTTTACGTTGGTACCCATGAGAAGGATAAGCGAGGACGGTGGTATATGTTCAGCGTAGTAGTAGGTTTTTTGCCGAAAGGCAGTCCCTGAGACTCCTAGAAAAAATCAGCTACATAGGAATAAATCATATATAAAATCGCCTGATTTTTCGTACTTTTGCAGTTGAAATCCACCCAATGGCAGAAGATAGAATACGCCTCATAAATATTGAGGAAGAAATGAAGTCCGCATACATCGATTACTCGATGTCTGTGATCGTAGCCAGAGCACTTCCAGATGTCCGTGACGGCCTCAAGCCAGTTCATAGACGTGTGCTCTATGGCATGTCCGATCTAGGTCTTACCTACGGCAAAGCACCTAAAAAATCAGCGCGTATCGTAGGAGAAGTCCTAGGTAAGTATCACCCACACGGTGACACGGCAGTCTATGATAGTATGGTACGTATGGCGCAGGACTGGTCTCTCCGATACCCCCTCGTGGATGGCCAAGGTAACTACGGCTCCATGGATGGAGATAGTCCAGCTGCCATGAGATACACGGAGGCTCGCCTAGAGAAGATCAGTGAAGAGATCCTCGCAGACATCAAGAAAGATACCGTAGACTGGACGTCCAACTTTGACGACACTCTCGAGGAACCAAGTGTCTTGCCTACGAGACTGCCTACTCTTCTAGTCAATGGTGCATCTGGTATCGCTGTAGGTATGGCGACCAATATGCTTCCGCACAATCTTACTGAGGTGTGCAATGGCATCATTGCTACAGTCAACAATCCTGATATAGACACCGAGGGCCTCATGGAGCATATCAAAGCTCCTGACCTCCCTACAGGCGGTACCATATACGGCTATAAGGGCGTCAAAGAGGCGTTTGAGACAGGCCGTGGTAGAGTAGTAGTGCGTGGTAAAGCTCGTATAGAAGAAGCTGCGAATAATAAAGAGACCATCATCATTCACGAGATACCGTATCAAGTCAATAAGGCTAATCTCGTCATCAAGATAGCTGACCTCGTCACAAGCGAGAAGATCAAAGGAATCAGCGACGTACGCGATGAGAGTGATAGAAATGGTATCAGGATCGTAGTAGAAGTGAAGCGCGACTTCATTGCTAATGTGATTCTCAGTCAGATCTACAAGTACAGTCCCCTGCAGAGTAGCTACGGTGTGAACAACATCGCTCTGGTAGAAGGTCGCCCCGAGACTCTCAATCTGAAGAGACAGATCGAAGAGTTCATCAAGTTCCGTATCGAGGTCATCACCCGTAGGACAGAGTACGACCTGCGCAAGGCTAAGGAGCGAGCACATATCCTAGAAGGACTCATCATAGCTCTGGACAACATTGATGAGGTGATCAAGATCATCCGTGCAAGTAAGAATGTCGATGAAGCTCGTGAGGGTCTCATGAGCGCATTTGGCTTGAGCGAGCTTCAGGCTAAGGCCATACTAGAGATGCGTCTACAGAAACTTACTGGACTCGAGCGTGATAAGCTGCGCGCAGAGTTTGACGAGCTCATGGCTGAGATCACGCGACTAGAAGGAATCTTGGGTGAAGAAGGACAGAAGCGCCAGATCATCATAGAAGAGCTCGAGGAACTGATAGAAAAGTATGGCGATGAGCGTCGCACAGATATCAACTACACAGCTGATGGGGATATCTCTATCGAGGATATCATACCTAATGATGAGGTAATCATCACGATCTCTCACTTAGGTTATATCAAGCGTACCCGTGCTGATGAGTATAAGGTACAGAGCAGAGGTGGACGAGGTAGTAGAGGAAGCAAGACACGAAGTGCCGATTTCCTAGAGCACATGTTTGTAGCGACTAATCACAATTACCTCTTACTCTTCACCGAGCGAGGTATGTGTCACTGGCTCAGGATCTTTGAAATACCCGAGGCTAGCAAGGCTGCGCAGGGACGAGTGATACAGAATATCATCGCCCTACCTAAAGAAGATAAAGTGCGTGCCTATATCGTAGTGCAAGATCTGACGGACAAGGACTTCCTGGAAAGCAACTTTGTGATGTTTGCCACACGAGAAGGAGTGGTCAAGAAGACTGCTCTAGCTAAGTACAGCCGTCCTAGAACCAATGGTATCATTGCCATCAATATCCGTGAAGAGGATGAACTCATAGAAGCTAGAATTGTCAATGAAAGCAGCGATGTCATGTTAGCTAATAGTAGCGGATACAGCATACGCTTCTCAGCTGCGGACATCAATCCAGTAGGCCGTAACTCCATGGGTGTACGAGGCATGAAACTCAAGGCCAAGGGTAATACTGTAGTCGGTATGATCATACTCGATCATGAGCAAGAGGAAAAAGCCATCATGGTGATCTCTGAGAAGGGTACAGGTAAGCGCACAGAATCTGGAGAGTATAAGACACAGAATCGCGGCGGCAAGGGAATCCAGACGATTAAGATTACCAAGAAGACTGGTGAGCTCGTAGCGATCAAGCTTGTAGCAGAAGAGGATGACCTCATGATTACCAGCAAGGAAGGTATCGTGATCCGTCTACCAGTCAGCGATGTGCGTCTCATGGGTAGATCCACGCAAGGTGTGCGTATGATCAATCTAGACAAGAAGGATGATATAGCTGACGTGGCGGTAGTGAAGAGAGAAGAAGACGAGGATGGTGACGAACAAGAGTAAGCTGTAGCAAATTAGATATGTAATTGGTGATGCGTGTCCGCTAAAGGCCTGAAGATTCGATATTTGTCGTATGCTTGTAGTCTTAACAAAGGTCTAACAGTGTTTAACGAATCTGAAAGGCACTATTTTTACGCTCGGTCTCTTATGTGTATGGAATGACATACAGATCCACTACAGACAAAAATCTAAACTCTATTAATTGATGAAAAATTTATTTCTACTTCTATTTGCAGCCTTCTTAGGCTTTGGGGTCCAAGCGCAGGATGCCGAGAAAGATCTTAAATCAGCTAAGAAACTCTTAGCATCGTACAAGCTTGACAATGAGAAGACTGATGACCTCGCAGAGGCAGGTGGCCTGGTTGAAGCTGTGCTCAATGACAGTGAGCTGGGTAAAGACTACAAAGCTCTTGCTATAGTAGCCGAAGTATACGAAAACCAGATGACTAGCGATCAAGCCAAGTTGCAGTTCAATCAGATACAAGAGCCTCGCTTCCCTATGGCAGCCAGCAAAGCTTATAAGACTTATAAGAAAGCCTTTATGGTGGCTGAGAAGAAGTATCAGACGAAAGAAGCGCTAGATGGCATGTCCAAGTCTTCGCTTTTTTTGAATAACATAGGTTTTGGTTTGTATGAATCAGGAGATGCAGCAGGAGCGCTTACTTATTTTGAGCAGTATCTTGAGGCAGATAAATTACTTAAGGAGAATGGTCAGGATGGGCTCCTCACGACTGATTCCCTGTATCAGAACCAGATCTTCATCAGTTCTGCTATGGCTACTAGTTCTGGCCAGACTGATAAGGCAGAGATGTATCTCAATGAGCTAGTAAGTCTCGACTATAGAGATCCTCTAGTATATTCTAACCTATATGCACTATACAAAGACTCAGACAAGGATAAAGCCATCACTTATCTCGATCAAGGCAGAGCAGCCTTTCCAGATGATATCAACTTACTTTTCTCTGAGATTAACTATTACTTGAGCGAAGGTCGCTTGGAAGAACTTATTGATAAGCTCAAGGCCGCTATCGCTGCAGAGCCGGAGAATGCATCAGTAAGATCGACTCTTGGTAGTGTCTATGATCAGCTCTATCAGAAAGCCAATACAGCAGGTAATCAGGCTGACGCCGATAAATACTTTAAAGAATCTGAAATGGCCTATGCTGAGGCACTAGAGCTAGATCCTGATGCGTCAGAAGTGAACTATAGCTTAGGCGCACTCTATTACAATAGAGCTGTCATCTACATCTCTGAGATGAATGAGCTAGCCGAAGACTACAGTAAAGAAGGAACCAAGACGTATGAGGCTAAGAAGGCGCAGGCTATGGCAGAATTTGACAGAGCATTGCCGTACTTTACCAAAGCGTACGAGGCCAACAAAGAAGATCGCAATACACTTATCGCTCTGAAGGAAATCTATGCAAGAAAAGATATGTTTGACAAGTCAAACGAAATGAAAACTCAATTAGAAGCTCTTGGTGGATAATTCCACCACAACGATTATTCTAATAGGTTTTTTGGGGTTATTTTGAGAGACTGCCTTGCACTTGCGAGGCAGTCTTCTCTATTTTTAAGCAGTATCTATCATTCACTACCTACTATGAAGGAGTCCACTAGTCTTACCAGTGTCAAAGAGTTTCACGAGCTATTTGATCTTCCCGTGCTCGACCATCCAGCCATTCCCAAGGATCGTATTGCTCTGCGTATCAATTTGCTTCAGGAAGAACTGGACGAGCTGCACGCTGCTTTGCAAGCGGACGATCAGCTAGAGACACTTGATGCACTCTGCGATATCCAGTATGTACTAGCCGGAGCCATTCACGAATTTGGTTTGGGTTCTAGATTTTCTGCAGCCTTTGCAGAAGTGCATAGGTCCAATATGTCCAAAGCCTGCAAGACCATCGAGCAAGCTCAGGCTACACAGCGACACTATGATGCGCTGGATCAGAACTCAGAGATACGTGAGAAAGATGGACAGTGGCTCGTCTATCGTATAGCAGATGGCAAAGTCCTTAAGTCAGTTGATTATAGTCCTGCTGACTTAAAGCAGTTTGTCGACTAGACATCCTTTAATAAAGTCTTCTGGCGAGCGGCTACGACCTCAGCGGCTTCTCTGTGGACTTGTTTGACTTCCTTCTCTAGACGAGAATTGTAGCCACGTACGCTGCTGGCAATGGTGGAAATCTGTCCTATAGTAGCCTGTACTTTATTGACGAAGATCCAATCGGAGATCAGATTTTGGAAAAATACATCGGAGAAGCTATTGAAGTCAGGAAACTTCACAGCAAACGAGATTCTCTCTGCTTCAAATACGTAAGCAATCTGCTGTTCGTATAACTGCATATGCCGCTTGGCACTGTAGAGTAGACCATGAGCGCGATCGATATAGCCATATTTCTGATTGCGAGCATGCCTCGAGCCTGAGCCTTGCTGACCCCAATTACGGGCCTTACGCAGATTGTGCAAGATTCTCTCTAGGTGAGATGTTAGCTCGGCACCTATCGCTATAGTCTTATTCAGTTCATTGCGATAGCGCTCAAGACCTTCAGCGCGCTTTAAGTGACCTACAAGCTCTTCACGGAGAGGATGATTGGAGGCTAGGAGAGACTTCTCCTTAGACTGCAGTAGATTTTTTAATTCACTTTCAGTCTCAGCTGTGGTAGAATGCTTTTTCTCGAGGATAGTTTCCTCGTATTGTAGCAGTTCTATTTCTTCTACTGCCTCATTAAATTTTAATACGGCGTCTAGGTATTCTTGGCGTTCCTTGTCAAGTTTTTCCTCGTGATTTCCTAGAACCTTAGTAAATAGTGAGTTAAGTGATCGATTTTCTAGACTTTCATATTCACGCTTTTCTTTCCGCACTGATTTATCAAGGATTGTTTGCCTCTTGAGCAACTCAGCGAGATCATGACGCACAGCTTGAAGTCGACCGTTGATTTGACGCTGTGTTTCAAGACGGATGAGTGTGCTATCGAGCTCCTTTTGTATGAGTGTCAGATTCATGAGGGTACTAGGAATTCTATGATTCTACAATCTCGGCATCATCGATCAGGTCATCGCCATCACCATCTCCATCGGTAAATCCGCGCAAATTAATGTCCTCAGCAGCTTTCTCGATTTTTCCTTTGATTTGAGGCTCATCTTTGAAGGCTTGGTGGTCACCATCAGCATAGTCGGCAGCTCTCTCAAAGAAGTCGTCTGTACCATCTAGGGTAGACTCATGGAGCTTGCTCTCCGTAAGCGGAGTATCGGCAAAGTCTTCTGGAGACGTGGTGAATTCATCTTTTACCTTGTCGATTGCTTCTTGTGCCTTTCGGCCAAATGCGTCTACGCTTTCTTCAGGATTATCCAGCACGTGCTGAGCCTTGTCCTTAATTTTATCACCCGCAGCTTTAGCTTTCTTAGTAAGATTCTCAGCTACATCCATCGACTTATCGATGATCTTGTCGCTAGTAGCAATCACTTTCTCACCTAGATCAGCCGCTTTATCACCAGCTTTATTGAGAGATTCAGTAATCTTGTCCCCTGCTTTTGCAGCACCTTCATTGATTTTTCCCTTTGCATCTCCGTCTAGTAAGTCTTCGTACTTGTCCTTGGCTTTTTCGTAAACCTCCGAGCCAGTTTTTTTAACTTTATTCCATGTATCGCCTGTCTGCTCTACGAGCTTGTCACCGATTTTGGAGGCGTTTTCTTTAGCGTCATCCCACATCTCGCCAGCCTTATCACTCAGGTCTTCTGACGTCTCTTTGATGCTTTCTACAGCTTTGTCCTTTTGGTGTTTTGCTACGGATTTCTTAGCGAAGAAAAGTCTATTGAGCCATCCCATGTGTCTATACGTTTTTGATGAAGTGAAGCAGTATACAAAGTTGCAATATCTTATAAATGTGCGACACGGACTGATAATTCCCTCAAGCCATCCTATGATCTGTCAAATTAGAATACATGAAGGATAATTCACCATCTCCTACTTGACGCAGTCGTTCTGCAACATCTCGACCCTATCAGGCGTGACAAATGGACGCGAGCCATCAAGCATGGCATCATCTAGGTAGTTCATCAGGTTAGCGATGTCAGCATCGGTAAGGCCAGTGATGGCGGGCATAGGCTGGTCAAATATTCTACCATTTACCATGATAGGACCCTCCATTCCTCGCTCTATGATGCAAGGCAGGCGCGCGAAGTGCTCTTGAAGATAGTCTGTCTGAAAAAGAGGTGGATACAGCCCACGTAGACCACTACCATCACTGAGGTGGCAACTGGCACAGTGCGCTTCATAGAGTTGCTCGCCGTAGCTCTTCTCTGGTCCACAACTAGCTAGTAGAAGAAGGCTACTGATCGCGAAGATCCATCTCATCGATGAGGCGCTTAATCTTATTTATGAATATATCAACCTCATCCTTATCCGTGCCATCGGCATAGGCTCTTATATGACCATCCCAGTCAATCAAGAGCAGATTACCTTGATGATCAAATCCTCCTGGAGCTGATGAGTCTTCGTAGGCTGCTGTGAGATAGCTGGCGGAAAGCGCCTCGAGATCATCTTCAGGTACTTCTAGTAGATGCCATCTGTCATCCAGCTCAAGCTTTTCCTTATAGGAGTGCAATCGAGGGACACTGTCGCGTCTATGATCTATACTATGCGCCATGAAGGCCAGCCTATTCTCATCAGGATAGGCTTCAGCGATCCTTATCATCTGTTGTTTCACTACAGGACATATCGTCGGGCAAGATGTAAAGAAGAAATCAGCAACGTAAATCTGGTCTCTTAAGCTTGCATTAGTCATCATGCTGCTGTCTTGATCAAGCAGGCTGAAAGGCATGATCCGATGATATACCGTGTCAGTGCCCTCAAGGGCTTTCTGACCAAAGTATGGTAGCGGACCGGTTTCCTGTTTTGTGCAGCCCATAGTAAGCCATATCAGTAAGCAAAGGAGTGCGGTGGCTTTACTTGACATAGGAGGCAGATTTAGCGATGGCTGCTTTCATATCTTCATCTACGAGCTTCATCTTTTGATGCCACAGCTCGTAGTAATCTAGCTTCTCCTCTTTACTGAGCTCGTCATCGGGATTTTCCCACCCATGCATCCATGCCCACATATCTTCATCTGCTTGCACTACCATAGCAAGAGTAGCCTTCTGCTCTGGAGTAGGGTTTTCTAATTTCTCGAGGCTCTTCTTAGCTTTTTTAAGCGGTGACATCAGCTCCATAGATGCATCATGCAGCTCCATGAGATCATCATGCGCTTGCTGTACTTCTGGATCAGTCTCAGTACATGATATACTCATCAAGCCAAAGCATAATAGGCAAAGGACAGAGAAAATTGCGTGTTGCTTCATGGCATTTAAAAACCACTCAAGTCTATGATTGTTGTATAGATATGTCGATAACAAAAGCCGTTGTTTGGTTTCGTAGTGATCTCAGGATTCATGATAATGAGGCCTTGAGTCAAGCCTTAGCTACCGCCACAGAAGTTTACCCCATTTATGTCTTTGATACACGCATGCTGTCAGAGTATAGCGAATACAGCATGCGGAGAGTAGGCAAGTATCGCTGTCGCTTCATGATAGAAGCGGTTGCAGATCTGAGAGCTAGGTTGAGGAGTATGGGATCTGATCTGATCGTAAGAGTGGGTCTGCCTGAAGATGAGATCTACCAGCTCGCGAGCACACTCAAGTCGCAGTGGGTATTCTGTAATCGTGAGCGTACACCAGACGAGGTGAAAGCTCAAGATAGCCTAGAAGATAAGCTCTGGACTGTGGGGCAAGAGATCAGATATAGCCGTGGTAAGATGCTTTATTATACGCAGGATTTACCATTTCCCATCACACATACTCCAGACCACTTCACAGCATTCCGTAAAGAAGTGGAGAAAGTCATCCCTGTGCGCGAGCCCATACCGAGCCCTAGTTCTATGAGAGCTATGAGCCACTCGATTGCCGTAGGAAATATACCAGAGTTAGCAGATTTCGGCTGGGAGGAATACGATCATAGCTCCTTACCGTTTCCAGTTTTGGCAGGTGGGGAGACCGCAGGTCTCGATGTCCTAGATAAGTTTGTCCATGGACAGTCACTCATGGATCTGAGCGGTGAGCGCATGGATACAGAGTGTAGCTATCTAGGGGCCTATTTGTCCTTAGGGTGCCTATCACCCAAGATGGTGTACTGGAAAGCAAAGAAGGCGCCTGATGGACTTGTCGATAGACCCAAGGGGATCTTCTTTCAGTTGCTTATCAGAGACTATCTGAGACTCCAAGTCAAGAAGCACGGTTCTCAAGCATTCACACGTGGTGGTATGCGAGGCAGAGGTGATGAGCACTTGATGGATGATCGTAAGGCTTTTCAGTTATGGAAGGGCGCACTGACCGGCGAGCCATATGTAGATGCCTTCATGAACCAGATTCACCTCACGGGCTATATGCCGAGAATCGGTCGCCTATCCGTAGCCGCTTACCTTGTCAATCAGATGGGTGTCCAGTGGCAGATGGGTGCCGAGTACTTTGAAAGTGTTCTCATAGACTACGATCCATGTAGTAACTGGGGTAACTGGAACTTGGTAGCAGGAGTTGGTGGTGAGTACAAGGATTTCAGTCAATACCACATCGAGTATCAGTGTAAAAAGCTCGATCCTGATGAGGCATATCTAGATCGATGGCATCCTCAGAGATCGCAGCATCAGCTGATACAAAATTCTCTTTCGGAAGGCTGATTGTAACTTTCTACTTCAGTCTGGTAATGATCACCGTATCCCATGCCATCCGCGTCATGAGATACTGACGCATCTTCTCCTCATCCGCAGCTATCTCACGGTTGCTTGCCGTCGTACTCCACTTTATTGCAGCTGTAGGCACTTGACGGTAATCTTCCCCATCCTGCAGACTCACACGGCCTATCGCCATGGTACTTAGAGTAGGAGCCCAGATCTTACAGCCTGTGTAGATGTCTTGCATACTATTACTATCTGGTAAGATTAAGTCATAGTCTTGCCGTAGTTGATCATATGCGTTGGCGTCTTTCACGGTAGCTTGCTGTCGCTTTGTGATATCTAATAGCCTGCTCTGCACGCTAGTAAATTCTGAGCGGAGAAGAGCGAGCTCCTCTGTGCCGGGATTATCCTCCTGTACGATCTGTAAGCGAGTATTTTGATGGTACTTCAGCTTCTGTAGATCTGACTCGAGGCTGATGATCTCATCACGGTCAAGCTCTGTACCAAAAAGTCGTACGATTAATAGACTATCTGTGACGAGTGGTTCATAACTGAGGAGGTTCTCCTTTTCATTAAATCGCTCGATGACAAATGCGCGGGCTGAGTTCTTAAAATGATTTTCACCGATCACTCTCATCAGTATGAGTATACTCGGAATGATAAATATGATAGTGACTCCTAGCATGATCAGATTGGCGCGGCGTCGCTCGATAGCGTCTTGAAAAGCAATTGCTTCAAATTTGAGCAGCTTCACGATGATGTAAGTGGACATCGATATGAAGAAACTATTGAGGAAGAAGAGATATATGGCTTCTCTGAAAATCTGCCACTGACCGTTAGCGATGCCATAGCCTGCTACGCATAGCGGTGGCATGAGAGCTGTGGCAATGGCAACGCCCGGTATGGCACTACTCTTATCCTTCCTCGAGACAGATATGATTCCAGCTACACCTCCAAATATTGCTACCAAGCCGTCTAGGAAATCGGGCTTAGTCCGACTTGCCATCTCAGAGTTAAACTCACCAAGCGGCGTCAAGAGAAAGTAGATAATACTCGTAAATAAGGCGATCACAATCGATATACCAAAGTGTCGTAAGCTGATGCCTAGTGTTCTTCTATCATTTATACCAAAGCTCAATCCTACTCCGAGAATAGGAGACATGAGCGGTGAGATAAGCATGGCGCCTATGATGATGGCTGGAGACTCTTTGTCTAAGCCGAGCGATGCGATCATGATGCTACACATGAGCAACCAAGCATTGGCCCCTCGCATGCGCTTATTATTCTGTATGTAGACTATGGTGCCTTCTCTATCAAGCCCATCCTGGAGATCTATGAGATCTGACCAGAAGGTCTGAAAACTCCTCCATAGCCTACCTATGGTTGCCATCATATCACCTGGCTTTTCATCGCCAGATGGCGACATGTCATCTGTAGGTGTCTCTAGATTCATGAGATGCGGTCGCCAGATGGGGTAGAGGAGTTAGCGCCGGTGATACGTCGGTCATCCGTGATGATGCCGTCACTGATCGTCACGCTACGGTGACTGATAGCTGCGACGTCCTTCTGATGTGTGACAATGACAAATGTCTGACCCATATCAGCATTGAGCTGCAAGAAGAGCTGCTTGATTTCACCTGAGGTCTGAGAATCAAGGTTGCCAGTCGGCTCATCCGCAAAGATGATAGCAGGCTTATTAATCAGTGCTCTAGCAATGGCCACACGCTGCTGCTCACCTCCTGATAGGGCTGTAGGCTTATGCTCAAGTCGCTCATTGAGACCCATATAGTCTAAGAGACGCTTTGCTTCTGCCATGGCCTCTCGCTTAGATGTGCCCGCTATAAAGGCTGGCATAGCTACATTTTCTAGGGCTGTGAACTCTTGTAAGAGAAAGTGAAACTGGAAGATGAAGCCGAAGTGCGTATTGCGTACATGTGCAAGACGCTTGGCCGACAGGCCGCTAAGATCCTGATCTCTGAAAATCACACGACCATCATCTGGACGATCGAGTGTGCCGAGAATCTGAAGGAAACTTGTCTTTCCGCTACCAGACATGCCCACTATACTGAGAATCTCGGCTTCCTGGACGGTGAGATCGACGCCCTTGAGCACATGAAGTGGCCCAAAACTCTTGTGTATATTCTCAGCTCGCATGATCATCTAGCAAAGGTAGCTACTGCGATGCTCAGAGCAATCTACTTGCAATAGTTATGAGAAATACCGATTGAGATATACAAAGAGTCTTAAAATCCCGTTAAAGAAATCGAAAGGTCGCAATTTGGTCCTTTCTCGACCCAGCCTTTTTAGATAGAGATAAAAAACTAATTTTGCCTCCCCCTGAACTCAGGGCCTACTGTATGAGAATACTCCAGCTGTGTAAAAAATTCCCCTATCCTCTGCGTGACGGCGAGTCTATCGCCGTGACCTATCTCAGCAAAGCTTTGCATGAGTACGGCTGCGAGATTTCCTTGCTTGCCATGAATACGCAGAAGCACTATGTGGATACCACGGCGCTTCCTCCTGATTTCAATCACTACAAGGACATACACTGCACGGAGCTGGATACAAGCATCAAGCCATGGAAGGCTCTGACCAATCTCTTTAGCTCTGAGAGCTATCATATATCACGATTCATCTGCAAGGACTTTGAGCGAAAGCTCATAGAGGTCCTACAGGCTGACGACTACGATATCGTACAGATGGAAACTCTCTATCTGGTACCTTACATGGACGTAGTCAAGAAGCACTCTCGTGCAAAAGTGGTCCTGCGTGCTCACAATGTGGAGCATGAGATCTGGGAGCGAATCACTAATAACACATCGATTACTCTCAAGAAGTGGTATCTATCTCACCTGACGAAGAAGTTGAAAAACTTTGAGCTCAGTCATCTCAATGAGTATGATATGCTCGTGGCGATTACGGATCGCGATCTCAGCAACTTCCGTCGGATGGGCTACAAGAATGGTGCAATGGTGTCGCCAATTGGCATAGATACAAGTTACTATAAGGTGCCGCCACCTAGTGCAAGCGCTCGTGAGATGAGCATCTGCTTTATCGGTAGCCTAGACTGGATGCCTAATCTTGAAGGAATCACTTGGTTCCTCGACCAGGTATGGCCTGATGTACATAGAGAAATGGATCATCTAGAACTGCATATAGCTGGTAGAAATACTCCTGATAGCATCTTGCACATGGATAGGAGTAGAATTGAGATTCACGGCGAGGTGCAGGATGCCATCAAGTTTATCCACGAGCATCCGGTGATGATCGTACCACTATTCAGTGGAAGCGGTATGCGCGTCAAGATCCTGGAAGGTATGGCCCTAGGAAAGTGTGTCATCACTACGCAGATGGGACTTGAAGGCATAGACGCTAAGCATGGCGAGAATGTCTTGATTGCTAATACTGAAGAGGAATTCAAGGCTACCATCAGACGATGTCATGATGATGTGAAGCTCGCTGAGCGTATCGGTGCAGCCGCCAAGGACTACGTGGAAAAGAACTACGATAACAAGTTTATCGCTGAGAACCTCTACCACACGTACCGCGATTACTTACTGAGCGATGCCAAGGTCGTAAAGTAGTAGCATCAAGCAACCATCTTTTTACACTTTTGGTTTGGTGATTTATTCTATCACTTCACCACACTTTATGTGAGATCGGTATGTGATCAAGTAAAATCTGTCAAAGGATATTCTCCTTAGCGACACCGAGCTTTGTGATGTCATGATGATGAGTCTCCAGATCGTACTAGGAATTTCCCTGCTCTGCATAGTTCATAGCTACGTCATCTATCCTCTGTGGCTGATGGTACGTACTGGCAGAACTGATGAGACTGATTATAAGCCCATTCAAGATTGGCCTCATGTAGATGTAATCATGTCTGCCTATAATGAGGAAACTGTCCTCCGAGAAAAAATTGAAAATCTGCTGGGGCTGGACTATCCAGACGGTAAACTCCATATCTATATTGGCTCCGATGGATCGAGTGATGCTACGGAGCAGATATTGGAATCTTACGCTCGCTCTACTGAGACAGATCATAGTCATGCAGATCGCAGTGAGGACTCCTCATCGCAGAATAGGAAGCCATCTCATCAGCTCTACTGCTTCCCCTATCGGGAGAGACGTGGAAAGAGCTCTGTCATCAATGATCTTCTCCAAGAGAGTGCTCAGCGGACGGGAGCGAGTATCTTGCTCATGACTGATGCTAGCGTGATGTGCCATGCGCAAGCGCTTAAGCTCGGTGTAGGGCGATACCGATCAGAAGATCTGTCGTATCTCGACTATCACATACAGACCGTAGCGGCAAGCGCTAAGGGAATCTCTCAGGATGAATCGCTTTATCAGAGTCTAGAGACTCGTCTCAAGGATCTAGAGACTCGCAGATGGCGTCGTCCGATGGGTGTATACGGTGGATTTTATCTACTTGGTCGAGATGATTTCACACCTGTGCCGTCGGACTTTGCTGTGGACGACTTTTATCTCACGATGAATGTAATGCTAGCAGGAGGAAGGGGAGCGATCATGACAGAGCGGCTGTGCTGGGAACCTCATAGCGGCAGGCTCATGGACGAGTATCGAAGAAAACGTAGGATTGCGGCTGGTAATTTTCAAAATTTCTGGCATTTCATCAAGCGTATCCTACGTGCAAAGAATGGTCTCACTTACAGCTTTATCTCTCATAAGGCTCTGCGATGGACTGGTCCCATATGGATGCTGCTAGCTCTGCTATGTAGCCTTGCTCTTGCACTATACGCAAATGGGCTGTGGGTAGTAATTGCTCTATTGATCTGGATACCACTAGTGGTATTACCGCTAGCCGACCTTGTCATCAGTAATCTTGCGGGTCAAAAAACTCTCCTGAGCAAATTGCGTTATTTTGTATGGATGAATGTCGCAATGTTTGCTGGCATGATAAGACACTTATATGGAATCAAAGCTAACATCTGGGACCCTCCCAGCCGATCGTAAGATTACACTAGACTCAGTACCTGATGCAATTGCCGCTATAGGTCGAGGAGAAGTGATCATCGTAGTGGATGATGAAGATAGAGAGAATGAGGGTGATTTTATCTGCGCGGCGGAGCTCGTGACACCCGAGATCATCAACTTCATGGCAACAGAAGGTCGAGGTCTGATCTGCACTCCCATAGATGAGTACAGAGCTGATGAGCTCAATCTGCCCATGATGGTGCACGAGAATACAGCTCTACACGAGACGGCCTTCACTGTGAGCATAGATCTTATAGGTCAAGGCTGCTCTACGGGCATATCTGCCTATGATAGAGCTACAGGCATCAGGGCAATGATAGATCCTAAGATCGAAGCAAAGGATTTTGCTCGGCCAGGTCATATATTCCCACTGAGAGCTAAGACTGGGGGCGTACTTCGTCGCACAGGCCATACAGAGGCTGCTGTCGATCTAGCAAAGCTGGCGGGCTACAGCCCGGCAGGTGTGCTTGTAGAAATCCTCAATCCAGATGGGACTATGGCACGCTTGCCTCAACTAAGCGACATAGCTAAGAAACACGACCTCAAGATTATAAGTATCAAGGATCTTGTGGAGTACCGACTCCGTCATGAGAAACTGATACAGAAAGAACTCAGTAATGTACTGCAGACCGAGTTTGGCGAAATCACAGTATCAGCTTACAAGCAATTGACCACTGGTGACATACACTTAGCCATGTGCCTAGGTGACCTTAGCGGTGGAGACTCGACGGCTGTGCGCGTACACAGTGCTACTGGAAGTCAAGAAATACTTGGTGTGATGTTTGGCGATTACAGCCGCAGGCTCAAGGATGCTCTGAGTATCATCGCGGATCAGGGATCTGGAGTCTTGCTGTATATGAGGCACGGTGATAAGGAAAGCGATCTTCTTGAAAATCTGCGCAAGCTAAGCACGGACGAAGGTCCATTGCTGCAAGGAGCAAAGCGGGACTTCGGCATAGGAGCTCAGATTCTAGTAGATCTCGGACTTCAGCGCATCCGCTTGATCACCGATCATCCTAAAAGGCTCGTAGCGCTAGAAGCTTATGATCTAGAGATCGTAGGGACGATAGCTTTGAGTGGGGAGTAAAGAACACATGCTCCTACTTGTAATCTAGCTTAGGATCCATCTGTCTATTGCACAATAGACATTATCTCTTAAAGTAATCTGTTGTAAGAGGCATTGTATCTCCCAAACTCAAAACTTGGGACACTCCACACCATCAGACAAGTATGCGCCGATATAACTGAAAGTAATCTCAAAACTGCCAGGAACTTGTCCAGTTGCACTGAAGCTGCTGATATTGAGATCGTAGCTCAGACCTATAGAGAGCCCTTCTACTTCAAATCCTGTCAGCAGCTGAATCTCTGTAAGTGCAAGACCATCGATTGTCGACACTGCGCGAGCCGCTGCACCAAACTGCACAGCCCTACCAGATTGCTCTCCCACGGCTAATCGTACATTGCTGCCCGCTTGCATGAGAGTAAAGGGATCTTGGATAGATACGAGTGCTCGGGGAATCAATCGCACGCGATCACTGATGTCATATTCTAAGCTCGCTATGGCATTGAAGCGTCGTAACAGTGGATTCTCTCGCTGGATGATGCCAGTAGGATCTTCTATGTTCTCGTAGAAGGAAATATTGGGCTGCATGACGTGCTGACCCGATATGCCTATTTGTATCCAGCGGATGCTTTCCAGAGAAATGGACCAATTCAGTCCAACATTGAGATCAAAGTAGGCAAAGGCATTTTCTGGTCGATTCTCTCCCGTAGAAAGATCAAAAGAATTCACTCCGTCAAACTGATCAGCGAAGACAATATTCTCATAGATGAAGTTGCGTGTATTGATACCCATTTGCGCGGCAGCGCTCAAGTAGTGATGATTCTGACCAGAGAGTGACTTGTGATACGCGGCTCCGCAGTTGATACCATTGGTACCAAAATCATAGGCGCCATACTCATCAGATAGAAAGATGAGGGACGCAGACACACGATCTGGGAAATTGCCCCGAGAGTAGGGCATGTCAAATACCGCATCGCCACCAACCGCAAAGTCTACCACTGGCTTATTGAGTATGCTTCCCCACTGACTACGATACTGAGAGAACACCCGATAACCGCCCTGATAATTGCCGCTGAGCGCTGGATTAATCAAGGCCGGGGTGCTGTAGAATTGACTGAAGTAGACGTCCTGAGCCTGTGCCTCAGGAGCTCCCAGAAGCAATGAGCCTAGACTCAGTGTGAGTGCAAGGACGAGAGTAGAAAGTGGCGTGTTTATTGCAGTCATAGATATGGCACAAAGCTCTGCATATTATCGCTAGTCAAAACGAGATCTCTCGTCATAAAGTATGCAAAGCTGTAAGCACCCGATCAACTATGAGTTCTGTATCAATACATGGCATCAATCTACTCAGCAGGATTCCCGTCCGACGTGGTCCTCGTCACAAAAGCGAGATGGTATCGGAGCTGCTATTCGGCGAGAGATATACGGTGCTGGCTGAAGACGGAGAGTGGCTCAGAATCAAGTGCACCGCAGACAGGTATAGAGGATGGATACAGCGCGATCAGTACAGCTCAGATGACGCACCTAGAAAGGAGCGAGGTAGGTACTTCAGCTACGACTGGTGCGAGCCTGTGAGAGTAGGTGATAGGACTACACTCGTGCCCATGGGCGCAGAGCTAAGAGGTTATGATGGGATGAGCTTTATCTATGCTGATAGCAAGTTGGCTTTTCATGGAAGGGTCATAGACTCAGCACACAATGTCTGGACTGCTGATAAGATGATCAAACTAGCTAAGAAGTATCTCAATGTGCCATATCTCTGGGGCGGGCGATCTCCGCATGGAATCGATTGCTCTGGTTATGTCCAGGTAATTATGCGGTTTTTTGGTGTGCATCTACCACGTGATGCTAGTCAGCAAATTGGTAGAGGTGACGAGGTGGGATTGATCGCTGCAGCTCAGGTTGGTGACCTGGCATACTTCTCCTCAGAGCGAGACTCTGATAGAATTACACATGTAGGAATACTGCTTGATCGAGGAGAAATCATCCATGCGAGTGGTCGTGTGCGGATAGATCGATGTGATCAAGAAGGAATCTACCGAGAAGATGCTGATCGCTACACGCACTATCTCAAGTCTATCAAGCGGTTACAAGCTTACTTTGCCACAGACTGAATAGCGCGCGCTATCTGTTTGCCGTGTCTACGCTGATGCTCATAGAAAAATGTAAGAGCACCTTTCATGTCCATGCGACCTACGACAGGATGGCGATAGACTAGACGATTGAGTATATCGATCTCTGTATTATCGATGATAGTGGCTAGCTTATCACGTAGAGCTTTCCACTCTGCTATGAGCTCGTCTCCCATAAACTCTAGTGGAATATCTGCTATCGAATTAGGGACTTTCGCCTTAGCCGGTGATCTGAGAAAAGTCTTGAGGAGCATACTGTTTTTTCTCGCACTGAATCCTGCAGGTAACAACTGGTCTGGGTAAGCCATCTTCTTAGTCATGTACTGGATAGACATTCTCTCTGATACATACACATGCCATAAGATTTCATCAATAGACCATGCACCAGGAGACGGCTCCCGGGACCTCTGGGAATCGTCAAGTTCCTGAGATGATTCGATGATGGTCTTGCCATCAGACTGCATCTTTTGCAATATCTTGACTAGCCTTTCTTTGTTCCTTGGCATACTACAGGGCTTGCAGAATGTCGTAATTGGTCAGTATATGACGATAGCCGATGCTATCCTTGACCATGACGGCGGGATTGGCCTTGTCGATATATCTACTCAGCTCTTTGACGAGCATGTCTGGTGTCACTATGGGGAAGCTATCGCTCATGATCTCGCTTACCGGCTTGTCAGCGTGCTGCATAGGACTGTCGAGAATGTAGTTAAGTACCGTATTCTCCGTCACGCTACCGATCACTTTTCCATCTTCTTCTACAGGGAGCTGTGACAGGTCGTGCTCTTTCATCAGCTCTAGCGCTTGCTTGACAGTCTGGGTAGGCGATATGGATAGGAAGTTGACTGATTCTTTCTGTTCTATCAGATCTTGCACAGTGAGGTCATCCTCTAGGAAGCCACGCTCGCGCATCCACTCATCGTTATAGATCTTACCCACATAGCGCGAGCCGTGATCGTGGAATATGATGACGACTAGATCATCTGGCTTGAGATGATCTTTCATCTGTAGAGCACCAGCCATAGCTGATCCAGCTGAGTAGCCAAGTAGCAATCCTTCTGATTTAGCAAGTTTGCGCGCGTAGACCGCTCCGTCCTTATCTGTGACTTTTTCAAATTTGTCAATCAGTGAAAAATCTACATTTTCAGGGAGTATATCCTCGCCGATGCCCTCCGTTATATATGGGTAGATCTCCTTCTCGTCAAACTTTCCCGTCTCTAGGTATTTTTTAAATACACTACCGTAGGTATCTATGCCCCAGATCTGTACATCGGGATTTTTTTCTTTGAGAAAGCGAGCCGTACCACTTATCGTACCACCCGTCCCTACACCTACGATAAGGTGAGTGATCTTGCCATCCGTTTGGTCCCAGATTTCAGGGCCTGTACTTTCATAGTGAGCTTGACGATTAGCGAGGTTGTCGTACTGGTTAAACCAGAAGGAATTTGGTATCGTCTTGCTGAGACGTTCTGCTGTCGCGTAGTAGGACTTAGGATCATCTGGTGTGACATTAGTAGGACATACGATCACTTCTGCGCCTACAGCTTTGAGTATATCAATTTTCTCCTTGCTCTGCTTATCTGTTGTAGTGAAGATGCACTTGTAGCCTCGCACACAAGCGGCTAGTGCGAGTCCCATTCCTGTATTACCCGAGGTGCATTCTATGATGGTGCCGCCGGGTTTTAGTTTTCCTTCGGCCTCAGCGACCTCCACCATCTTGAGTGCCATACGGTCCTTGATGGAGTGGCCAGGATTATAGGTTTCTACCTTACCATACACTGGACATGGCATATCAGCGGCGATCTTATTGAGGCGTATCATAGGCGTGTTACCTATGGTCTGTAGTACATTATCGTATACTTTCATGTCATTTTGCTTTTGGGCAGTGCAAAGGTGAGGCCTTTTAGTTAGATGGGATCAGTGGGATAGTCAAGATGTCTTGTGCAGGCTTTTCAGCCAAATGCCATGGTGACCCGCTGACTTTCTTATAGGTCAGCTTATATGAAAAGTGCCTACCAGAAGTATGCTTAGACACGTGGTATGATAGGCTTGTCAGCCAAATGCCAACTGACTCATAGAGCTAATCGAGCACGATCTTCCCCCAAGCGGCAAGATGAGCCTGAAGACGGAGATAAGGGATACTTACCAGTATGATATACGACTAACGCAAATAGCGCATGTGTAAATAGAATCGCTGGTCCATCACTCGTAGATTTTCGGCCACCTCGGGAGAGACAATAGCGATGATCTCATCAGAGTAGATTCCTTGAGGAATAGGTCCTACCACAGTAGCGAATACAGATCTCCGACTCATAGGATTAAAGAGCTCGATCTCTGTACCTGCAGCGATCTCAGAGCTCAGGACAAAGAGCCCTTTCCGATTACCTTGTGATCGATTCCACCATGCCGCACCCTTATGCTCTACAAGCTCCATGGGCTTCTCTCTTATAGTGCCGTCAGTGGTAATGACCTCCGTGTGAGTAGCTAATGATGAGTTCCCGCTTTGAGGCGGTGCCGCCATGATAGGATAGGGCGGTACAGGCTCTTCTATGCTCACCATCGGCTCAGGGTCATCAAGTAGTATATGACCGATGATGATCTGGTCCCCAGGCGAGATATGACTATCTGCCAGATCATTGATGTACATGATCTCATAGAGCGGCACTTCAAATAGTCTGTGTGCTATGTGGTAGAGTGTCTGACTGGTACCGACCGTGAATCGTAGTTCTACTGCCGCTGATGGTGACGATGCTCCTTCAACATTTCTCCTTAGTACAAACTTGTTCTTGCTCCATGGTATGATGATCTGCTCACCTGGAGATATACCGCCGGGTGTAAGGCCGATGTTACTCTCTAGGATATCTTTCATAGGAGTGCCATAGGCCTTGGCGATGGAGTAGAGAGTTTCTTTCGATTTCACGCGATGCTTAAAATGTGGATATTCGCTATCGCTAGCATAGATCTGCACGGAAGTGTTATTTTGCAGCACGGATGGTACTACATAGTCCGACTGTGCAGTGAGCCCTGACAGGCAGATTCCAAAGGCGACAAGAAGAATGGCTCTCATATGATATAAAATTATCAATTATAATCTACTCTGATATAGCAAATTACGTACCAGAATGAGCATTACCGTGATCATACCAGCCAGATGGGCTTCTGTACGCTTTCCAGGCAAGATGCTGCACCCCATCATGGGCATGCCGCTAGTCCATCATGTATATGAACGTGCGATCAGTCATCCTCGTATTGATCAAGTACTCATAGCCACTGACGATCAGCGCATATACGACAGCGCTATGGAGGCAGGATATCGAGTGGAAATGAGTCGTGCGGATCACCAATCAGGGACGGATCGCTGTGCAGAACTAGCAGAGCGGATCGACTCGAGATATGTGATTAATGTACAGGGAGATGAGCCGCTCCTTGCTCGTGAGCATCTAGATGTCATCATAGCTCAGCTAGAGGCAGGAGCAAGTATTGCGACGCTCTGTACTCCGATCAAGCCCAATCATGCCCTTGATCCTAACCGCGTCAAAGTGGTGCGAAATCAAGCTGGAAAGGCATTGTATTTCAGTAGAGCAGCGATACCATATGATCGATCAAAACTTGAAGTGCAGCGCGATCAACATATCGGCATATATGGTTTTCAGCGTGAGACGCTTCTTGCGCTAGCAAGACTAGACCAAAGCCCACTTGAGCTCGCAGAAGGACTTGAGCAGTTGAGATGGATGGATCATGGCTATGAGATTCACTGCGGTCATACGACTATCCCAGCCATAGGCGTGGATGTGCTTGAAGATGTAGCGGCAGTAGAGACCATGCTCCGTGAAAATAAATGAGAGGATTGATCCCTAGAAATGTCCTCGCTCAAATCCCATGGGAAGGAGGGTCGATGCACTATCGACTGTAATCAAGTGTGTCTTACTCAGAAGCATCAACTCAAGCGGAGTCTGCTGTCTATATTCGATTTCGGAGATGACTTGTCTGCAATTACCACATGGCGCCGCCGGATCAGTCTGCTCACTGCTAGTGGTCACGATGAGCCGCGTCACGGTTTGTCCTGGATACTGAGCTAGGGCAGAGGCAAGAGTGATTTGCTCTGCACAGAGACAACTCGGAAATGCTGCATTTTCTTGATTACTTCCACTCACAATCTGCCCAGAGGAAAGCACCGCGGAGGCCGCTACTTGAAACTTGCTGTAAGGACTATAACTATCACTGAGGGCGGCTCTTACAGTCTGGATGAGTGAAAGGATTTGTGGATCTGATATGTCTACTAGTGCTTCTCGCTTGTAGGTAATGGTAAGACTCTTCTTCATAGCAATCACGCTCGCGGCGTGGCAATGGTGGAAAGCATATGCTGCAAGGATAGTGCCATGATCTCCTGCACGGGAGATTGGCTACTCTCACTAGACCACCTTATCAGCACAGGAGCTACTGGCAAAAGCATCGGGCTTGGCACGAAATACGAATCCCATACTCTTGATGTACCCCATGGCTTCCTTGAGTGCTACATTGCTCGGGAATTGCGGATCTGTATTGATGTCCGCATGTACTTCTAGTGCTATGTCGTATGCCTCCAGCATGTCGCAGAGCTGATAGGCGATCTCGACAGAGTAGGCTACTTCTGTGATCATACGCTCTCGCAGACCCATGGGTTGCTTGGTCTTACGCTGATTGATGTACATGAAACCACCACGCTTCTCTCTGAGAAATACGATGACTGTGGCAAACTCGGTGGTGTCACCACGCACCTGAGAATCAGTACCTATGCACAACTTGAGCTTATATCCCGCTGCGATCTCGCGCTTGATAGTCTCACTTACGGTGGTCTTTATAGGATCTTCCAAGATCTGACCATTGAGTCGACGCCATTGCATAAGCAATTGTATTAATGTGAGGGAAAGATAGTAATATTTCTATGTGTAGTATGCTGTCGCACAAATATGTAGGAGATCGTAATCCGCAAGACGTCCATTGTCCAAGCCGTAAGGATGTTGGCAAATCACGCGATTACAGTGATCGTATGGCGGCATTTGCACGACAGTGCCGCTACTATCTCTCACCGGATCGATCTAGGAGCTGTGACAAGTGCACCCATCTAGCGGCGTCTAGCTACTTTTGTAATGCGATGAGTAAAAAGGGAAAAGTACTAGTAGCCATGTCTGGCGGAATAGATAGCACTGTAGCGGCAATGATGCTCCATGAGCAAGGCTATGAGATCGTGGGAATCACGATGAAGACATGGGACTATGCTACCAGCGGTGGTAGTAAAAAGGAAACTGGATGCTGCAGCTTGGACTCGATTAATGATGCACGCGAGGTGTCTGTGGACATGGGCTTTCACCACTTTATCATAGATATACGTGAGGAATTTGGTGATTATGTGATAGACAACTTTGTCGACGAGTACATTGCAGGACGCACTCCCAATCCTTGTATTCTCTGTAATACACATATCAAGTGGGAAGCTCTCCTCAAACGGGCAGACGAGATGGACTGTGAGTTCATAGCGACGGGACACTACGCTTATGTCCGAGAATCTGCTGGTCGCAAGTACATCAGCAAGGCTGTAGATCGACACAAGGATCAGTCCTACGTGCTGTGGGGCCTCAGCCAATCGTGTATGGAGCGCACGCTATTCCCACTTGCACCTTATAACAAGGCCGAAGTGCGACAAATGGCCGCAGATGCAGGCTACGAGAATCTCAGCAAGAAGGCTGAGAGTTATGAAATCTGCTTTGTACCAGACAATGACTATCGCGGATTTCTCAAGCGTAGAAATCCTGAGCTAGAACAACTCGTCGCTGGAGGTAAATTTCTCAGTGTCAGTGACGAGGTCATAGGGACACATCAGGGATATCCATTCTACACCATAGGGCAAAGAAAAGGTCTAGGAAAGGCATTTGGAGAGCCTATGTACGTGACAGAAATCCGTCCTCAGACGAATGAGGTCGTACTAGGAAGAGTAGATGATCTGCTGCGTAATGGGATGCAAGTCTACAAGACTAACTCTATGAAGTATGAGAACTTCAAGCTGCAGGATGAAGTGCTTACGCAGATCAGGTACAATGATCCTGGTACTATGGCGCAGATTATTCCACAGGGCGACGGGCTCCGTGTAGAATTCCAGTCACACGTACGCGGTGTGGCACCAGGTCAATCAGCTGTGTTCTATGAGGGAGATGATGTCATAGGCGGTGGAATCATCAAGAGCTCCATCCTGTGAGAATCTTACTCTTTCTAGCAGTAGTGCTATGTCTATCATGTGATGGATCAGATGATGTAATGACCATAGATACGAGAGCTTTTACTCCTGTCGAGATTGGGTCGTGGTGGGAATATCAAGTGGATAGTGTGATCTACGATCTGACAAGTAGTACACAGCGCCGAGTTGATAGTAGTCGTAGCTATATGAGATGGGAAGTAATGGATGAGTCAGAGATGGATTCTTATAGGATCCTAGTCTCTAGACGATCTCAGCTTGAGGATGAGTGGATAGCAGCTAGTAACTGGCGTATCTCTAGAGATCAAGGTAGATATACCCGCCAAGAAGGTACTATTTCACTACTCCTATGGCCTGAGCCCTTGCAAGCGACGACTAGATGGCGCGCAACAGATCTCCTCGATCCAGGCCTAGAGCTGATCCTAGCCGGTGAGCCACTACTGCCATATGATAGATGGGACAGTAGAGTAGGAGAGTCACTATCAGAACTCACCATACCAGCGGGATCCTTCACTGATCTACTCACATTAGATCTGGCTCAGCAAGACTTCCTCATCGAATATCGCGATGTATCAGAAGTCTATGCGCGCGATGTGGGATTGATCATGCAGCGTCAATTTATCCTAGACACGCAGTGCCGTGCTATCGGCGGTGGAGATATCACTCGATGCAATGACATCCTCTGGATAGATAAAGCCGAGCGTGGCTGGACGCTCACCAGCACTTTACTAGACTACTCGCTATGAAGAGTGTGAGCTGGGCTGATCTTGTGGAAGTGGGCACCGTACTGAGTACGCATAGCTACGATGGATCGCTCAAGATATCAATCGATAATTCATATAGAAAATTCATCACTAGCTCGGACTGGCCAGACGATCTGCCGCATGCTCTCTTCATGAAGCTACGTGGTGATATGGTACCGCTCTTGATAGAATCTGTAGAAGGAGAAGAACCCATGATCTTCAGCTGGAAGAATCTCTCTGATGAAGAAAATGCCTCGGCCTATAGATCAGCTAGTGTGTATCTCCACGCAGATGCCATTACAGAAGTGATACAAGCCGAAGAGGCTGGCCCACTTGAGGGCTACATATGTCTCGATGTCGAGCAAGGTCGTCTAGGGGAAGTCCTAGAATATATTCCAGATGAGTACGGTGACAAGCTCAGACTTCAACTAAGCTCCGGAAAGGAACTTACGCTTCCCTTTCCAGAGGAATACGTAGAAGATCTTAATGAGGAGAAAGAGGAGATTCTCCTTCGATTGCCCGATGGTCTATGGGAGTTAATGACTACGACGTGATCTGGTCTAATGAAGCGTATCTACTACAGATAAAAGTATAACTCTGGGTAAGCATCTCGCTTTTCATATCAGTATTTTCGGAATAGCTAGATGGGTCTCCTAGTTTATTCTAGACCTTCTAAGCGCCATAGCACGGCATTGCGATCTACAAATCCTACTATCCCTAGTTCCGATGTGTAGTATAATGCACTATAGGCTTCGATAGAATCTAGTATCCTATTGTGATAGACGTCTTCGAAAGTTATGTCATGCAGTGTCACTTCATCTGCAAAGAGAGTTCTATGACCCAAATCGTCAACATCGAAGGAGAATCCAGCAGCGTAGGCGTCTTGCGAAGCAGATGGAACGATAGTTCCCAGAATGTATTCACTTATCTGATCGTCCGGCTGATAATTAGCGCTAGCGGTGACATAAATAGAATAATCGGTATCTGTGGAATCTATATAGACCACGTCAACAGTTTCTGCGATGTAAGACTGATCTGCATGACTCCGCGCAAGATCTCTCATGCTGACATCCACACGGAAGGACTTTCTATCTCCATCTACATTGACATAAATTGCACGCTCTGCTGAGGATAACAAGGCGATAGGAATGAGATCTCTGACATTATCTATGGACAGATCTCGTACGACTATGACTTCCTCCTCTTCTGGCTCAGGCTCGCTAGGATTTAGCTGAGGTTCATCATTACAGGACGATAGGAAAAGTAGTCCGAGTAGAATTGTAAAAATGGATTTAATCATAGGCCATAGATGATTACTGCGAGGATCGTGTGGGTTATATATTACACTCACGCTAATATAGAGAAATTACCTGACCATCGTTAATAGTCCTACCGTGCTTACTTATAGAAAAGCCCTCCGGAGAGGGCTTTGTGGTTTTTGCCGTGGAGATCATCTCGCCGGCATCGGTTGGCTCAGTAGGGATGTCATCCCTCGCGCTTCCGTTTATTATGGTTTGTTTCTACTCTTAAGACGCTATGGCGGCGTGTAGGTCACACTGTGTATATCAAAAAAGAGGAATCTGCAGCTTGCAGATTCCTCTTTATTAGCTTGTGAACCTAGGATTACTTAGACACAACCTTGAAGAGCATTCCTTTCTCAAGATAGTCTCCTAGTTCCATACCATTGAGAATGGCAAATTCTTGATGTCTGTCAGTAGGTATGTTGTTAGCCGTGAGCCCTTTCTTAAGTGTCATACGGTTTCCAGCGCTAACAATTTTGATCTTTTCAGGCTTGACATTGAGCTTGCTAGGGTTAGTAAGTGGAGCAAAACTCAAGGCTGTATTTCGAAATGAATTCCTATAGCCAGCGTACTGCGGCTTAAGCGATAATCCCATGAAATGATAGATGATATCTCCATAGGTAATGTAAGTGCTATGAAGAGATAGCGTCTGTGTCTGACCAGTCTGCTCGTCAGTTTGTACGATCTCTGATTCTACTACGAGAGCTGGATTACCATTGATAGCTCGGCTGTCTTGTGCGATGGTAGTTGACTTGTACTGCTCTTGGAATGCGGCCGCGGCTGCTTCCATGCTAGCACCTTGTGCTAGTGTAAAGTTGATAACAGCGTCACCAGCCTTTGGTCCCATCTGGACGACAGTAGGTGAATTGATTAGTTGCCATGAATTAGGCTTATCAAATGTAAATTTGAGCACAGGATGATAGAATGAATTTCCTTCTGTATATCCCTCTCTAGGATCTTCTCCATAGACTAGACCATCAATCATACGCAAGTATCCATCGCGATTGACTTTGTAATCGTTGCGGCTATCCTTGGCCTGGTAGTACTCTGCGTGCTGGTGCACATTCTCATATCTATTGATAGGATCTGGGTGCGTGCTGGAAAACTCTGGTAGGCGATTTTCTGGCCCACCACTGAGACGATTGAGTGTCTGAAAAAAGTCG
>Ga0115029_1000490_pt1 | contig 39416 bp, 34 predicted proteins | sample SidtaG_3_FD_87297 | JGI IMG/M metagenome (GOLD analysis project Ga0115029, IMG submission 87297) | Marine algal microbial communities from Sidmouth, United Kingdom - Sidmouth_Asex1 metaG | ecosystem: Host-associated > Algae > Red algae > Unclassified | place: Sidmouth, United Kingdom | collected... | reverse complement strand
TTGATCAGAAGCTATTTATCGACTTGCAGAAAACAATATGTATCTGCAAGCCTAGCCCTTGAATTACTATTCAAAAATCAGCTTCCAGATATATTTATTGAAGATAAGGCTGAATAGTTACAACTAATTAACGTATAACCTAGCTTTTAAAGCCGTTAAAATGTCTTTATTTGCCGCAGGTAAATCTAAAGAGCATAATTGTTCAAATGAAAACCAGCCCTCTTGCTGTCCCTCTAATGCCTTTGGTTCGTTATTAAAATTTTCTACAAGATAAACGATTAGTGATACTGCTTTATCGCCATAATCATGGTTTATGGTGATTAAAGGCGAGCTATTTAATACAGTTATGTTCACTTCTTCTTTAAGTTCACGATATAAAGCCTGTTCTGGCAGTTCTCCTACCTCAACTTTACCTCCTGGGAATTCCCATTTTCCGCCTTGATGTACGTGTGCTAAACGCTTAGTCATAAAAAAGCGTTCCTCTCTTTTAATAACCCCTACAGCAACATTGACGATTTTTTTCATTAGCTTGCGTTCTCATTAAAAAAATAAAAATTGATCTAATAAAAAAACCAGCCGAAGACTGGTTTTTTTATATGCTTAGATAAACAATAAGCAAATTACACTAAACTCATATTATGAGTTATGAGAGTTTTCAACAACGATTTACGTAAGTTTTCCACAACATTGTTTATACTTTTTACCTGAACCACATGGGCATGGTTCATTTCTACCAACACGTTTAACACTTTCAGGTTCAGGGTTTGACTGTGATGATTCATGAGTGAACTCTTTAGGCGTTTCCTCGGCCTTACGGTGCTGCTCTTCAACTGCTTCAACATCAGATTCAGCTTGAATTTTTACTTTACTTAAAATGCCTATCACATCATATTTTAAGTTATCGAGTAATTCAGCAAATAGCTCGAATGACTCACGCTTATATTCTTGCTTAGGGTTTTTCTGAGCGTAGCCTCGTAAATGAATCCCTTGACGTAAATGATCCATTGCCGCTAAGTGCTCTTTCCAGTGTGAGTCTAAACTTTGTAACATTACCGCTTTTTCAAATTGACGTATTACATCACTACCTACAGAAGCTTCTTTTTCTGCATACACGGTATTTGCAGTGTCTAAGATTTTTTCACGTAGTGTTTCTTCATGAAGTTTACTGTCTTCTTTTAACCATTGAGCAATAGGTAATTCTAAACCTAGTTCACCTTTTAATCGTTCTTCTAGACCGTCAACATCCCACATTTCTTCTAAAGATTGTGGTGGAATATGTTGTCCGATCAAGCCGTTTACTACGTCTGCACGAATTGCGGTTATAACTTCTGAGATTTCAGGCTCGTCCATTAATTCATTACGTTGCTCATAAATAACTTTACGTTGGTCATTAGCAACATCATCAAATTCAAGCAATTGCTTACGCATATCAAAATTTCGACCTTCAACTTTACGTTGCGCGTTTTCAATACTCTTTGTTACCCATGGATGTTCAATAGCTTCACCACGCTCCATACCTAATTTGCGCATCATGTTACCAATTCGCTCTGAGGCAAATATACGCATTAAGGCATCTTCCATTGATAAATAAAAACGAGTTGAACCTGCATCACCTTGGCGACCCGAACGACCACGTAACTGATTATCAATACGGCGTGACTCATGACGCTCGGTGGCTATAATGTGTAAACCACCTAGCGCTAAAACTTTATCGTGCTCTTCTTTCCACTGTGCTTTAGCTTTTGCAATAGCTTCATCTGTTGGGTTTTTAAGTTTGGCTAGAATGGCGCCTAAATTACCACCTAAAACAATATCAGTTCCGCGACCAGCCATGTTGGTTGCAATGGTTACTGCGCCAACTTTACCAGCATCGGCTACTATTTCAGCCTCTTGTTCATGGAATTTTGCATTAAGGACTTTATGCTTTATTTTAGCTTTTTTGAGAAAATCTGATAAAAACTCAGAGGTTTCGATACTAATTGTACCTACTAATACTGGCTGTCCGCGTTCTACACAGTCTTTAATATCTTCTAAAATCGCTTCAAATTTCTCTTCAGCGGTAAGGTAAATTAAATCTGCGCGATCATCACGGATCATGGGTTGGTTAGTTGGAATTATTACGGTTTCTAAACCGTATATATGATTAAATTCAAATGCTTCGGTATCTGCGGTTCCTGTCATTCCTGACAGTTTTCCGTATATTCTAAAAAAGTTTTGGAAGGTAATTGAAGCAAGCGTTTGGTTTTCGTTTTGAATGTTTACACCTTCTTTAGCTTCAACGGCTTGGTGTAAACCTTCTGACCAACGACGACCTTCCATTGTGCGACCGGTATGTTCGTCAACAATAACAATTTCACCTTCTTTGACGATATAATCAACATCTTTTTGGAAAAGCTTATGTGCACGAAGTGCTGCCATCACATGATGTAGTAAGGTGATATTGCTGGCTGAAAACAACGAATCGCCGGCTTCAATTAAGCCTTTTTCTTGCATAATTTCTTCAATATGCACTTGACCAAGTTCGGTAAGGTAAATCTGTTTAGCTTTTTCGTCGATGGTAAAATCACCGGTGCTTTCTTCGTTTTCTTTATCTTCTTCCGCTTGCTGCACTAATGTTGGCACAACGGTATTGATAACTTTGTAAAGATTGGCGTTGTCTTCTGCTTGCCCTGAAATGATAAGCGGTGTTCTTGCTTCATCAATGAGGATTGAATCAACTTCATCAATAATAGCGAAATTGAGTTGTTTTTGAGCGCGCTCTTCTGGTGAGAACGCCATGTTATCTCTAAGATAATCAAAACCAAATTCATTGTTTGTGCCATAAGTTATATCGGCTTGATAGGCCGCTTGTTTTTGATCTGGCATTAATCCTGGAATATTACATCCTACCGTCATATCTAAAAATTCAAATAACGGTCGACTCCAATCAGCATCGCGGCTTGCAAGGTAATCGTTAACGGTAATAACATGTACGCCGTTACCCGTAAGTGCATTTAAATAGGCAGGTAATGTGGCGGTTAGTGTTTTACCTTCACCGGTTCTCATCTCAGCAATTTTACCTTGATTGAGTACCATGCCGCCAATCATTTGTACGTCAAAATGACGCATACCAAATACACGTTTACTTGCCTCGCGTACAACAGCAAAAGCTTCAGGTAAAATTTGCTCTAGGGTTTCTGCTTTAGTAAGACGTTCTTTAAACTCAGCTGATTTACTTTTTAATTCTTCATCGGTTAATGCTTCAATTGCTGGTTCTAGGTCATTAATTTTGGCTACTTCTTTTCTCATTTGTTTTAATAATCGATCGTTACGACTACCAAACAGCTTTGTTATTAACTTTACAAACATCTTAATAAACCATTTATGGAAGTAAATCTTCCGCTTAAAATTCATATAATTAACAAAAAGTTAGTTATATACTCAATATGTGATACTCAATAATGTGTCGCTATGGGTGTTACTTGGCTTTTCTGTAAATATATTTGATAGGATCTATTTGTTTATTATTACGCAATATTTCGTAATGAACATGGGGTCCTGTTGAACGTCCGGTGCTTCCCATTCTTGCAATGGCTTGCCCTTTAGTTACTACGTCTCCTACCGATACTAATAAATCTTTGTTGTGACCATAACGCGTTTTCATGCCTTTGCCGTGATCAAGTTCAATTAAATTGCCATATCCGCTACGTTTTCCAGACCAACTTACTACTCCTGAGGCGGTAGCAATAATGGCTGTGTTTTCTTTGCCAGCAAAGTCTACACCTTTATGTAATGTAGGTCGCCCATTAAATGGATCTTTTCTGGTGCCAAAATACGAAGATAACCAACCTTTAGCTATTGGCCTACCGGATAAATAACCCATGCTTTCGATATGGTGACCCAGCATTAAAGATTCAAGCATATTTAGTTGTTTTTCTTTATAAATTGTAAAATTTTGAAGTGAAGAAATATCTGTCGTTAGTTCGCTAAGTGATTTAGCTGGGGCTATTTCTTGTTCTATTAATGGTCCACCGGTGGGAGGAAGTTCGTTAAAATTAAACTCGTCTTCGGGGATATTTGAAGCTTTTGCCAAGCGCTCGCCTAAAGCATTTATACGGAGTATTTGGCTTTGCAAGTCGGCTAGTTTCATGGTTAATGCGGTTAAGTGTTGGGGATTTGAAGATTGCTTTTCTTCAAGCGAGTTTAACTCACTGGCCATAAGGTAAAGCGGTTTGTTTGGAACGGCATCAGCCGATAAAAGCAGATGGATTATTCCACCTGACAATAAAAAAAATATAATAACTAATGAAATCCAATGAAGCTTTTTTAGTTTCATTAAAAAACTTACATTTTTTCCGCGGTATAGTAATGTTAAACTCATTATTCTAAGATTTATCTCTATTTAAATTAGGTTTTCAAATGGCTCGAAAATCAAAAAAACCGTTAGACTTATCGTTGCTCATTAATTCAAAGCAAGGCACTTTGGCATACATCAAGGATAAAACCAACTCTTTAAGTATTTTAACTAATATTGTACGACATACCTGCCCTGACCTTCCACAAGAGGTATGGCATATCGCTAATTTTACGAATAAAAGTGTCGTTATAAAAGTGAGCTCTTCTGTTTGGGGCCAACGACTGCAATTTGAACGAATGAAAATAAACCAACAGCTTGTTGTAGCAACTAACGGACAATATACTCAAATTGAAATTAAAGTTTCTCCGTTTCGTAATACATTTAGAACTACTGAAACAAGTAAAAGTGCAAATTTGGTATCAGCCGCATCCACTCTTTCTGAAAAAACCGCTATTGAGTTAAGAAGTATAGCTCAAAATGCGCCAAAAGGATTGAAAGAGAAACTTGAGAAATTAGCTCAACACGCTAATAAACAGTAACTCTATTTTCAACAAACAGTAACTTAACAAGTAAAAACAAAAAACCAGCCTTAGCTGGTTTGCATGACAACCTGTATTTTAAAAAATTGACGTATTGAGTTCTTGATATTCAATAGGTGCTTTTTCATGGTCTTCAAACGTAACCCATTGCCAAGATTCTTTTTGTTTAAACACTTCTCTAAGTAAAAGATTATTCAGTGCATGGCCTGATTTAAAAGCATTTAGCTCACCTAAAATGCTTGTACCACCCATGTATAGATCGCCAATGGCGTCTAGTATTTTATGTTTTACAAATTCGTCGTCGTATCTTAAGTCATCTTTGTTAAGCATACGATATTCATCGAGTACTATGGCGTTCTCTAGGCTACCACCGAGCGCTAAATCATGAGAACGAAGAAAATCAATGTCTTGCATAAAACCAAACGTTCGTGCGCGGCTTATTTCTTTAATAAAAGCACTACTTGATAAATCCATGCTCATGGTTTGACAAGTATTGGCAATAACGGGGTGATTAAATTCTATAGAGAAGTTAACTCTAAAACCTTCGTAAGGTCTTAGTTCTGCCCATTTATCGCCTTCTTCTACGCGAATAGGCTGAGTAATTCGAATAAATCGTTTTGCTACTTTGGAGGTTTCTATACCGACTGATTGGATCAGGTATACAAATGGGAGCGAGCTCCCATCCATGATCGGTATTTCAGCAGAATCAACATCAACAATTAAATTATCTATACCGAGTGAGGCAACGGCGGCAAGAAGATGCTCGACGGTGGAAATCTTTACATTTTCTTTATTGACTAAACACGTACACAAAGTGGTTTCACCTACTGCTTCAGGTGTTGCTTTAATGTCGACAATGGGTGACAGATCTACACGACGGAAAATAATTCCGGTATTGGCAGGAGCAGGACGGAGAGTAATCTGCACCTTTTCGCCTTTGTGTAAACCCACACCAACAGCAGTTACGCTGTCTTTAATCGTACGTTGTTTTATCATAAATAGCCTTTAACCATTTGCTTCTTTATTGTTTTTACATAAGCGCTAATTTTTAGCCGCCGCGTAATATAGCAAATTCACTCAATATAATCAAAAATACCTTACTTTGAGTAGGGATTAATCTGCTTGTTTACGTAAAAACGCAGGTATGTCTAAGTAGTTGTCTAAATCTGTTGCTGCTACTTTTTGTACCTGTGCATTGCTTTCAGGCATTGCAACTGAGGCTGAGTTTAGGTCAATTTGTGGGCTTGGAACATAATCGCCACCAACAACTTGTTGCTCAACTTGTGGTGCAGGGTTAACCAATGTGATATCTGGTTTACGTTCAGCGCCAATTCCGGTAGCTACAACAGTTACACGTAGGTCTTCTGTCATTTCAGGGTCGATAACTGCACCAACAACAACCGTTGCATTTTCAGATGCAAAGGCTTTTACTGCGTTACCTACGGTTTCAAATTCATCAATACTAATGTCCATACCTGCGGTAATATTAACTAAAATACCACGGGCGCCAGCTAGATCTACGTCTTCAAGTAGTGGGCTTGAAATAGCAGCTTCAGCAGCTTCTTCAGCACGGTCTTCACCTGATGCAGTACCAGACCCCATCATTGCGGTTCCCATTTCAGACATTACGGTTCTAACATCGGCAAAATCGACGTTAATTAAGCCAGGACGAGTAATTAGTTCTGCAATACCTTGTACCGCACCTAACAATACGTTGTTAGCGGCTTTGAATGCATCCAGCAAGCTTGTGCCAGGACCTAATACTTTAAGCAGCTTTTCATTAGGAATAGTGATTAACGAATCAACATGTTGAGTTAAAAACTCTATACCTTGGTCAGCGTAATTCATACGCTTTTTGCCTTCAAACGGGAATGGTTTAGTGACTACTGCAACCGTTAATATACCCATTTCTTTTGCTATTTCAGCTACAACAGGGGCAGCACCAGTACCTGTACCACCGCCCATTCCGGCGGCAATAAAGATCATGTCAGCACCTTTTAAGGTTTCTTTGATTGTTTCTCTATCTTCTTCTGCACTTCTGCGACCTATTTCAGGGTTTGCGCCAGCACCTAAGCCTTTAGTCACATCGCCACCTAACTGTAAAGTTACATTGGCTGATGAATTGCGTAGCGCCTGCGAGTCGGTATTGGCTGTTATAAATTCTACGCCTTCAATAGTTTGTGCAACCATGTGCTCAACTGCGTTTCCGCCGCCTCCGCCTACACCGATAACTTTAATTACGGCTTCTTGATTATGATCTTCCATTAGTTCAAACATTTTTTATTCTCCGGTTTATATAATGTTTTGTTCCACCAAAACGATTGTTGATATATTTAGATTTATTAAAGACACAAATCTAAACGTTATTAATTTTTTACAGGTAAATTATGCTTAATTTACTTTTAAAATTCGCCTTTAAAACTCACCTTTAAACCAAGCAACAACACGCGCTCCTATAGATCGCACCCCATCGCTTGTTTTAATTTCACTGCCTTGTTGTTCGTTAGCTTGCATACCATAATGCAATAAACCAACAACGGTTGAATATATCGGATCGTTTACATACTCTTTTAAGCCTGAAACTCCTTTGGGTGTTGCGACTCTAACGGGCATTTGAAAAACTTCTTCAGCAAATTCAACCACACCTTCCATTTTTGAGGTTCCACCGGTAAGTACATAACCTGCGGCAATTTGATCTTCTAATCCAGCTTCGCGTACTTCTTCTTGAATTAATTCAAAAAGTTCTTGATACCTTGGTTCTACAACTTCGGCTAGGGTGTGTCTAGACATTGAACGGGCAGCTCGACCACCTACACTAGGTACTTCAATGTTTTCTTCCATGCTAACCATTTGTTTTAAAGCACATGCATATTGCACTTTAATGTCTTCAGCATGGCTTAATGGTGTTCTAAAAATTTTTGCAATGTCGCTGGTTACTTGATTACCTGCTACAGGAATAACCGCGGTGTGACGTAAGGCGCCACCGGTAAAAATGGCTATATCTATAGTGCCTGCACCCATATCTACAACACAAATACCTAGCTCTTTTTCATCTTCAGTTAATATTGAGTAACTTGAAGCTAATGCAGAAAAAATTAGTTGGTCGGCTTTTAAATGGCAACGCTCAACACATTTTACGATGTTTTTAGCCATGTCATTTGCACAGGTAACAATATGAACTTTTGCTTCCATTCTCACGCCTGACATACCGATAGGGCTTTTTATGCCGTCTTGGCAATCAATACTGTATTCTTGCGGTAATACATGTAGCATTCTGCGTTCAGCTGAAATAGGTACCGAGCGTGCGGTGTGAATAACATTGTCGACATCTTCTTGAATAACTTCGTTGTCGCTAATGGGCACCATGCCTTGCTCATTTTGGCAGCTAATATGCTTACCTGAAATACCTAGATAAACTGACGATATATTGCAATCAGCCATTAATTCAGCTTCATTAATTGCTCGTTGGATTGACTGTATAACTAGGTTTAAGTCGTTAACGCCGCCTTTATCCATTCCTCTTGCTGGTTGGTTTCCCACTCCGACAATGCTTAACTTTTTGTCAGGCGTGATCTCTCCTACCGCCACAGATATTTTTGATGTACCTATGTCTAGTCCGACAACGAGGTTTCTATCTATTATTTTTGACATTAATTGTTAAACTCTTTTATTCTTTTCAATGGATTTAAAGCCAACTGCAAAGCCGGTATCGTATCTAAGATCTACGTAATTAATTTGTGTATTTTCTTCTAGCTTAATTTGTGGATAAGCATCCATAAAACGCTGTATACGTTCCACTCTGTTTTCTCTACCTAAGTTCAAAACAACACCACTTTGTAAAGTGAGTTGCCAGGCATAACGTTCAGTTAACACTAATTCAGCTATTACAAAACCACCGTAGCTAAGTAACTCATTTAAGTTTTTGTAATTTTTTAAAGCTAAATTTTCAGTACCTTCTGGGCCAAAAAAATCGGGTAATGCCGATGCTATGTTAGGTGTTCCGGTTTGAAAAACTTCTCCGTAAGCGTTGATATAAGAGTCTTTGTTCCATTGTGCAATAGGTATTTGATCTACTACATAAATTTTTAATTCGTTCGGCCATTGTTTTCTAACAGATACCGAATAAACCCATGGCAGTTTTTGCACAACATTTTGCACATTGTTAACATCAACCTTAAAAAAATTTCCTAAGTTGATATGCTCGATAACAGTTTCAATATTTTTTTTGGTGGTGTAAGCCATTTCACCACTGATAACTAAAGAGGTAACCGGTGCTGACTCGTCTTCTGACAATTTGTTATTTAAAAACAATGCAAAGGTAAATATTGACCCAACAACAATCGCAAAAAACACCACACCTGCCCAAAAGCTGATGTTGTTTTTATTTGCTGTGTTAGTTGGGCTATTTGTCATATTTATTTGCCTTGTAGTGTCTTGTATCGTTTTATTTATTCAATTTAACTTATGCTTAAAGACTTATCTCTAACACTTTAGTCACCAATTGGTTGAAGTTTAAGCCATGCTCTTTTGCGGCTTTAGGCACTAACGATGTTTCGGTCATTCCTGGCACGGTATTAACTTCTAATACTTGCCAGCCATTTATCTCGCTTCGCATAACATCAACTCGTCCCCAGCCTTTTGCACCTGTTGCTTTAAACGCAAGGAGTGCAATTTCTTGTAACTGTTTCTCGTTTTCTTCTGGCAGTCCACACGGGCAATGATATTGAGTAGAGCTTGCTTGATATTTAGCTTCATAATCGTAAAAATTTCGTGGTGTTTCCATGCGAATAGCCGGAAGTGCTTCATCACCTAAAATAGTAACGGTATATTCGGGTCCTGTTATCCATGCTTCAACTAATACATCATCATCATATTTAAATGCCGCAGTAAGTGCTTGATGTAATTGCTCAGCATTTTCTGCCATTGCCATACCAATACTAGAACCTTCGTTAGCTGGTTTAACCATGACTTTATGACCAAGGTCTTCCATTATTTTTTGAGCATATTCTAATTGATACGCTTTTTTATTGGCTATGCAAAATGGTGCTGTTGGTATATTTACCGCTTGAAATACTTGCTTACTTCTAATTTTGTCCATTGATAATGCTGATCCTAAAACACCTGAACCTGTGTAAGGAATGTTCATGTATTCTAAAGCGCCTTGTAAGCAACCATCTTCACCGCCTCTTCCGTGTAAGGCGATAAATACTCTATCAATCTCTTTTTTGGTTAAATCACTTAAACAAAAACCCTGTGTATCAATTAACTCTACATTAAAGCCGTCAGCGTTAAGCGCTTTAAATACTGCGCTACCTGAGCGTAATGAGATTTCACGTTCGGCTGAATTGCCACCATAAACGACAGCAATTTTTTGTGCTAGCAATGGTTTAATTGCCGATAAAGGCTTAAATGACGACTGTGGTAAATTTTTTATCATTTGCTTGTGGCTCCAAGTAAACGACTCGTTGCTAATGATTTGGCTATTGTACCAATGTTACCTGCGCCTTGCGTTATAACCATGTCGCCATTTTGTAACTGACTTTGTAACAATTGATCTAATTGAGTTACATCGCTTACATAAATAGGCTCTACTTGACCACGTTGGCGGATACTTCTGGCTAAACTTTTACTGTCAGCTCCGGCAATTGGTGTTTCACCTGCTGCGTATACGTCTAGTAAATATAAGCAATCAACTTCTGAAAGCACTTCAACAAAATCTTCATATAAATCACGGGTGCGTGAGTATCTATGAGGTTGAAATACCATCACTAAGCGTTTTTCTGGCCAGCCGTTTCGCATGGCTTTAATGGTAACTTTTACTTCGGTTGGGTGGTGCCCGTAATCGTCTACAAGTACCATGTTACCGTTGTTAGTCTTTAGTTCTGCTATTTGTTCAAATCGTCTACCAATACCGGCAAATTTCTCTAATGCTGATTGAATTGCTGAATCTTCAACATTTTCATCTGTTGCTACGGCAATACTTGCTAGTGCATTGAGTACATTGTGTTCGCCGGGCAGATTTACACTAAGTTTCATTAACGGTTTATTGACTCTTTTAACGCTAAAGTAGCTTTTGCCATTTTTTTGTTGAAAGTCTGTTGCTTGCACATCAGCATCAGCCGAAAAACCATAGGTAATAACTTGTCGACCAATTCTAGGTAATAATTCTCTCACTACCGGATTATCAATACACACTACAGCTAACCCGTAAAAAGGTAAGTTATGTAAAAACTCAATGTAAGTGTCTTTAAGTTTTTCAAAATCACCTTGATAAGTTTCCATGTGATCTTCATCAATATTGGTGATTACGGCAACCATAGGCTGCAAATGTAAAAACGATGCATCACTTTCATCAGCTTCGGCTATTAGGTAGTGGCTACTACCTAATTGTGCGTTTGTACCTGCACTATTTAATAAACCACCAATCACAAAAGTAGGGTCGAGCTTTGCTTCACCAAAAACACTTGCAATTAAACTTGTCGTTGTAGTTTTTCCGTGAGTTCCGGCTATTGCTATACCATGTCTAAAACGCATCAATTCGGCTAACATTTCAGCACGACGGACAACGGGAATACGTAAGGCTATAGCGTGTTCAATTTCTGGATTGGTTACATTAATTGCGGTTGAAACTACGATTACGCTAGCATCTTTAATATTATTTTTATGATGCCCGATTTTTATTTTAGCGCCCAGCGCCGTTAATCGTTTAACTACTTGATTTTCACCGATATCAGAACCAGTAATCTCGTAACCTTCGTTCAATAATACTTCAGCTATGCCACCCATGCCTGCACCGCCAATTCCTACAAAATGAATACGTTTTACTCGTCTCATCTCTGGAGATTTTTTTCCTAATGTTCTAGAAACAGGCGCATGGTTAGGAATTTGATCGGCTAAATTGTTTGTCATTACTTTACTCATTTTGATGCTAACTCCACACAAATATCGGCTACATTGGTGGTAGCGTCAGCATGGGCCGCATCGTGGGCCGCTTTTGCCATTTTTTGTACTACGGTATCGGAGATAAAAAGGCTATTTAACATTTGTGCTAATGTTGTACCGTTAAATTCTGCTTGTGGGATCAGCTTTGCTGCGCCACGCTCTACTAAATACATAGCATTTTTAGTTTGATGATCGTCAACCGCATGCGGTAAAGGTATAAATACGGCAGGTTTGGCAGCCATTGCAAGTTCAGAAACGGTTAACGCTCCTGCTCGACAAATAACCACGTCAGCCCATTGGTAAGCTTCTGCCATATCTTCAATAAATTCAGTTACTTTAACTTTATCTTCTGGTAAACCATATTTTTCATAACTTTCTAAAACCACGTCTTGATTGCCTTTACCTGTTTGATGCCAAACATTTATGCTTTGCAATTTAATTTGGTTCATGGCTTGTGGTACTGTGGTATTTAATATTTGTGCGCCTAAACTACCACCTACCACTAATACTTTTTTTGTGCTTGCCGGTTGTGGTGGTATCACATTTTCAATAGCGATAATATCGCTTCTTAATGGATTACCAATTACTTGATGTTTTACATTTTCAGCAAAAGCGCCAGGGAAAGCACTTAGTACTCTTGAGGCTATTTTTGAAAGAAAACGATTGCTCATTCCTGCCACGGCATTTTGTTCATGTAGCACTAAAGGTATACCTAAAACCCATGCCGCAACGCCACCGGGTGCGCTCGCATAACCGCCCATCCCAATAACGACATCGGGTTTAATTTTACGAATAATTTGAATAGATTGATAAACCGACAACATTAATTTAAACGGTGTCTTTAACCATTCTTTCCAGTTTTTATTACGTAAGCCAGCAATATTGATAAACGAAATATCGTAACCATGCTCGGGAACAATAGTGGCTTCCATACGTTTAGCTGTGCCTAACCAATGTATATTCCAACCCATTGCTTTTAATTTATCGGCTACTGCAATCCCCGGAAAAATATGACCTCCAGTGCCTCCTGCCATCACTAATAAGGTAGGTTTTTTATTCATATTACTAATTTCAAGTTCGTTACTATGGTTCATTTTTTACGACCACCGTTGCTAGTTGCTTGAATGCTTAGCAACCTAATTTCATGGTCAATTCTTAATAAAATAACTAAGGCGATGGTCATTATAATCATGGAACTGCCGCCATAACTTATTAGTGGCATGGTTAAGCCTTTTGTTGGAACAATACCTGCGCTTGCGCCAACATTAACCGCCGCTTGAAAGCTAAACCAAATACCAATGGAGTAAGCAAAAAAACCTTCAAAGTATTTTTCTTTACTGACCGCATGCTTGCCAAGTACTAAAGCTTTAAACACTAAAACCATGCTAAGCAATAAAATAGCGCCAATACCTACAAAACCAAATTCCTCTGCCAAAACTGCCATTACAAAATCGGTGTGTGCTTCTGGTAAGTACTCTAATTTTTGAATGCTATTACCTAACCCTTGACCAAACATTTCACCACGCCCATAAGCCATTAATGATTGAGTTAATTGGTAACCGCTACCAAAAGGGTCTTGCCATGGGTCTAAAAAACTCGTTACACGTGCCCATCGGTAAGGAGAAAAATAGGCCAATGCTGAAATAGATGCTAAACCCGTCAATGCAATTGAAATAAATTGCCATAACTTAGCACCCGCTAAAAAAAGTAAGCCAAAGGTAGTAACAAACATAACAATTACCGTACCTAAGTCTGGCTGAAACAATAACAAACTAGCTAATAAACCAAATACAATTAGGGGCTTAATAAAACCTTTAATGTTTTCCATTACCTCATCACGACGACGAACAAGATAAGCAGACAAGTAACAAAAGAAAAACAATTTTGCTGGCTCTGCCGCTTGTACTGTAATGGGACCTAAAACAATCCAGCGTTGCGAGCCATTTACCGTGCGACCTATAATTAAAACAGCAACCAATAAAACAATGCCAAATATAAGTAAGTGTGTGCTGTGTTTGTGCCAAACAGATAAAGGTACTTGCATAACGATACTGGCAATTAGAATACTTAATCCAATGTAAATTGAGTGACGAATAATAAAGTGAAAAGGATTATCAAATAATCTCTCAGCTACCGGCATAGATGCACTTGCTACCATGACCAAACCAATCATGTACATAGCCAAAGCAAGCACGATATAACTGCGATCAAAAGTTGCGGCACGTGAAGAATTAAACGTTAACCACTGCGGTAAAGTCGGTAATTTAAGTTGTTCAACTAAGGCATTCATAGCTTACCGCCTTGAACTGAGTTTACCGCTTGAATAAATACCTGACCACGTTCTGCAAAGCTTTTAAACATGTCTAAGCTTGCACATGCAGGAGATAATAAAACCGTGTCGCCTGATTTAACGACAATACTGGCTAAACTTACCGCTTCTTCAAGTGAAGAAACTTGAATACAATGAGTGGCTGAGTTTTTTGTTAATTCGGCAATTTTATGACCGTCTTTTCCGATGGTGTAAAGTAAATTAACGTGTTGGGTAATAACTGTTTTTAAAGGTTTAAAATCAGCTCCCTTACCCTCACCACCGGCAATTAAAATAAATTGTTGATTGACTTTAGTTACATCAGAAAGCCCTTTAATTGCGGCTAGTGTTGCACCTACATTGGTTGCTTTAGAGTCGTTTATCCATTGAACGCCGTCGCTTGATTCAACTCGTTGACAACGATGCGGTAAACCTTTAAATCCTGCTAGGTTTTGCACCATTGCAGTTAAAGACCAACCTGCTTGGCTACCTAACGCTAATGCGGCTAAATAATTAAGTGCATTGTGCATTCCAGCTAATGGTAATTCACTTAAAGCAATAAGCTTTTCGTCACCATAAGTTAGAAACAACTGCTCTTTAAATGCAATAACACCAAAGTGACTATGTTCTTGACCGTGTTCGGGTTGATCGCTACCAAATGATATTTGCTGGGAATTGGTAGAGCTTTTAGCATAATAAGTAGCACTATCATCACGGTTTATTACTGCAACTGCAGCTTGCGCGTATATTTTTTGCTTTATTTGGCTATAATTTTCTATCGTTTTATGGCGATCTAAATGATCATCACTAATATTTAATATTGTTGCAGCTAAAGCTTGCATACTATTTAGAGTTTCAAGCTGGAAACTTGAAAGCTCTAATATTAAATAGTCAAAGGTTTCGTTAATCGTATCTAATACCGGTATACCAATGTTACCACCCAATTGAGTTTTATAGCCCAATTGCTTACCTAAGTAATGTAATAAGGATACAACCGTTGATTTACCGTTAGAGCCAGTCACGGCAATAATCGGTGTATTGGATAGTTGACAATATAGTTCAACATCGCCGATAACTTCACAGGTGCTTTTAATATTATGAGCTTTTTGTACCTCATTTAAATCAACACCTGGGCTGACTATTAAAATATCAGCACTGCTAATAAGCTGAGTATTCCAAGAACCTACAAACAGGTTTACTTTTGGAAAATTTTCTTTAAATGCAATTAAATTAGTTGGCTCTTCTCGGCTATCGTTAACGGCACAAGGTAAATTATTTTTTTGTAAAAATCGCACACAAGAAAGCCCTGTTAGGCCAGCGCCTAACACAGCAATATTCTTGTTTTTAAAATGTGCTAATTTTTGCATCTACGTTTTTACCTTCGCCCTAATCTTTGTTTATCTTAATTCTTGTTTATCATGATTTTTATTTATCTTAACTTTAACGTAGCTAAACCAATTAATACCAATACCACTGAGATGATCCAAAACCTGACGATTACGCGCGGTTCAGGCCAGCCTTTTAATTCATAATGATGATGAATAGGCGCCATTCTAAAAATGCGTTGTCCGCGTAATTTGTAAGACCCTACCTGCAATATAACGGATACCGTTTCAACAACAAAAACACCGCCCATAATAAATAACACTAACTCTTGCCTAACTAATACAGCAATTACACCTAATGAAGCGCCCAAAGCAAGCGAACCTACATCACCCATAAATACTTGTGCTGGGTATGTGTTAAACCACAAAAAACCTAACCCTGCACCAACAATTGAGGTACACACCACGACTAATTCACTAGTGAGTGGAATATGGGGAATATTTAAATAATCTGAAAAATTTGCATGCCCAGTTACATAAGCAAATAAACCAAACGCGCCAGCAACCATTACGGTAGGCACAATAGCTAAACCATCAAGACCATCAGTTAAGTTAACAGCATTACTCGTACCCACAATAACGAAATAGGTCATTACCACATAAAAAATACCTAATTGAGGTAACACATCTTTTACAAAAGGAATGATTAATGATGTTTCTTCAGGGCTTTGAGCAAATTGATATAAAAATATTGCTGTTGCTAAACCTGCTGCGGTTTGCCAAAAGTACTTCCAGCGAGCTATAAGCCCATTTGAGTCTTTTCTGATCACTTTGCGATAATCGTCTACAAAACCAATTAATCCAAAACTTATAACCACAAATAGTACAACCTGAACATAGGTATTTGATAAATCAGCCCACAGCAAAACACTTAAAACAATTGAGGCTAATATTAAAATACCGCCCATCGTTGGTGTGCCTGATTTAGATAAATGACTTTGCGGACCATCATCTCGCACGGTTTGACCAATTTGCATATCTTGTAAATATTTTATTAGCTTAGGTCCAAAATATAATGAAATAACTAATGCGGTTAACGTGCTAACAATGGCTCTAAAAGTTAAATAAGAGAACACATTAAAAGCACTAAAATATTGAGTTAAAAACTCACTTAACCAAAGCAACATTAAGCAACACCTTCATTATTATTTTTATATTGAGCCATAATTAATTTAACAACGTCTTCCATATGAGCACTTCTTGAACCTTTAATAAGTAGTGTTATTTGCTGCCCTTTTTCAATTAAAGGCTGCAGTGCCTCTACGAGCACTTCTTTTGAACTAAAGTGATTACTTGTTTCTTGAGAAACTGTAAAAGCATCCGCTGTGAATTGGCTTAATACACCTAGAGTAAGTAGCTGATCAATTTTACAAGCACGGGCATGTTCACCTATCTCTTGGTGATAGCTTCTAGCTTCTTCGCCAAGTTCACCCATATCACCTAAAATTAAAATACGCTTGCCGGGGTAACTTGCTAATAAATCAGTTGCTGCTTTTACGGATTCAACATTGGCGTTATAAGAATCATCAATAAGTCGTATGTTAGAGCTCAGTTGATGAATAGTTAAACGCCCATTAACGGGTTGCATTTTAGCTAAACCTATACGAATATCATGTAAACTTGTCTCAAACTCGAGTGCGATAGCCGCAGCAGCTACTGCATTACAAACATTATGTTTACCCGGTATAGTAAGCTCTATCAACGTATTACCTTTATGGGTATTTAACGTAAAACTTGCACAACCTCTATCATCTAGAACAACATTTGAGCTGAAACAATCGGATTCACCGACACATGAAAAACGACGTACTGTTTTATTTTCTAGGCGCCATTGCCATTTGTCTGCAAATCTACAGTCTTGGTTGTACATGGCAATTCCATCAGCTGCTAAGCCTTCAAAAATTTCACCTTTAGCGCGAGCAACTCCGCATAAACTTCCAAAACCTTCTAAATGTGCCGCTGCTATATTGTTAATAATGGCAACGTCTGGTTGAGTTAATTCAGTGGTGTAAGCGATTTCACCTATATGGTTTGCGCCTAATTCGATAACGGCAAAATCATGAATAGGTTCAAGTCTTAATAAAGTTAATGGCACACCTATATTGTTATTAAAGTTGCCTTTAGTCGCCAATACCTGACCAATTCGCGCCAATATTGCTGAAACCATTTCTTTTACTGTGGTTTTTCCACTACTACCGGTAATAGCTACCGTTTTAGGTGCAACGGCGTTTTTTACATAAGCACCAATTTTTCCTAACGCTTGTAAAGTATCTTTAACAATAATTTGCGGTAAGCTTGAGTCAACTTCGTGATCTACAATAAGCGCTAAGCAACCTTCATTTTCCGCTTGTTGGCTAAATGTATGACCATCGAAATTTGGACCTTTAAGCGCTAAAAATAAGTCACCTTTTTGTAAAAAGCGACTATCCGTTGTTATGTTATTAATTGTTATATTGTCGCCAATCAGTTTGCCATCAACAGCATTAGCAATCGTGGAGAGTGTTAATGGGATCATGACTTTACCTTATTAGTTTCTTTACTAGATTCTGCGTTAGTTTCTGTCTTAGCTTTTGTACTCGTTTCGATTGACGGGGCAACTTTTGGCTGGGCATAAATAGATTGAACAAGTTCTCGTTCGTTATAATCAATTTTTTCGTTGTTAATAATAATGTGAGCTTCATGCCCTTTACCAGCAAATAAAATCATGTCATTTTTTGAAGCGTTCAAAATGGTTGTTTTTACTGCATTTTCACGGGATAAAATGACTGTGACTTTTTCAGTAGATTTACAGCCAGCTAATATGTGTTGAGTGATATTTTCTGGTGATTCACTGCGTGGGTTATCATTAGTAAGCACTATTTTATCTGCGTTAGCTTCAGCTATCGCACCCATCAATGGACGTTTACCTTTATCACGATCGCCACCACAGCCAAATACAACATGCAAATTACCACTACAATGCGGCTTACAAGCAAGTAATGCATTTTCTAAAGCGCTTGGTGTATGAGCGTAATCTACAACTAAAGTGGGTAAATGAGGTGCAGTAAATAATTCCATGCGCCCATTAATTGGCTTGCACTGCTTAATAGCCTGTGCAATTTGCTCTAAAGTAAAACCTTGACTTAACATTACGCCTGCTGAGGCTAATAAATTACTTATATTAAAATCACCAATAAGTGCACTGGTTATATCAACCTTTCCTAAATGTGTTTCAAGTGTAAATTCAACACCTTGTAAAGTATGATTAATATTATTAGCGTATAGAAAGTAGCCACTATTTTTTACAGATTTTTGCAAGCCATAAACAAATGTAGTTGATTTACTTGACCACGTTTTTAACCAGTGTTGAGCATGTTCATCATCGCCATTAATAACGACTATTTGAGATTTTTTATGGGTAAAAAGTTTTTCTTTAGCTTTGGCATAGTTTTCCATCGTGTGATGGTAATCAAAATGATCTTGGCTTAAGTTTGTAAATACTGCGACATCAATCATTGATGGTGATAAACGATTTTGATCTAACGCATGAGAAGATACTTCCATAGCAACATGGCTAATATTATTTTTAACAAATTGATTTAATAATTTATTTAAATCTGTAGGGCCCGGTGTTGTATTAATTAAAGGCGTTAGTGCATTGAGTTTGCCTGCGCCAACGGTGCCGATAACAGCACAAGATTGCTCCATCATTTCAAATAACTGAGCAATAATTTGGCTGGTAGTAGTTTTACCATTAGTACCGGTAATACCTACCATTTTAAGCTTGTTATGCGGTTGCTGATAATACAAATTGGCTAATTTTGAAAGGTGTTTATTCAGCTCAAAAAACTGAATATAAGTTACCTTATTTTTAACTTTACATTTACCGTGTTTTTTTATGTTCTCACATTGCACTAAAACAAGCTCGGCACCCAACTCTACGGCTTTTTCAACATAGTTTCTACCATCAGATGAATGACCAACGGTTGCTGCAAATATATCGCCTTTTTTAACCAATCGACTATCGTTAATCAAATCACGATCTTCGATGTCAGACAGTTCTACCGGTGCTAAAATATTAAAAGCGTTTAGGGCTAAGTTAATTGAAAAACGTGAATAGCTAGGCATTATCATCCTCGCTAGACTTTGAGTGATTTACTTGTATATGGCTAGTTAAAGTATTCTTTTCTATTTTGTCTGGTGCTATGTTGAGTAAATGTAAGGCACCCTTCATTACTCGAGAAAATACTGGCGCAGCGACTTCTCCACCATGATACATATCACCACTTGGCTCATTAATTACCACAACAACTGATAATTGTGGCTTACTTATAGGCGCAAAGCCGGCAAATAATCCTACATAATCATTACCATAACTACCTGCCATCGCTTTAAACGCCGTACCGGTTTTTCCGCCTACGCGATAACCATCAACTGCAGCAGCTTCTACATGTTGATCAACCACTTGCTCTAGCATTTTGGCGACTTTATCGCTGTTACTTTTAGAGAATATACGCTCTGATTTATTAAATTGGTTATTCTCAGGAGTCGTTTTTAAAATAGTTAAAGAGCGTTTGATACCGCCATTAGCAATAGCAGAATAAAGTCGAGCTAATTGTAACGGGCTAGTTGCCACTCCCATGCCGTAAGACAAAGTAGCCAATTCAATTTTTGACCAACGATTACGGTCATGCATAATGCCTGAACTTTCACCCGCTAAACCAGTTCCGGTATCTTCACCAAAACCTGCTTCAAAAAATTTGTCTAAAAAGAATTCTTTCGGTAATGATAAGGCGAGTTTTGTGGTTCCCATGTTTGACGAGTTAACCAAAATATCAGTGAGGGTTTGTTTGCCATAATTACGCGGATCGCTCACTCTGCGTCCACCTAATCTCATATAGCCTGGAGAGGTGTTTATAATAGTCTCTGAATTTACTGCGCCAAACTCTAAAGCACTAAGCACTGTTAGCGGTTTTATGGTTGATCCCGGTTCGTAAAAGTCGGTAATGGCTCTATTTCTAAAGCGATGAATAGCTGTGTTTCTACGATTATTAGGATTATATGATGGGCTATTGACTATAGCTAAAATTTCTCCCGTATTTACATTAGTTACAACAACAGAGCCAGAAGTTGCTTTAAATGCTTTAACTGCGCCTTTTAATTCTTTATAAGCAAGCGCTTGAATACGTTGATCAATACTTAATTGAACATTTTTAGGTTGGGTTGCATCTTCTACTTTTAGAATTTCAATTTTGCGACCTTTAGCATCTTTTCTGTATTGTTGCTTACCATTTGTTCCGGTTAACAATTGGTCGTAAACGCGTTCTACTCCCTCAATTCCTTTATCATCAACATTGGTAAAACCAACAATATGAGCACTAATTTCCCCTGCTGGGTAAAAACGCTTAGATTCTCTTCTTAAGTGAATACCTGGAATTTTTAATTGGCGAACATAATTTGCCATTGCAGGCGAAACTTGACGTTCAATGTAAACAAAGCGTTTAGTAGGGTGACGTAAAACTCGACTTGTTAAGTCGTTCACATTTTGATCAAGCACATCAGCCAGTGCTTGCCAATGCTCTTTCATTCCTAATGCATTATTTTGCATCACTATTTTAGGATCAGCCCAAATAGTTTCAACGGGAACACTTACTGCTAACTTGTTACCATTACGATCAACAATAGAACCACGCTGAACCGTTTTAGCAGTGGTTCTGAGCGATCGCATGTCACCTTGTTTTTTCAACATATCAGGTTCAATAACCTGAATGTACGCACTTCTTGCCAACAAACCTGAATAAACAAACAATATAACGCCTAACACAACGTAAAAACGCCATGCTACTGTTGTAGGCTTATATTTATCGTTTCGTTTATTCACATTTTTGCTCATTGCAATATAATTATCACTTCTGATTTTGCATCGGGTCGTTTCATGTTTAACTTTTTAGCGGCTTTACTTTCTATGGCACTATGTTCAGCTAAACTGTTTTGTTCTAATAATAAGTTGCGCCATTCAATATCTAGCTCATCTCGTTCTACTAATAAATTTTCAAAATTGCTCGTGGTTTGACGATGTAAATGGGTAAAGTAAATAACATAAAATGCTGAAACACCTACCAACATCAATAACAAAAGCACAATAATATTTCGTTTTAAGTCTTTCCAAATTTCGAACGCCAGAACAATTTTTTGAGATGCCATAATTTATTGCATCTCAGTTATCGAGGAAGTCTCTGGGCTATTCTTAATACAGAGCTTCGTGCCCTGTTATTTACATCTAATTCGCTTTGACTTGGTTTTAGTCTTCGTCCGATCAATGATAATTTTTTACCCTTTTGTAATTCAGCTTCGCTGATAGGTAAGCCTCTTGGGACTTGCCTTCCCTGAGAGTGCTTTCTCATAAACTGTTTAACAAGACGGTCTTCTAATGAATGAAAGCTAATAATAACTAAACGTCCTTGCTCTGCTAACACACTTAATGAAGCCGCTAAAACCGTTTCTATTTGTTCAAGTTCACTATTGATATACATTCGAATGGCTTGGAAACTTCGGGTAGCAGGATGCTTTTTAATTTCTCTTTGCGGGGCTACTGTTTTAATTAATTTGGCAAGTTCAGCTGTTCTAGTAAAAGGTGTTTCCTCGCGTGCATCAACAATCGCATTGGCTATTTTCCAAGCGTGTTTTTCTTCACCAAAAGTTCTTAGTACCCATGTAATATCTTCTACATCAGCCACTGCTAACCATTGTGCCGCAGTTTGGCCTTTACTGGTGTCCATTCTCATGTCTAATGGACCATCATTCATAAAACTAAAACCACGGTCGGCATTATCAAGTTGTGGAGACGAAACCCCTAAATCGAGTAAAATACCGTCTACTTTTTCTAATAAATGATGTTTATTAGCTATATCTTCTAAATCAGCAAAGCCACTATGTTCAATTGAAAAGCGTGGATCAGTAGCAAATTTTTCGGCGGCTGTAATGGCAGTTAAATCACGGTCAATGGCGATAAGTCGCCCGCCTTCTGAAAGCTTTGATAAAATCAGACTTGAGTGTCCGCCACGACCAAAAGTACAATCGATATAAATACCGTCTGGTTTTATGGCTAGCCCTTCCACTGCTTCATTAAGTAATACTGAAATGTGTGAATTATCTATTTGCATTTTATTTAATAACCATTTTTATTTAGTGCTAGATAGTGCGAATTGATATAACACTATAAAGACAAATCGAGTAATTTTTCTGTCAGCTGAATTTCACTCGCTTGCATTTCGCTTATGTCTTGCTGCATTTGCGTTTGCCAAGCTTGTTCGCTCCAAATTTCAAATTTTTTCAATTGTCCTACTAAAATAATATTTTTTTCTAAACTTGCGTGTTGTCTTAATGGACCGTTTATGAGTAATCTGCCGCTTTTGTCAATTTCACAATCTGAGGCATTACCTAATAATTTTTGTTGGGCTAAACGTTCTTGAGGATTCATGCTCGACAATTCACACAGTTTTAATTCAATTTCTTCCCATTCGTGTATTGGATAAAGTAATAAACAAGGGTGTTGAATATCAACTGTACACACCATTTTTCCTGCACAATCAGCAAATAGCTCTTCGCGATACTTGGTAGGTACCGTGATCCTATTTTTGCTATCTAATGTGATTGAGCTGGTGCCTCTAAACATAATCTTGTCTTTTTATTGTTTTGTTTGGGAGATCTAGAATGATCCACTTTTTCCCACTTTTACCCACATTGAACAGTTTAGATAGGAATACAAGGTTCTGTCAAGCAAAGATTTTGTAAATTGATCGCGCTAAAGCTCAATAAAATAAAGGCTTTAAGCGAAGTTTATGAAAAGGTGGGCTTTTGTGGATCTGCAGCCCTTATTTTTACTGGAAATTAAATTTTAGAATAATAATTTAATGAAAATATGAGGCAGGGTATTTAAAAAAGGGAATATATTCCCATTAGCTTGAATTAATTTATGGGCTGTTGGTTTTTCAAGGATATTTTTTCAATTTAAAAAGTGTTAATAACAGATCTTAGGTTCCAAACCAAACTTATACCATTGAATGAATACTGTAAAACCTGATTAAAAGAGCAACAATCTAATCAAACACGACTACTTTACTAGAACATTAATAATTGGTGAGGCTTTATTGTTAATGAAAGTGGTTGATCAATTGTGAAAAACTCGCTGTGATAAAAGCTTAAACGGTTAAAGCTTAAATCAGAGTTGGTATCAATACTTTTTACAATATAATGGTAACCCTGCTCTGTATGGCTAATATGATTAACAACCACATTTTTAGGATTTTGTGTAATTGGGGTATCAAGATTAACTTCAATATCTTTGGGTTTAATTAACAAAAACTCTTTATCAATACAACTATTTTCATTTGATTGGAGAGTGCCGATAGCAGTTTTAATCACTGTGTTTTCGTTTTTAAATGGTAACCAGCTCCCCAGTTGGAGAAAGTCAGCCACTTGCCAGCTATTAGGGCATTGACTCACCGTAATTGGCGAACCAAATTGCAGTATTTTACCTTGATACATCACGGCAATTTTATCTGCAAAGGTAAATACTTCGTCTTTATTATGAGTAACAAAAATTGCGCTTATTGATAAAGATTTAAGCAGTTGACGAATTTCTATCATTAAATCATTACGTAAACGAGAATCAATATTTGAAAATGGCTCGTCCAATAATAAAATTTTAGGCTGCGAAGCTAATGCACGCGCTATTGCAACTCGCTGCTGTTGCCCTCCTGATAATTGATGCGGAAATCGTTGTCCTAAGCCATCGAGTTTTAATAAAGCCAATAGCTCATTAATTTTTGCTTCTTTAGCTGTTTTCGGAGTATTTTTAATACCAAAGCCAACATTTTTATTTACCGTGAGATGAGGAAAAAGCGCGTAGTCTTGGAAAATCATTCCAATATTGCGTTTTTCAGTGGGGATCCTATTTTCTTTATTAATGGTCAATGAGTCACTTAATACAATACTGCCATGGTTTTGCTCAATAAATCCTGCCAATGTATTGAGCAAAGTTGTTTTTCCGCAACCACTAGGACCGACTAAGCCAAGTATTTCACCCGATTTAAGTGAAAAGCTGATATCAGACAAAATCACGTTGTTTTGAAATTTTACCTGCAGTTGGTCAATATTAATGATATGGGTCACTGATTATCCTCAGTTTTATTAAGCCAAATTATCGGAATTAAACCAAAAGCTACGATTAAAATTGCCCCAATAGCGCCTTGTTCTAACCTTTCATCCGATATTAGTTGGTAAATTTGCGTGCTTAAGGTATCAAAATTAAAAGGGCGAAGCAGTAAGACCGCTGGAAGCTCTTTCATTGCTTCAACAAAAACCAGTAACCAAGCAATGAATATTGATGGTTTTAATAAAGGAATATGAACTGTAAATAATCCTTTTAATGCCCCTACACCTAAACTTGGTGGGGCTAGATCTATAGATTTTGATATTTGCTCTACCCCACTTGATAAGGTGCCATTGGCGATAGCTGAAAAACGAACAACATAAGCAAATACGATCGCAAACAATGTGCCTGATAAAATAAGTCCCGGCTCATCAACGCCAAATTTGATAGCGAGTTCATTAATCACGTTATCAATGGGTCCAAAAGTAGCTAACATTGCCATGGCTAATACAGTACCGGGAATGGCATAACCAAAACCTGATACATTTAAAGGAACAGCTTTGAATGTGTCTTGATGTAAGCGTTTGTATAATACAAGTACAATAGCAATACTTGTCGCAATGGTGGCAGTGTATATCGCAAGCTCAATACTATTAAAGCCGGTATCTATAAGGGCATCAAGCTGCGCAAAAGTTGCATATTCAACAGCCATTATAATCAGTAAAGCGAGAGGGAGTAAAAAACCTAAAAAGGCTAAACTCCAACAAAAAACATTGGCTAAAAGTTGTTGTAAGGGGGTCAGTAAAATAACGTGAGAACCACGGTTAGGTCGGTTAGATTGATGGCGTTGTTTTATTCGTGCTTTTTGCTCAAATAGTACAATAAAAAATACCATGAGGGTCAGTAAACTCGCTAAAGCATTAGCTGCTGATAAGTCGCCGTAACCTAACCATGTATCATATACTGCTGTGGTTAGGGTGTTAACAGCAAAATATTGTACTGTGGCGAAGTCCGCTAATGTTTCCATTAATACTAAGCTAATTGCTATCGCAATAGCCGGTCTAGCCAGTGGTAAACACACTTTATAAAATGTTTGAAACGTTGTTAAGCCAAGTAATCTACTAGCGCGATGTAGGTTTTGATCTTGCTGTTCAAATGCTGTACGTGCAAGCATGTAAACGTAGGGAAACAATACGAGCGAAATAACAATGCCAGCCCCCCACAGTGTTCTTATATCAAAAAACCAATATTGCTCAGAGGTTTCCCAACCAAAAATTTCTCTTAAAAAACGTTGAACGGGCCCAGCATAATCTAGAAAATCAGTATATAAATAAGCAACTAAATAAGCGGGCATAGCTAAAGGCAGCATAAGTAACCACCGTAAGATACTTTTAGCTTTTATATTGGTTTGAGTTATTAACGCCGCCGCAGTAATACCAAAAAATGCAGCAAAAAAACTAACAATAAACCCCAAATAAATAGTATTTAAAACATAAGTGGGTAGTACTGTTTCCCATAGGTGTGAAAATAACAACGTGTTAACACCTATGCCGCTACCTAACATTACAAAGATGGGTAATACTATTATAGAGGCGATAACCCAACTGATTATTCGCCAAAAGTGGCTACGGTTACCCAAAATCAAAATACTGCACGACCATTATATTTACTTAGCTATTTTTAATTTAAAGATTATTTTAAATAACAGCTTTAATTATTGTGTTTTTAAAAAACTTAAAGGTTAATAATTTGATTTATTAACCTTTAAGATTAGATTTGTCTTATTTTATTGCGCTGGATTTAGCTTATAAATCAAACTTAGCTTGATCTAACAACATTAACGCGGTTCTTCTATGTTCAGCGATGGTAGTTAGCGGTAACTTATCAGCTGAAAAATTGCCCCATGAAGCTACAATTTTAGATGCTTTTACGCCTTCTCTCACTGGATATTCCATATTTATTTCGGCATATAACTTTTGTGCTTGTACCGAAACTAAAAACTCCATTAAGGTTTTAGCATTATCAACATTAGGTGCGTATTTAGCCATTGCCATGCCAGAAATATTTACATGAGCACCACGGTTGCTTTGATTTGGGAAGTTGAGGTACACGTTATCGGCCCAAACTTTTTGTACTTTGTCATTAAGCATATTGCCAAAATAATAACTATTACCTAATGATATATCACATAATTTTTGATTGATGGCTTGCACTTGACCACGGTCATTACCCTGAGGTTTACGGGCTAAATTATTTTTAAATGCTTTTAACCATGTTAAGGTTTTTTCTTCACCGTGCTCTGCAATCATTGAAGAGACTAATGCAACATTATAAGGGTGTTTACCGCTACGAGTACATATACGCCCTTTCCATTCGGGTTTTGCTAAATCTTCATAATTGAATTCAATTTTACCTAAGCGCTTAGCTGAATAAATATTTCTTACCCGTGTTGTTAAAGCAAACCACGTATTATCAATTGATCTATATTGTTCAGGAACTGATTTTTGTAGAGTATCTGAATCAACATGTTGTAATAAACCATTAACGTATAATTCTATCAGTCGGCTGATGTCGGTAGTTAAAAGTATATCTGCAGGGCTATGCTTACCTTCACGTTTTAAACGTTCTGCCATACCTTTTTTAGCAAAAACAACGTTTACATTAATACCGGTTTGTTCTGTAAAAATGTTGAATAATGGTTCAATTAAAAAAGGTTGGCGGTAAGAATACACATTAACTTCTTGATCTGCATAGACAGAAAAACATGAGATAAACAGTAAAATCCCTGCTATTTTTTTTAACATAAATTTCCTAATAAATTTTAAATGAGCTGAATATGTATTATACATTACTTTACTTTACTTTACTTTAATAAAGAATAATTCTCATTTGTGATATGTAATACCAATTGAAATAATGAATTAGTCACTTAGCGCTACATTAGAAAACTGAGAACAAATGAAATAATTTAAGCATAGTGAGCTATGTTTCATTTATTTTGTGAAGTTATCAGTGTTCTAATGAGCTCCCAAGGGCTATTTTTAAAGGCTTATAAACGTCGTTATTGATATTGAAAAGGTTCCTACACGGATGTAGGATATCAGGGTAATGCAGGAGCAGTTGCCGAGAATAACCACTCTCTCAATTAATGCCTTGCATACATGGATGGATGTACTTAGATTTTGTTTGGAACGTAAAATCTGTGCTTACAAGCCTTTAAATTATCGCTAAGTGATCAATTCATTAATTCAATTGGTATAATATAATATAAATTTAAGAAACACCTACACTACCTATTACAAGCAACCAAAAAGCAAAGAATAATTTAAGCCGAGTTACAGAGAGTTTAGATACTAAGGTTTTAGCTAGTACGCCACCTATCAGTGCACCTGGACCAGCAAATAAAACCACTTGCCAATAGATTTGATCATCAATCAAAGTATGTTGCCAAATGCCCGCCCACACCGTAATAGCAGATATGACTACCGCGGCAGAAACTGCCATGGTTATATCAAAGCGCTTAATAATTAGATATATAGCGATTAATTCACCTACCCCTACTGATAACCATGCAGTGATGGCACCACCAAGTACGCTTATAAATGTTAGCACCAACCAATCAATTAACGCTAATGATTTGTTAACCTGAGAGTTTTTTAATAAGCCCACACTCGCGCATATGCTGATACCTAAAAATAGTGAAAACCAACTAAAACTAATAGATAAACTAGCAGGCGCATTAAATTCAAAGCCATACACTAGCCACAAACCAACCACTGAGAATACACCACATAAAACAATGATACTTTTAAAGTGATGCCATTCAGTAGCATTGATTTTTTGTAACTGATAATAGCGATACCAAGTAAACGCGCCAGCTGTCATACCGAAACATTGAATAGCAAAACTAGTAGCAACCGCCTGTATTTCGGTAAACCCTAATTTATTGAAAAAAGGAATGAAAACAACGCCGCCGCCAGAGCCAGTCGCATTGGCAAAAATAGCCCCTAAAACACCTAAAAACAAAAAACAGCCATAATCAAATACATAACTAATAGGTAGTGGCGCAATAATAAAGAATGCTAGCCATAAGCTAAAAAATAAAACCAAATACTTTACTTTTTTAGCGTGGGTGATTAAAAAAATTGGCATGTTATATATGTCATTTATTTTTTACTTATGTGACAAGACGTTTACCTTGACTGCATGAACGCAAATACCGAGCTTTTGTTTTAAAACGTAAACCCTGTGATGACAACGCGTTTAAATTAAAAAAAATACACTCGAAATATCAGCGATTGTTAACTATTTTAGAATTTACGGTTTAACACGGCTTGTTTTTCTTCAAATAAGCTTTTAGCTTGCGTGGATAAGCAACTATCTGAAATATAATTATTTCCATGGTCATGAGTTATTACCCAACCTAATGAAGTTTTTTTTATAACTGAGACATTTTCCCAAAGCACCATACTTTTAATATAAAAAGATTCAGTTGCTATACCTTTATCATCAATTGTTAAGGTTACTTCACCTTTAGCCGATTTACCCAATAACTGTCGCATAACCCACCAGGGTTGCCGATAATAAATACTTACAGCCTCTAAAATACCAAGACAAAATACAAACCATGCAGCATAAGGATTTACATCAGAAAATAAAATAAGCAACATACCAAATACACACAGTATAATCGCTTTAAAATATGCTTTTAATGATTGATCATGCTTTACAGATTGACTGTAACATTCATTGAAATGTGCTTTGTCTAAAATAAAAGTATGAGAATAAGAGGCTGGATTAGTCATAACGTGTAATCGAGTGCAAATTGATAACGTTATTTTATCGTTAAGTGAAGCGAGATGATAGGTGTATTAGTTGTATCAGTTTAACTCTTTTATAAACTCATAGGATAAAGGATTAAAATACAAAATGGAAAGTTGCTTTTTTATTTTTGCTAACTTACTGCCATAATCGTTTAATGGGCTTAAATCTACTTTAACAGCTGTAAATTTTGCTAAGTTGAAATTTACTAAGTTAGGAATAGAGTGTTAATAAAATTTTGTAAAGGGAAGACCCCTTTACAGCAATTTATTTTTATAATTTTTATATTTTTTTCTACTATTAACATTAATTACTTGAGTATGAATGCTTTACGCAGTTTTTACTGCGATATTATCATTTTGCATTGCAAAATGATTTTGTTCACTAAATTTATCAAACTTGACTTTAGTAACACCTAATTTTTGACAAAGAGCCATAAAAGTTACGTGGTCTTCCTGATCTAAATCCATCTGGTCTCGTGTCATAACGCCATCAATAAATGCACTATCATTATTGATACATAAATTAGCCGTTGCACTGTAAGGTTCGCCGTACTTTTCAACTTTAATTGCTCTGATACTTTTTATTTCAAAAATCCAGTCATTTACTTCAATATATCTTGTAAAATTTTTTTGCATTAGGTAAACCTTATTCTAGTTAATGAGTATAGTTTGTAGAGATTGTTAAACATCGTGTTATTTTTTAAATTGCATTTAAAGTGGCTAGGTTATTACGTTATTCAGCTTAATGTATCTAACCCATAAATTATTTAATTGCTGTAAATATAATAAAGTAAAAAAGCCGACTGGGAATTTGGGAGTCAGTCGGTCAAATGGATTAATAAACAATCCTAAACTGGTATGAGTAAGCTAGTTTCTAAAAAAGTAAATTAATTTATGGTTTCACTTTTGTAGGCGTTAAACTCTTCCTCATTGATATTGCCATCATCATCGGCATCAATAGTTAAAAACTCTGCTTGTAGTGCGCTTGAAGACATCTCGTTTTCATTCAATAAACCGTTTTCGTCAATATCGTAAGTTAATAATAACTCTGAAAATGGTAACTCTTGAATTGAAAAAACTGCATCTTCAGCAACTTCATTTTTTACTTTAACTAAGCCAACAGACTCAACAACCTCAACATCAATGTTTATAGCATTCACAGTAAATGCTGCTGCGGCTGTAATAATAATAAAAGCGGTAATAATCAAGCCTAATATCATTTTAGCTACACTTGTATTTATCATATTCAATCTCGTCTCTAAAAGTAAAACTAACTTTATTTACATTTTGTTGTTTAAATTTTTTATTAAGTAGCACTAAAAAAATGCTATAAAGCTTACTTAGTTATAATGCATGCTTGATTAATTTATATATGCGGTAAATTCTTCTTCATTTATGCTGTTGTCGGCGTTAGCATCAATGCCCGAAAAATGTGACTGTAATGCACTTTCTGCTAATTCAGCTTCACTTAATACGCCATTTTCATCAGAATCGTAAGCAGACAACAACTGTAAAAATGTTTGACTTTGCTTTGATGTATCAGCCTCTTGACTGATTTCACTTTTTACTTCATCAACATCTACTTTTGGGCCAACTTCATTAGCGTTTACAACAAAAGTAGCTATCGCTGCAAATGCAACACCTAAAGTGATTTTAGCTAAACTGATATTATTCATAATGGTTCCTTATCATAAAATTTTAGTTATAAATTTGTAGTGTAAAGCCGCAATTTATCTGCATATAAATATCACGATAACCTGCGAATAAATTAAAGTTTTTATGAAAAGTTATTACTTTATAGGTAATAAAACAATCATTCATAACACTATATTTTACTTGACAATGCACAAGCCGAGCCAACTTGTAAGGCATTGATTTAAAACAAATTTAATAGATTATGACTTTTAATACGTCGCCAATTAGAGACACTTAATAAACTTTTAAATATTTAATAAGCGCCAAAAGGTAACGAAAACAAAAAACCCCCTTTAAAATCAAAGTGTTAATATGTAAAATCACATTTAAAAACAACGTATCCATTTTGAGACACTGTTGCGTTCTCTATAAATATCCCTTAAAAGATGGGTAGATATACAAATAATTTGGATGTAACTACCAATGTTGCATAAAAAATTTTAAAAACAGGTCTAAAAGCACAGTGAGCCAGTCAACTTTTTTAACTATAAAAAAAATAATAAGCTTAGAAACACTGTCTATTAAAAAGCTCACACTCTTGGGGTTTTCATTGGTTGCATTACCACTTGTTATAGCCTTAGTTTATAGTGCAACTCAAATTAATCAGCTGGCGAATCAAAGTGAAGACGCTATTTTTAATACTGCTGAGGTAACTGAAACAAACAAATTATTGAGTGAGTTACTGGTAAAAATGGAGAGGTATGCGAGTCAGTCAATTGTTTTGAAAAATGATGAGCTTAGCGATAATTATTTCGCTGAAGAAGAAATATTACTTCACCTTATTAATACTCGTTTAATCAATCAAAATGACACCGAATTACGGGAAATTAGTAAAAAGTTTTTAAACGAAATTGAAAAGATTAACAGGTTATTATCCCCGAATTATCAACAAATAGTTTATTTAGTAGAACTACAAGATCACTTTAAGCTACTAGCCAAAACAAATCAGCGTATAAATCAACGCAGTAACGCACTGATTTATAATCAAGCTAGAGAAGTAAAAACCTCAGCTAGAATAGTTCGCCAAACCATGTTGAATAGCCTATTAATTATCCCAATTACGATTTTAATTGCCGTATTTTTTATTATTATTATTACTAAACCATTAAAGAAACTGATTTCGCAAATACAACAATTAGAACAAGGGAATTTCGAGCACAAAATAAACCTAAAAAGCTCACCAGAGGTTAATGAAATTGTTGAAGCGTTAGAAGTTATGCGTACTAGACTGCACGCGCTTGAGCTGCAAAAATCAAGTTTTATTAGGCACATATCACACGAGCTTAAAACGCCGCTAGCCGCAATAAGGGAAGGTACTGAGTTATTATATGATAATAGTGTTGGTGAGCTTAACCCTGATCAACAAGAAATTAGCGATATTATTAGAACCAGCGTGTCTCGTTTACAACGTTTGATTGAAGACCTACTTGATTTTAATATTGTGCTCGATTCAACTAGTCTTCAGGATTCAGAAAAAATTATTGTCACCCATCTTATTAATAAAGTTATTAATGAAAGAAAATTAGATATAAAACGTAAAAACATTCAAATACAAACAACATTCGGTAATGTTGCCGTTTACAGTAATGCAAAGCAACTCAACGTAATTTTAGATAACATACTTTCTAATGCGATTAAATATTCTCCCGAAAATAATATAATTTCTATCGTAACCGCATTACAAAAAGATCACCTAATAATTAGCTTGAGCGATCACGGCATGGGGCTAAGTGAACAGGTAATAAGTAAAGTGTTTGATGCTTTTTATCAAGGACCTGCACCTGTTGACAATGAAATTAAAGGCAGTGGCTTAGGGCTTACCATAGTAAAAGAACTGTTAATGCGCATTAACGGTGACATTAGCGTTTCAAGTAATACAAAACAACCAAGCGGAACAACATTTACATTAAAAATACCGCGTGCATTTTCATTGGAAAATTAATTATGTTTTTACACATCAATTTATTAAAACTTGTTAGCTTGGCATTATTGCTTTTAAGCACTGCGGCTTGTGAAGTTACACCTCAACAAACAAGCCATACTCCCACTTATGGAGATTACTATCTATGGCTAAAAACTTTAGACAATGACGAATTACTGCAAGAAATAGATCAACAAAAAAAAAATAAAGCAGTAAAAAGCCCTGATGCAGACATTTACGTTATGTTATTACATAGCTTGCCTCAATCCCCCATTTACAATCCTTATACAGCTAAATCCATATTAAACAACCTTCAACTTCAATATTTAGAGTCACGCTATAATCCAACAAATCTAGCACTTATTACTTTACTAAGAGATTTGTTAAATGAGCAACTGCTTGTTAGGCAAAAACAAAATGAAATAACAGTAGAACGTAACAATGCCCAAAGCATGCTGCTAGCATTACAAGTAAAAAACGCAATCAAAGATAAAAATTTATTAAAAAGCAGCACAGAAATTGAAACGTTAAAACAAAAAGTTCGAATACTTGAAGAACAAATCAATCAATTACATCGTATTGAAAAAAACATTAACGAACACGGGAAATAATAAATGAAAAAATCAATCACCTCTTCTCCCGTTAATGGAAAAATACTTATTGTTGATGATGACCCTCATTTATTACGCTTATTAGGCATTCGCCTTTCAGCAGCTAATTATAGAGTAGAGTCAGCTGAAAATGCCAAAATAGCTCTAGGTAAGTTAAAAAGCTTCCATCCTCATTTAGTGATCAGCGATTTGCGTATGGAAGGTATGGACGGCATGGCCTTATTTGAACAAGTACGCCTACAATACCCTAGTATGCCTGTTATCATTTTAACCGCTCACGGTACAATCCCTGATGCAATTAGTGCGACTAAACAAGGTGTGTTTAGCTTTTTAACTAAGCCGTTTGAAAGTAAGGAATTACTTGATACCGTATCCCAAGCCATTCGATTACAACCCATTGATTTAGATAACCCTGAGCAAAATGAATTATGGCGAAAAAATATTATAAGCCGCAGCACAGTGATGGCGAACTTACTTGATCAAACGAGACAAATTGCCAAAAGTGATTTTAGTATATTAATTTATAGTCAAAGTGGAACCGGCAAAGAGTTACTCGCTAACGCTATTCATCAAGCAAGCCCAAGATATAATAAAAAGTTTACCGCAATTAACTGCGCAGCAATACCAGAGCAGCTATTAGAATCTGAATTATTTGGTCATACCAAAGGTGCGTTTACCGGCGCTGAAAAAAATCATATGGGTTTATTTCAAGCAACCGATGGCGGTACTTTATTTTTAGATGAGATTGGTGATATGCCAATGAATTTTCAAGTTAAATTGTTAAGAGCTTTACAAGAGCGTGAAATTAGACCTGTTGGAAGTACCCAATCCATTAAAGTTAATGTACGTATTATTGCCGCTACTCATAAAAACTTACAACAAGCTATTGTTGATAAAACGTTTAGAGAAGATTTATATTACCGATTAAATGTAGTAGAGCTGGAGTTACCCCCATTATCTGAAAGACGTGAAGATATCCCATTATTAATACAATATTTTTTAAATAATGTGCTTGATAAAATCGATGTCGATATTAAAGGTTTTTCGCAAGAAGCAATGGAGTTATTGATTAGCGCACCTTGGCCAGGAAATATTAGACAATTACAAAATATTGTTGAGCAAAGCGTCGCTTTATCTACAGAACCTTTGATCAGTGAAAAATTAGTAAAAAACGCTTTACGCGATAAAACATCTATTTTACCGTCTTTTCAGCAAGCAAAAGATAAGTTTGAAAGAGACTATTTAGCAAAATTACTACAAATTACAGCAGGTAACGTATCAAAAGCGGCTAAAATTGCCCAGCGCAACAGAACTGAATTTTACAAGTTACTCAATCGCCATCATTTAACCGCTGAAGCTTTTAGATCGGAAGAATAACCCACCTCGTAAGAGGAAAATCGATATAAATCTTATCTTCTAACGTTTGATTTTACCTTACTAACATTACAATGATGACTTACATTGACATGTTAGTATGAGCGGTTCAGTTTTTGTAATATTTATGCAAAGTCGTTATAAAATTTTCTAGTTGTGAATGCGGTAACTTATTAATACCTGCTGCACCAGCACGACCACCACCGGTTGGAAACTGTATACATACTTGATCAGCACCCTGCTTGTTATTAAGTGGTGCTCTAACACTCACCGTATAGCTAAGCTCTTCATTGTTTGTGGTAGCATTTTGAGTAATAACCGCATGAGCTTTATTAGGTGATTGATTAGCTAAATCGTTTCCAAAAACGCCACTAACTCGTCTTGCCCAAGCAGCGTCTTCTAGCTCAACTACTTTACTTATTTCATTGTTTGACAATACTTTCGCGGTTAATGCTAATTGCATATCTTGCTGGTACGCTTTTTCTAGCTGGTAAAATATAGAGCCCTGTTCCGCAATTAATGTTAGTGGGTCAGGGTAAGCTAATAACGCTTGATAAAGCCCGGCTGGATGAAAATGTAAATCGTCAAGATCGCGCCCATAACCATTGTAATTAATGTAAATACCTAGGTCTTTTAGTTGAGTTTGCTGGTCAGCGCTTAAGTCTACCTTTTTAGCTAAGGTTAGCGCTGATTCCGTCATATTATCACCAAAGGCGGCTGCAACAGCCCAATGAGCATGTGCGCCATTTAAGTAATCATTAACGAGTAAACTGGTACAGGTATTTGCATCAGTATTAATTAATGTTGTTAGGTATTTTGAGCATGGAATATCACCCGCCCGATGATGATCAATATATAAAACCTTTACTTGATTTTGTAAGTGAGTGTTAAGTGCTTCATTGTTTTTTTCAAGTGAAATATCAAGCACTGTAATAGAGTCTGCTGATGTAGCCTTTACCTTTTTTAATAAGCTAATATCTCTTTTAACACCCGTGATCAGTGTTGATACTTTTGGCTCGGCTAATCTCAACTGAACCAGTGCAATTATGCCATCTGCATCACCATTAAATACATCAAAATGCATTAAATTCTCCTAAACTCATCAAGTAATGTTTCTTTGTTTTTATCAACTAAATAACAGCCTCTATTAGTTACTCGATAAACTGATGTTCAATTAAGTATTGTACAATTTGTTCAGCACATTCTTTAACTGATTTTGTAGCTGTTTTTACATGTATTGCAGCATTTTTAGGGATATCGTAAGTAGAATCTATCCCCGTAAAATCTTTAATTTCACCAGCACGAGCTTTTTTATATAAACCTTTAGGATCGCGTTCTTCACATACAGCGATTGGCGTATCGATATAAACTTCAATAAACTCGCCTTCCTCTAAACAATTACTCGCCATGGCTCTGTCAGCTGCAAAAGGTGAAATAAATGCAGTTGATACAATTAACCCCGACTCTACAAATAATTTAGCGACTTGGCTAATACGACGAATATTTTCAATTCTGTCTTCATCACTAAAACCTAAATCACCATTTAAGCCATGTCGTACATTATCGCCATCAAGTAAATAACTGTGGCAATTACGTTCAAATAATAAAGCATCAACGGCATTGGCGACGGTAGATTTACCCGAACCGCTTAAACCGGTGTACCATAACAAACAAGGCTTTTGATTTTTTTGGGTTGCACGTTGTGCTTTAGTGATGTGTTGGTTATGCCACACGGTATTTTCTGTTTTCATGATTTTCTCAATAATTAATCGTTTTTTAATGTTTATTTAGTTTCATCTGCAATTAAGCCATAGCTATAAATTCGCTTCAACATAGTATGAAAACTGTTTAATACCAATTGAAATAATGAATTAGTCACTTAGAGCTGCATTAGACAACGTAGAACAAACAAAATAATTTAAGCATAGTGTGCTATGTTTTATTTATTTTGTGAAGTTATCTGTTGTCTAATGAGCTCCCAAGGGCGATTTTTAAAGGCTTATAAGCATCGTTATTGATATTGATAAGGTTCCTACACGGATGTAGGATATCAGGGTAACGCATGAACAGTTACCGAGAATAGCCATTATCTTAATCAATGCCTTGCATACATGGATGTATGTACTTAGATTTTGTTTGGAACGTAAAATCTGTGCTTATAAACCTTTAAATTATTGCTAAGTGATCAATTCATTCATTCAATTGGTATAAATATAGCCTTAACGTTTTCACTTTATTTAATTAAAAAGGAAATATCCAAGGCAGCATGGCTAGCACAATAGCACTGTAGGTTATTGAAACTGGTAAGCCAAATTTAACAAAGTCGGTTAAGGTATAGTTACCCGCGTTATAAACCATTACATTGGTTTGATAACCATAAGGGCTCATAAAGCTGCCACTTGCAGCAAAAGCTACAGCCATTACAAAAGGTAATGGGCTAGCTTCCAAACCTATACTCATACTATAAGCTATAGGAAATACTAACGCTGCTGCTGCGGTATTGGTAATTATCTCAGTTAAAAATAACGTGATAAAAAATATTAAAATGAGTGCAACGTAATGACCATGACCTTGTAATAAGCTTTCAATATTCTGTGCTAAAACACCGACAACACCACTAGTTTCTAAAGATTGAGCTAGGGTTAACGCCCCCATTACAATCATCCAAATCTCTAAAGGAAAGCGGCGTTTAATTTCATTTACCGTTAAACAACCACTAAATATAAGCAAAGCAATATAAAACATTAAGCACTTAGCTAAGGCTAAAGACGTCAGTGCGGATAGTGCTATAGTCGCTAAAAAACCAAACACTGTTAAAGAATCGCGCCAGCCATGCAGCATATTTTCAGGTTGATGCCCTGATAATATGTAAAAATTTTTTGATAAATTAGTGCGCGAACTAAAGTCGTTACCTACGGCTAAAATTAGAAAATCGCCCGACTGTAAGGTTATTTCTCCTAACTTGCCTGATAAAGTAGAGCCTTCTCGTCTAATGGCAACTACAGCGGCATCAAATCTTGCTCTAAATCCAGCACTTTTAAGGGTTTTACCCACTACGGCAGATTCAGGTTTAATCAACACTTCGGTCAAATTATCCCGTGAAAGGCCGTCTTGTTCTGCAAATAAGGTCAAACCATCAAATTGTTGTAAAGTTAATACTTTAGAAATATCGCCACTAAATATTAGCTTATCTTTACTTTGAACAACTTCATCAGGGCTAACCGGTGACAGTAATCGACCATTACGTACTAACTCGACTAAAAATAAAGAATCTAAGTTTCGTAGACCGTTTTCTTCAATACTTCTCCCCACTAGTTTTGACTCTGCACTTACACTAGCTTCAACTAAGTATTCAACCGTAGACAATTTTTTTAATGCCATGTCAGGTAGTGTTTTAATACGTAAAAAAATAACAATTAAACATACGGTTAAAACACAAATACCTATCGTAGTAAAATCAAAGAAACCTAAGCCTGCCTGCCCTTGGTCAATCAGCATACTGTTAACAATTAAATTAGTTGATGTGCCCACCAATGTTAATGTACCGCCTAAAATAGCGGCAAAGGACAAGGGAATTAATAATTTACCCGGGTTAATAACTTTGTTGTTTTTAATAGTAGAAATAAGAGAGGCTACAACTGCTGTGTTGCTCATTAACGCAGAGGCTAAGGCAGTACCAATCAAGGTTTTAGCAGAGGATGCAAAAGGAGAGCCGCTGATCATTGAGGTTGATAATCGACGTAAAACACTTGTACGTTCAAAAGAAAATGAACATAACACCAGTAAAATAAGTGTGACTAATCCTGAGTTAACCGCATTATCAAGAATGTTTTCATAGGAAACAAATGATACGCCTAAACATACCAGCATAGCAGCAGAGAATACGCGTTCAGGTACTTGTTGATATTTAACTAAACCGGCAAAGGTTGCTATAAAAATAGCAACCATAAACCATTGAGACAAACCCATTTAAAGGAGCCTTAAATAACCTGATGTGGATAAGAAATATTTCACAATAACGCTATTTTAAAGGTTCTCGGCGTTACTTTTATTACCGATAACCTGTATTTATAAAGTCCGTTATTGATAATGCCCGCTATTGATAAAAAAAATGCGTTGATTACAAATAAACTATCATCATTGTGGCGCGCACTAAAATATTATTTAAATTTTATTGACTTAAAAATTCTTTATCCAGGACTCAGGTTAAATATGTATATTAATTAATAAAAGTTAGGGTCTGTTGATCTTTCGAGGTTATTTTTACAGCAAGGTGTTTGATATTTAGACAAGGCAGAGTATGTGAAGTGTAGCTAGCTACTCGAACATACGATAACGACGTATAAATT
>Ga0115029_1000488_pt1 | contig 39466 bp, 29 predicted proteins | sample SidtaG_3_FD_87297 | JGI IMG/M metagenome (GOLD analysis project Ga0115029, IMG submission 87297) | Marine algal microbial communities from Sidmouth, United Kingdom - Sidmouth_Asex1 metaG | ecosystem: Host-associated > Algae > Red algae > Unclassified | place: Sidmouth, United Kingdom | collected... | reverse complement strand
GGCACGGCAGCGCTGGGTGTCGACGTGCTGCAACTGTCGGACGACGACGGGGTGGACAGCGCGTCCGTCTACACCTGGGGTCCGCTCGCACCGGGCCTGTCGTTCATCGAGCGAACCGACGGATCGGCGCTCACCAGCTTCACGCAACAGCAGTTGCTCGACGGCGACGTCGCATTGGCGTTCGACGATACCGAACCGGACGCCACCGCGTACGCGATCGCCCTGCAGGTACGGACGAGCGAGGGCGAGCGATCGTCCGCGATGCTGACGGTGACGGTGATGGAAGTCAACGATGCACCCGCGATGACCCTGTTGCCGATCACGTTGATGGAGGATGGTCGGCTGCGGCTGACCGCCGAACTGCTCACCGTCGATGATCCGGACGGACCGGACGACGAACTCGTGCTCACCTGGCGTGACTTGCCGGACGCGGTGGTTCTTCAGGCCGCCGACGGTTCGCCCCTCGACCGGTTCACCGGCGCTCGGCTGGGCGAGGGGGTATTCCTGGTGCACGGTCCCGGTGTTCCGAACGATCCGATCGAGGCGCGCATGTGGGTCAGCGATCAACGTGGGGGGGTGACCAGCGCCACGTTGAACATACGGATCATCGATGTCGACGATCCTCCCGTCATCAGCATCGGCAGCACGCAGGCGATGGCTGAAGGCGAAAGTCGACGCATCGGTCCCGACCTGCTGTCCTCGTTCGACGAAGACACCACCGACACGGACCGCATCGTCTATCGGGTGGTATCCGATCCCGTACCATCAGGCTTGCATTTCGCATCGAGCGCGGACGGCGCCGCGATCGCCGGGTTCAGCCAGCGGCAGCTGGACGATGGCGTATGGCTGATTCACGACGGCAGCGAACGGCACGGCGTCGCGCGCATCGATATCGAAGTGCAGAACGGAGTGCCGCAAGATGTGGGGAACGGACGGCCACCACTGTCCTTCGGTGATGATCCGTCCTTGCAGGCAGGTGGGGAACCGGGCGTGTCACGGGGCACCCTGATCATGATGATCGATCCGGTCAACGATCCCCCCGTGGCCGGCAGCGAGACAACGCTTGCCACGCTGGACTCGCAGGGCGAATGGGCCTTGCCGGCCGACTCGTTCACGGACACGGACTCGATGGAACTCGACTTTACCGCCACCTTGCCGGACGGCCGCCCATTGCCCGCCTGGCTTTCCTTCGATACCGGTACCGCAAGCTTCAAGGGGGAGGGGCAACCGCCCGGTCAGGAGGCCCTGGACATCCGGGTGGTGGCCACGGACGAATCGCAGGCTCGGGCGTCGACCATCGTCAGGCTTTCTTTCGCGGAACCCGAGCTGGCGCCGGCTCGCCCTGTCGTCGCCCAACCTGTCGAGTTGTCGATGTTCGAACCCGTCGCCGGCTCGCCTGTCGACACGTCTGGTTCGCGAAGGCCGGACGTCGTCGCCGATAGCCAGCAGGAGACCGGGCAAACCGAATCGGCCTCTCCGGCGACCGGTACCACCGCGCAGAAACCGACCGTGGCCGAAGAGGACGAGTTCAATGCAGGGGCAGTGGATCTTCGAGCGCTGGTCGAGGCGTTGCCCAGGGTCGCACGAGCGGCAGCGGATCCGGTGGCGGTCGTGCCCTCGCTGGTGACGTTTCCCGCACTGACGGCACGCGAGGTATCGACAAGCCTGGATACGCTCGACCTCGAGGCACTGTTCGCGCAGGTGGTGGGCGAAGGGCGGTTGGTCGATGCGCAGTTGCTGGATGCGTTGCAACGGGAGGCGCAGCGGCTGGACGAGCAGGAAGCGTTCGCCCAGACCGCGGTCGGTGGAGCCGTGGGTTTGAGTTCCGGCCTGTCGATCGGCTATCTGATCTGGCTGATTCGTGGTGGCACGTTGGCCGGCAGCGTCCTGTCCTCGCTGCCGGCCTGGCGATTCGTGGATCCTCTGCCGGTGCTCGGTACTCTGGGCGGGACGACGTCGCCAGCGGACGCCGAATCGTTGCAGAGCATCGTCGAGAACGGCGGAGAAAAACCGGTCCGATGACTCTTCTGCCCCGTCGCCTTTCAGCCCTGCTGCCCTCCGTTTCCGCGCGCCTGCACCTCGCGTTCGGTCTGGCCTCCCTGCTGACCACCGTCTTGCTGGTGGCCCTGTTCGCCGGGTTCGTGCCCGATCGGCGTTCCGCGATCCAGGACGGTCGGTTCGCGCTGGCCGAAGCCCTGGCGTCATCCGGATCGATGCTGCTTCGCCGAGGGGACGTCGACGGCGTCCGGCGTACGCTGGAGTTCATGCTCGAGCGACGACCCGAACTGCAGAGGATCGAGCTGCACCGATATTGGAACGACAGCGTGATCGGTTTCGGCGCACCGGGTGCGATCGAGCGAGGAGACGAGGACGGTGCCGCGCCGAACACCATAGTGGTTCCGTTGATCCGTGCCGGCAAGGAATGGGGCGATCTTCGATTTCGCTTCGCCGATGCGAACCAGGGTGTCTGGTGGAAAGAGTGGCGAGCGTCGCCGTTCGGACTGATGGGATTCGTCGGCTTGCTGGGCTTCTGTCTCTTCTATCTCTACCTGGGCAAGATGCTGAAGCAGCTGGACCCGTCGGCCGCCGTGCCCGGCAGGGTTCGCTCCGCACTCGACAGCATCGCCGAATGCCTGCTGGTGATCGATCGGGCCGGCGACATCGCGCTGGCCAATGCCGCCTTCTGCGAGCTGACCGGACGGGCCGCGGACAGTCTCGTGGGCATGCCGATCAGCTCGCTGCAATGGGGCGAGGAGGACAAGGATCATCAGCGTCCCTGGCAGACGGCGCTCGATACCGGTCAACCGGTGCTGCAGGCCGCGGCGGTCTATCCGGGTACCGACGGGACTCGCCGCAAGTTCCTGGTCAACTGCTCACCGGTGCAGGGAGCGGAGGGGACGATCGGCGGAGTGCTCATCAGCATGGACGACATCACGCAGCTCGAAGAGCAGGAACGGCAATTGCGCGCCGCCATGCTGAACGCCGAGCAGGCCAACCAGGCGAAGAGCGCCTTCCTGTCCAACATGAGTCACGAGATCCGCACCCCGATGACGGCGATTCTGGGATTCACGGACGTGCTGCGCCGCCAGAAGGGGTGCAGTGATGCGGATCGCCAGCGATACCTGTCGACCATCGCCAGCAGTGGTGGTCACCTGCTCGAACTGATCAACGACGTGCTCGATCTGTCTAAGGTGGAATCGGGGGCGATGACGGTCGAACTGATCGCCGCCGATCCGGTGCGTCTGCTCAGCGACGTGAAGGAGACCCTGGCGGTGAAGGCGGTCGAGAAGAGCATCGCGCTGGAGCTGGACGTGACGTCGCCCGTTCCGTCATCCATCCTCTCGGATCCCTCCAGGCTGCGCCAGATCGTGACCAACCTGGTGGGCAACGCGATCAAGTTCACCCAGGAGGGGGGCGTACGGATCGGACTGTCCTGCGATGCCGAGGGCGAGCGTCTGCTGATCGAGGTGCGTGATTCGGGCATCGGCATGAACGAGGCACAGCAGACAAGCATCTTCGAGGCCTTCACGCAAGCCGACGAGTCGATCACCCGGCGCTTCGGCGGGACCGGCCTGGGCCTGTCGATCAGTCGCAAGCTGTGCGAGGTGCTCGGCGGAGGCATTTCGGTCACCAGCGTGCCCGGCGAGGGCAGCACGTTCCTGGTCAGCATCCCGACCGGTCCGCTCGACCAGGCGCAATGGCTGTCGCCCGCCGACGCGATGCTCGCGGCCGCATGGGTTGACACGGTGACGGTGACCGCCTGGCGATTCCCGGCTGCGCGCGTGCTGGTGGCCGATGATGCGGCGGAGAACAGGGAGCTGCTGTCGTTGCTGCTCGGCGAACTGGGACTGAGCGTGACGCTTGCCGAGAACGGTGCGGAAGCCGTGGCAGCGGTACGCGACGCTCCTCCGGAGAAGCCGATCGATGCGGTGCTGATGGACATACAGATGCCGGTGATGGACGGGTACCAGGCGGTGGCCGCCTTGCGCGCGGACGGCTGGGCCAGGCCGGTCATCGCGTTGACGGCCAACGCGATGAAGGGGTACGAACGGGAGCTTCTCGACGCCGGCTTCTCGCACTATCAGAGCAAGCCCGTCGACATCGATGCACTGAGCGCGCTGCTGGCGCAATTGCTGGGCGGCGAACCTCTCGTCCAGGACGATCGCACGCCGGTAGCGCTCGTGGTCCCGGCCGATGCCACCGGTGCCGAACCGATTGCCGGGCCGGCCACGCTGCGAAGTGCGCTGGACACGTCCGACCCACGCTTTGCCGCCATCGTCGCAAGTTTCGCGACCAAGCTCGGCGATCGAATGACAGTGGCCGAAAGAGCGCTTGCCGATCAGGACTGGACCGCGCTCGCCTCCTTCGGGCACTGGCTGAAGGGCTCGGCCGGAACGGTCGGACTGCCAGCGCTCGGTGAACCCGCCGCCCGTCTGGAGCAGGCCGCGCTGGACCAGCAGCCCGTCACGTCGAGGACATGTCTTGTCGAACTGCGAGCGCTCGAAGGGTGCATCGAGCCTGCCGATGCGTCGGGCAACCGGATGCCGGGTGAGCCGGCTGCGAGGAACGTCACACAACCACCGGTTGCACTCAGCAATGAAGCGGAGCGACCCGATACCTTCGTCAGGAGCACGCTGTGGGAATCGGACGCGCGATTTCGACCGATCGTCGAGCGCTTTCTCGTCAGGCTGGACGACCAGCTCGTGCTCATGCGGACCGCGCTCGAGACCGACGACAGCGAAGCGCTTGCCGGGCTTGCGCATTGGCTCAAGGGCTCGGGTGGAAACGTAGGCTTTGACGGATTCACGGAGCCAGCCAGTGTTCTGGAACAGGCAGCGAAGGATGGGCGCACCGACGACATGACTCTTGCACTCGAACGGATCGAGCGTTTCGCCCGTCGTCTCGATCGCGGCACCGACCATGGACGACAGGCGGCATGAGCCAGGTGCCCGAAGGCCGAGGCGGTTGGGTCGAGCAATCCGCCCGCGTCACGCTCGTCGACGACGAGCAACTGAACATGGACGTGCTTCAGATCCATCTGGAGGCGGAGGGGTACACGCAGTTCACCTGCATCGCGGATTCCCGAACGGTCATGCAGCGTCTGGAGGCCGATCCGCCGGATGTGCTGCTGCTCGATCTGATGATGCCGCACGTATCGGGATTCGACATCCTGGGTGAGCTGGGCGGACACCCGACGCTGTCCGAGATCCCGGTCATCGTCCTGACGTCGTCCAACGATGCCGAGACCAAGTTGCGTGCCCTCAGGCTGGGCGCGACCGACTTTCTTGCAAAGCCTGTCGATTCCAGCGAACTGGCGCTGCGCATGCGCAACACGCTTACCGCACGCGCCTGGCAGACCCGCAAGAACCGGATCGATCCGCTCACCGAACTGCCCAACCGGGCCTGTCTGTTCGGTGTGCTGAACCGGGAGTTGCGGGAGGCGACGGTGGCGGGCGAAGAGCGGCAGATGCCTCCCGTTTCCCCCGGCCTGCTGGCCCTGGTGAATATCCAGCAGTTCAAGTCCATCAACGACTCGCTCGGGACCGAGCAGGGCGATCGGGTGCTGTGGACGGTGCGCGAGCGGCTGGTGGCGACCTTCGGACGAAACCCGGGCGAGGTCTTCGACGCGCTCTCGCTCGGTCCGGGGCGTTGCGAAGCCTGCTGCATCGCCCGGCTGGGGTCGGATCGGTTCGTCGTGTACATGCCCGAGTGCTGCGACGGTCATGACGAGCGGCGCCTGATCGCTCTGGTGGAGCAGTTCCTGGACTCGCTGGCCGAGCCGATCGTGCTGGCGAAGGAGCGGGTCTACGTGCGCGCCAGCATCGGCGTCGCGCGGCTGATCTACGACGGGGAGCGGGTGCCGGACGTGCTCAATGCCGCTGAGAGCGCCATGCGACAAGCCAGCGGCGCGGGCGGTACGGGCTACGCGTTCTACTCTGCCGAAATGAACTCCCCGGCGCGCGAGCGGCTGGCGATGGAGACCAGCCTGCGGACCGCCGTCGTCGATGGCGATCTCTTTCTCGTCTACCAGCCGAAGCTGGACGTTGCCAGTGACACCATCACCGGCGCGGAAGCGCTGGTGCGCTGGCGTCATCCGGAACTGGGGTTGGTATCGCCGGTCGATTTCATCCCGATGGCGGAACACAGCGGCATGATCGTCTCGATCGGAGAATGGGTGATGCGCGAAGCCTGCACCCAGGCGGCGCTGTGGCGCCGGACTCGGTTGCCCACGCTGTGCATCGCGGTCAACGTGTCGATCCGGCAACTGCAGGAGCAGGATTTCATCGCCACCGTCCGGCGTGTGCTCGAGGAGACGGAACTGGCGCCCGAAGCCTTGATCATCGAGTTGACCGAGAACATGGTCATGGAAAACGCCGAGACCAACGTGGCCAAGCTGGAACAGCTTCGCGCGATCGGTGTGCGGGTATCGATCGACGATTTCGGCACCGGTTACTCGTCGCTTGCCTACCTGCAGCGCTTCGCGATCGATCAGTTGAAAATCGACCAGTCGTTCATCAAGGAGATCGATGACGGATCGACCACCGCCCCCATCGTCAAGGCTGTCATTTCACTGGCGCACGATCTGGGACTGAGCGTCGTGGCCGAAGGCGTCGAGGAGAGGCACCAGCTGACGCTCCTGCAGAGCCTGGCCTGCGAGGAATATCAGGGCTACCTGGCCAGCCGTCCGGTGGTCGGTCCCGAATTCGAGACACTGCTCGCAGCTGACAGATCGACCGATCTGGCCGCTTGAAAGACGGGCCGCGTGGCGGCATACTGTCCGGGTAAGGAACGTTCCGGGGAAGACATGGTTTCGACGGAAGTGATGAACCCTTAGGTGCATGCCGAGGCATCGGATTACCTCGTAAATCCAGCCGATAACTTTATAGTTGCCAACGACGACAACTACGCAATGGCCGCATAATTAGACCCTTCGGGATCTAGTTGTTCGGTTCTACCCCGTGTCGGTCATGCCTGTGTGGCGGACCGGGGGCAATAGCCACAGGATCGCGTGACGGGGCGCCCTTCCACCCGATCGCTAAACCATAATGGGATCGCTGTCCGGTTCTTCCTGTTCGTCGGGTTCCGGGTGGCTAAAGCCATAGACGACACTAAGCATGTAGTACCGACGGCGGAGTGCTTTCGGACGGGGGTTCGACTCCCCCCTTCTCCACCAACACCATGATCGGCCCGGTTCGCCTCACATCGCGAATCGGGCTTTTTTCGTTGTGGGGCAGCGACCTGGTGTCGCGACGTGTTCGGTTGCAGGTGGTCGAAGGGGACGCCATGAACGCCCCGTTGCCCTTCCGACTGCCGTATCGCATCGAACGCGTGGACGATATCCGGGTAGTTGTCTGAGAGGCGCTGGACGCGTCGTCGCGGGGTGGCGACCGTATCGAGGCCGGAAAGATGCTCACGGAGGCACTGCAGCTGTTTCTCGCGACCCGCCCCTCCTGGCTGACGGTCGGCACCCGCTCCCCTGGTGTGTCGACAGGGTGGGGTAGAGGCTACGCGTCGTCATTCTTCGGACCCGTTTGCATCGAGCCCCGCACACGCGGTAGCTTCCAGCCGTGATCGACCAATGGTCAGACAACAGGTCAGGAGCACAGGATGCCGACATTGAACAGTGGACCGACCGTGGTCAATATCACCGGCAAGTCGGCGATGGAGGTCGACGCGGCGATGTGGGCCGCCTGGCGGGCGGAGGCTCGACTCACGCTGGCCCGCGATACGCTGGTCAGCCTGGATCTGAGCGCGGACGACAGGGCGGGCGAGGCGGTGGCGATGGTCAGCGAGGCGATCGATGCCTACACGGCGGCGATCGCCCGGCTCGATTCGGCGCTGAGTCGCTAGGCTTGGAGCCGCACCGACAGCACAGCCCTCGTGCGGATCACTGCGCGCGCGGCACGGCCAGGGCCGTGAGCAGCGCGGGCGTGATGGTGTTCGTGACCGGCATCCGCTTAGCGACCTTGAACAGTCGCATGCCGTGCAGCGTTCGCTTGCCGATCCTGCCGTCGGGTGTGCCGACCGGGAAGCCGGCCTCGTTCAGGGCGGCCTGCACGCCCCGGATGACGTCGGCATCGGGATCGTCGATCGCCTCGTAGTCGGCAGCGGTGAAGTCGTCCGGCGCCGGAACGGGGGGGGCGGGTTGTGGCGCGACGATCCGTGGCGGTGCCGGCGGCGCCTCGCCCGATCCGCCACCCAGCGATGCGTCGAGCATGGCGCAGCCGCCCAACGTCAGAAATGACAGCAACAACCCGCACGTGCCGAACGAGAGCGTTCGCATACCCGATCCTCCATCCTGATCCGGCCGCGAAGATACGGCCTCGGGAACCAGGTCGGGTGCAATCACCGAGCCAGTTGGAGGATCTACGTCCCGTTGACCGCACCGTCATTCGATCGCACCGCCATGAGGCCGGGGGGGGGGGCTGCGAACGATCCGTGACATTCGACCGCGACTCCCTCGATCTGACACGGCGCAATGATCGCACGCCGGTAATTCAGGGAAGGGGGCCGCCGTGGAATGGCGACGGGCACCACCTCCGGCGTACCCTGTACACATGTGTGGACGACTCTGCATCATCGATAACGAGGACTTCCTCGAACTGTTCCGCTCACTCGGAATCGCTGGCCTCGATCCGCCCGGGTCGCGCTACAACGTCGCGCCGACGCAGCGGCTGGACGTGGTGACGCTTGATGCCGAGCCGCGGCCATCGTCGATGTCGTGGGGCTTCTCCATGACGGTGCGTGGCAAGACGCGCCCGGTGACCAGGCGCGTCTCGAACGCGCGCAGCGACAAGGTCTGGAGTTCGCCGTTGTGGCGCAGTGCCATCGCCTCGCACCGGGCGCTGGTACCGGTCACCGGATTCTACGAGTGGCGGCGCGAGGCGGGAAAGCCTGTCCAGGCGTACTTCATTTCACCGGCGGGTCAGGGTGGCATGTGGATGGCGGCAGTGTGCAGGGGAGGGGACACGCCCGAGACCAGCATCGTCACCACCGATGCGAACGAGGCGATGAGCGCGATCCATGATCGAATGCCGGTGACCCTGAGATCCACCAACGAGGCAATGGCCTGGTTGCAGGCAGACGAGCGCGATTCGCTGGATGCATTGATGGCACCGGCCGGCGAAGATGCGCTGACGTTCACCGAGGTGTCGGATTACGTCAACAAGTCGAGCAACGAGGGGCCGAGGTGCATCGAGCCTGCGTGATGCCCTCGGTATCTCTGGGACAGGACACTAGGGAATCTCGATCACCTGCAGGTCGATATCGTATCGCTCGCGCAGCTGGGCGCGGGCACGCAAGATCTGCTCCTGCTGTGAGGCGGAAGCGATGCCGTGCCGCACCAGCAGCACCAGCACGGTGCGTCGTCCGGGGCGCTCCTCCAGACGGGTTTCGACAGCCCCGTCATGGACGACGATCCTGCCTTCTCGTGCGAGCCGATCGGTGATGTTCCGTTCGATCGCGCGCCCGTCGGCCAGCAGAAGCTCGAGCAGGGCGTCCGGTCGCGAACTCGCATCGAGCGATTCGCTGGCAAGGTCCCGACTGTGAAGCACCGTCAGCCGGTCATCGTCGAACCAGTCCACCAACGGGAAGGTCCGCACCGTGGCGGTCATCCCCGGCATGCTTCTCTGGCGTATCAGGGCGGCCTCTATGCCGCTGCCCCGTTCCAGTGGTGCGAAATCGGTGAAGTAGCTGCGACAGCTCGCCGGGCGAAGGTCCAATCGCCTTGCGCCGACGATTCCTTCCTCTGACAGGTAACCTTCAGAAGGCGGGTTCCGGGAAGGGTCGCAATCCGCTGGACAATCGTGCCCCTTGACCGCGCTCTGCGCACCCGCAGGGCGTGTCGTGACGGCGAGAGGTGCCACGGCAGGTCGGATCACGCGGCCGGCAGGGTCGGTGATCAGATACTCGCCCGATCCGCCGCGCAGCTGCCACGTACCGCTCGAATCGACGAACAGGGTCTGCCGGCCGTTCTCGCCGGTCGGGCTGAACAGCAAGCGATGGCCGTCTTCGCCGATGGCCAGACGTTGTTCTCCAGAGCCGTACAGGTGGAACACGGGCGCGGAAGGGTCGCGCGCGGCGCCCGGGGTCATTGCCGGTTGCAGAGCGGGGGGGGCAGCGTGTGCGGCACAGGCCAGCAAAGCACTGCAGCGCACGATCGGTGGGAGCAAGCGGAGCATCCAGGCCTCGTTCATCGATCCTTCGACACCGCGGACGATACGCCTGCGGATCGACGGCGTCGAGGTACTTCGCTAACCAGCCGTCAGAATCTTCAGTGGCACGTCGGCAGTTTGCAAGCTGGTGCACAGAACGCTTGTAACCGTATTGCAAGCAGGGAACTTCCTGGTTAACGTCCGCCCCCTCTCATCGACACGGAATCGTCGATCTTGTTCAGCCCCACCCCCCTCTCGTTGTCTGCGGCACTGCTGGCGACCGCCTCGCTGGCATGGCCCGGGATCGGCGCCGCCGATGTGCAATCGAACGGTGCACCGGATCTGGTCGGCGAGCATTCGATCGTGGACACGCGCACGGGCACCGTACTGCTGAGTGCTCGCGTCGAGGTGTCCGAGCTCGGGATGCGTGTCAGCAATCGGCTCGATGGGCGACAGGTCATCGCCAACTTCGCGCTCGGCCGGTACTGGCTGATAGACCGATCGCGCCGCCTGGTGCACGAGGTACCGCTGTCGATCACCGATCGTGCCTCGCCCCGGCACGACGAAGCGCCAGATGCCAACGGTCACCTCGCGGCGGGTGTGTTCTCCACAGGGCCATGCCTGACATCGCTCGTCGGTGAATCGAAACCGGGTCGGTGGCGTGGAAGAAGGGTCGCCATCGTGGACTGCCTGGACGAGCGGGGAATCTTGCTGGCACGCGATTACTACAGCTCCGATCTTGGCATGGTGATTCGCAGCGTCGACCTGGACGGCATCGCGGACGAGTTTCGCTCGATCGAACGCTTGCCGCTGGACGCAACCCGGTTCCTGCCGCCATCGCATCTCGAGCTCGTCGACCTGACCACGTTCAGCACGCCCGCCGCGCCCCTTCAGCGCTATGCAGGTTCGTCCGGCCCGCCGCCCGGGACCGCAACGTCGTCGCCGGACATTTTCCGATGAGTGCCGGGGCCCGATCGGTCAAGCCCACCACCGCTGCGAGCCGTCACTGCTCAAGCGGGAGAGCGGCCTGAGCGAGTACGCCGCGCAGGGACGCTGTACCACCCGCGCCTTACCCGGGGCCCGTCGGGCCCCTTCACCGAAGTATCCGAGAAATCAGTCGCATGAGCATCGCAAGAAATCCCGCTCGACCCGTTCGACATCGAGTCACCGGCCAGGGAATGACGGAGTACATCATCATCGTGGCGCTGATAGCGATCGCGGCGATCGGTGTCGTCGGCATGTTCGGTGGAGTCGTCAAGTCGCAGTTCGGCGCGATGGCCGCAGCGCTAGGCGGTGGAGACGGTTCGACCGCGGTCAAGGCAGCAACGACGATGGGTGACGAGGCTGCCGGCGAGGCGGGCGCCGCCTCCAAGCTGGGCGACTACGTGCAGTAGCGACACGGGTCGCCGTCGTATCGCTACGGCGACCCCTTCATCCACGATGATAAGGATGTCTCGAACATGAGCGCTGCAGCGTCGGTTCATCAGCGACAGCTTGGACAGGCGTTGCCGCTGGGCATGGCATTGATCCTGGTCGGTGCGCTGGGCGGTGTCGTGTTGTACAACACGGCCCAGAGCGCGATCGACAAATCACGCCTGGTCAACGCGGCCGATGCTGCCGCCTACAGCGGCGTGCAGTGGCAGGCACGAGCGCTGAACTTCCAGGCGTACACCAACCGGGCCATGGTGGCCAACCAGGTCAGCCTGGCACAGGCGGTCACGCTGGAATCATGGACTACCTACGGTCGGATCATGAGCGAGAACATCGCGCGGGTTCTGTCGGCGGTTCCCTTTGTCGGGGCCATTGCCGCCGGGGTCGAAACCACGATGACGGCCGTCGACGAAGTCGTTTCCCCGATCGCCGGTGCCATGCTGTCGGTGATCGATGGCATCAATGCCGGTATCGGCCTCTCGCAGGATGCAATGTTCGCTTCCACGTTCGCGGCGACCCCTGCGGTGGTCACCGCCGTGGTCGAGGCCTCCGATCCGCGTTTCACCGCCGACACCGCCTACGGGGTGGCAGGCTTGCTGGGCAATCTGGCCGGCTGGTCCGCCTTCACCGCGTCCGTCGGCAACGACGAGCCGGACTACGAGCACATGCGCGAGCGCGCATCGATGATCCGCGAGTCGCAGGACGCCTTCACGCGCAATCGTGACTGGGAGTTCTTCGGTGACTACCTGTACATCGCGCCGGGGGTGAAGATCGAGATCGTCAAGGAAGGGCGAACCGAACTGATCGAGCGCGAGGGCGATGACGGGTTGGAGTGGGAATGGAAGGCGAAGGACACCCAGTCCTTTCATACCAGGATCAACCTGCTGTTCAAGAAGAAGCACATCGAGGTGCCGATCGGCTACGGCGGGGCGTTCGCGAACGACGCGTCCGAACAGGATCGGACGATTCAGGAAGGGGCGTGCACGGGGTACGCCTCCTGGTCGGGCGGGTGCGTTCGCATGCTCGACGAGAACGAGGAAGCGGAGAGCCTGGTCGACGCGAACCGACCGAGCCTGAGCGGCTCCGACAGCTTGATCGACATGTCGGGGTACCACGGGTTGCGGTCGTTCCGTCGCTTGTCCGATGACAGCCGGGAGAGGCCCATGCCGACGCTGCGCCTGCGGGTCGAGGCGGCCATGCCACTGGCGGACATGGCTTCCGCCGCCTCGATGACGCAAGGCGATCCCTTCCAGGCCCCGCTGGTGGCCAGGGGGGACCTTTCGTCGTCCATCAGCATCGCCGAGGTGTACTTCAAGCCGCCGGATGCCGACCTGTGGAAGGCGGGCGACACGCTCGAATTCGCGAATGCCTACTCGCCATTCTGGAGCGTTCGACTGGCGCCCGTGCCCGCCGAGGAACGGTTGGCCGCCTTCGCCATGAGGGGGGCGGGCAGCACCGTGCCACAGGGCAGCGCCGCGGTGCCGGCAGGCGATAGCGCCCTGCCCGACTACGATACGGCCGGTGGTGTGGGCACCCTGTTCGCCGACAGCGCGGGTGTCGACCTCACGCGGGCGCTCGGGCAGGGTGTCGGCAGCGACGACATGGTCAGCCTGGCCGCGGCGGCGGCCGGCGAGTACGGGGATCGGCTGGCGAGTGAGATCGCCGACGAGATCAGGCGCGAGCTGGAAGATCGGCTGAGACAGGCGGTGCAGGACATCCTCGCCGGTCTTGCCCGTGACGCGATCGGTTCGGCCATCGGTCAACAAGCCCTGTCCACCGTGGAGGATGTCCAGCGGTGGGCTGACGAGACGGGGGTCCTTGCCGATGCGCAGCAGATCGGTCGGACCGTGGAAGCGGCTCGGGACCAGGTGCGCGCGGTGCAAGAAGAGTTCCGGCGCGTGGACGAGATCCTCGCGCAGCGGTTCGCGCCCTATTTCGAGCTGGAGGTGGCCGACTGGACCGATCGGTGGGGCGGACAACTCAGGCAACTGGCGACGGCCTCCCACCGGCCGTTCAGGTTGTTCGGCGTCCCTCCCGCGGCGGCCATCGCGGACGATTCGCTACGCACGCTCGCCCGACGCGCTCGCCTTGCTCGGCGAGAACTGCTCGAGCGGCTATCGCTGGAGTACGCACGATTGGTGTCCGAGACCACCGATGCGTTCGAGATGACGCCGCGCATGGCGCGACAGCTCGTGTCGATGCTGCTGAACGCCTACGAGGAAGCGCAGGACGGGCGAATCGACTACACGCTGTTCGACGACGTCGACCTGGAACTGCCCGAGGCCGAAACGGATGCGAGCGAGGGCGATGTCGATGAACCCTGACACCGATCTTGAATCCGGGTTGGTGTATCGCACCCGCGATCGCTCGACCGGCGCGGCATTGACCGAGATGATCGTGCTGTCGTTCGTGATGATCCCCTTGATGTTCGCCATGCCGATGATCGGCAAGTTGGCGGACCTGCGTCAGACAGCGGTGCAGGCGGGACGGTATGCGACCTGGGAGGCTACCGTTGCTGCCTCCGCCGACACCGGGCCGAGACAGGTGGACATCCGCTTCTTCGGCAAGTCGGAGCAAGCTCCGCGAACCGAACCACCCGAGTTCGAAGGCAACGGACTGTGGGGCGGACCGTCGGCTACGGGACACGATGAGCCAGGCGACGAGTTCTCCGACGAATTCGCCGAAGGGGGGTGGCCGGCATACGGCGCGGTGCGCATCGATGCCGCGACGATCAACGCTGCCCCCTGGGGTGTCGATGGCGGTGATCTGGGCATCGCCGGGACGGTCGGGGACGCGATCCTGTCCGCGGGCAAGGTGCTCGGTGGCAGCCGGTGGGATCTGGCCGAGAACGCGCTGACGCGCGCAACCGTCGGCGTGGACGTGCAGATGAACGGCTGGTTCGACGAGCAGGGTATCCGGTGCGGTAACGGTGCTGCCGGCTGCGTGAGCGAGGGCGGCGTGATCCTGGTGGATGGTTGGGAAGCCGGCACCGATACGCAGGCGAAGGATCGTGTCAAGGCGCTGGTGCCCGCCTCGCATCTGGAACCGGTGGGGAAGCTGCTGTCGCACCTGGGCGCGTTTCCGATTCTCGAGGAGCTCCGGGACGTAGAGCACATGTTCGGACACGTCGACATGACGCCGTTGCCGGCGCATGCGGATCACGGACTGGACGTCTATGAGGAACGGTGAGTCATGACCAGGTATCGACCCCGAACACGTCCGGTGGCCAGCGTGGTGGCCGGGTTGGTGCTGCTCGCGCTACAGGGAGCCGCGGTCGCCGACGAGCAGTCGCTTCTGGATCGCGTGCCCTTGCCGCCGGATGCCCGGCTGCACCTGGTGTCACACGATCTGTTGCAGAACGGACGCCGCATGGCGGTCGCCACGTTCGTTGCATCGAGCAGTGTCGACGACACGATCGACTGGTACAAGGCGCGTTGGCCGGCCGACGAGCACGGGCCGGGACACGTGGAGACCCGTGCCGGCGGCTGGCGAATCGTCTCGCACCTGGAGCAGGGCAGCAACATCGCGCTGCAGCTCAAGCCGTCCGATGGCGATGGGTCACGCGGATTGCTCTCGGTCGTGCCTCTCGACGAGGTGACCACCGCGTTCGATGTTCCGCTGTTGCCGCCCGGTGCCACCCTGCTGTCGGACACCCGCTCGCGCCAGGTTCGGGGAGAGGCGGTCACTCAGGTGGTCCACGCACCCGGCGGAACGGGCGAGGTGGCCGGGTTCTATCGCGATCGGCTGACGCGCAGCGGGTGGTCGGTACGTCACTCCGACCCCTCGGATGGACCCGCGGTCCTTCTGTTCACCTCGAAGTGGGGGCTAATCGAAGTGGTGGTCACGCCGCACGTGGAAGGAGGAGCGCTGGTGGTGATGAACCGTGTCACGGAGGGCTGACCGGATGATGACATGCCGGCAACGCGGTGCTGCATCCGTAGAGTACGTCGTGGTATCCATGGTTGTAATAGTAGTACTGTTCGTGCCGGTCGGCACCGATGGTCTGTCGGTCATCGATCTGCTGCTGAAGGCCTTGCGTGGGTTCCAGGCCCATTCCACCTACCTGTTGTCCATGCCCTGACCGGCAGACGCGCAAGACACGAGGTTTCAGATGTCCGATCGTCACCCCTCCGTTCGCCGGGCCAGGCCGAAGAAGAACCTGGTGATGTTCCTTCTCTCGCTCGCTCTCGGCGGTGCCGGCGTGTTCTATTCGAAGCAGTACATCGAGGACCGGATCGCGTTCTACAAGGATCAGTTGAACAAGACCGAACCGATGATGGCCGTGGTCGTGCCGACCCGTCCCATGGTGCGAGGAGAGACGTTGCGCCGCGAAGATCTGGCGATGCGGCAGATCCCGATCACTTTCGCCGATACGAATTCGGTGACCGGTACGAACGTCGACACCGCCATCGGCCAGCGCGTTGATTTCGACATCGACGAAGGCCGGCCGTTGCTGTGGGCGCATCTGGAAGGTGGTTTGACGCCAACCTTCAGCGGCAAGGTTCCCGAAGGACTGCGGGCGATGACGGTGCGGGTCGACGAGGTCAACTCCATATCCGGGTTCCTGCAGCCGAACGATCGAGTGGATCTGCTGATGAGCCACGGCAGCGGGGATCGGCAACGTATCGTCCCGTTGATCGAGCAACTCGACGTGATCGCGACCGGGACCCAGACGCTGGTCGACAAGAGCACCGTGTCGGGCAAGCGAGCGTTCAACACGATCACCGTGCAGGTGACACCGCAACAGGCACAGAAGATCACCCTGGCGCAGACGGTGGGAAAGCTGACCGCGATGCTGCGCAATCCGGAGGATGAGGCTCCGCTGGCAAAGGATGGCATGACCCTGGCCGAGCTGCTGGGCGAGGCGGCGCCTCGAACAGCGGCCGTGGTCCGCACAAGACCTGCGAGGCAACCGATGCCTGCCGGCATCGAATACATCATCGGAGGTTCGCGGTGAAGTCGATCGGCGTATCGGTGGTCCGCGCTCTGCCCCGCGAGCCGCTGGCTCTGATCGTCATGGGCGTGGTCCTGTCGTCCTGGCCGCTGGTTCCTGTCGCGAATCCGCTGGACGGAGAAGGTTGGGCCGAAGTCGTGTCGACACGTCCTGCAGCGCCGATCGAACCCGGGCCCGCGAACCGGGCCGCGACGGAGGCGACGCCCGGATACGTTCAGGGCGTGACGGCGCGTTCGGGCGACAGGCTCTGGATGAGCCGTGACGGTGACACCTTCGCCTCCATCGCTCGAAGAACGACCGGTTCCGACATCAACGCCGACGCCATCGCGCGCTACAACGCACGGTCGGTGGATGCGTCCTTGCCGACCGACACGGTCCTGTACATACCGGTCGAGCTGTCATCGCGAGCGATGGCCGAGCCCGCTCCGGTCGCCTGGGAGATTCGCGAGTACGCGATGCCCGAACGTTCCGGCAACGATGCCGGCGACGGTGTCGGCGGTGCGGACCGGGTTGCACCCGCACCCGGACTCGAGGCGGGCGCCGCGATCGGGGCCGAACCCGTGACGATCGTCGCCCGGAAGCCGGCGGTGCAGCCGCTCGCCGACGTGAATTCGGAACGGCTGGACCTGTTCGCCGGCGAGGTATCGGTGCTGGGGGAGGTCAGCGTGACGCGCGTCGCCATCGGCAACGGAGACATCGTGCGCGCCGAAGTGCTGGGCAGCGGCGAGCTGCTGGTGATCGCGCAGACCGAAGGCAGCTCGTCGCTCAGGTTGTGGCACAGCGACGGTCGCCAGTCGGACTACAACATTCGTGTCAGCGCCAGCGATCCGGAGATCCGGGTGCGCATGGAGCGCATGGTGCGGATGCGCGTGCGGATGGTGGAATTCAGGAAGAGCGCGCTCGGGCGCCTCGGCATCGACTGGGCCGACAGCACGAGCGGACCGGGGTTCGCGGCAGCCGGTGATGTCATCGGCAACAACCTGTTCCGCCCGGCAACGGAAGGATTTTCCGGACTGCCCAACACCGTGCAACCGTTCTCCACCTACTTCGGCATCGCCTCGAACATCACCTCGCGGATCAACTTCCTGGCCTCCAACGGTGACGCCACCACGCTTGCCGAACCGGTCCTGACCGCGGCGAACGGTGGGGCCGCAAGCTTCCTGGCAGGGGGCGAGGTGCCGTACCCGAGTGTCGGCACCAACGGGCAGACGGTCGTGCAGTTCAAGGAATACGGCATCAAGCTAGATGTCGCGCCACGCATCGATTCGGCGGGCAACGTGCGCGCCGTGGTCAAGACCGAGATCAGCCAGCTCGATCCGGCGGTCTCGGTGCAGGGTGCACCCGGATTGCTGACCCGACGCGCCGAGACGGAGGTCAACGTCCGCTCTGGCGAGACGATCGTCATTTCGGGTCTGCTCAGCAGCGAATCGAGCAAGGATCTCGATCGGCTGCCCGGCATCGGTCGGCTGCCGGTCATCGGCGCCTTTTTTCGATCCACGAACCGACGCGATGCGGTGACCGAGCTGGTGATCTTCGTGACGCCGGAGGTGGTCGATCCGGCGAACCCGCTGCTCGAGGATGCGCATCAGCGGCGTTTCGATGCGTCGAGCGATGCGCTGCAAGCCGCGCGCGCGACGCTGCCGCTGCTGGACTGAACGCGGTGTTCTCCTTCTTCTACGAGACGAGCGGCACCCGCCGCCGCACCTTCAAGGTCAGCGGGACGGTCTGCACCATCGGCAGCGCCCGCAGCAACGACCTCGTGATCGAGGGACGTCGGATGGGCAAGCGCCATGCGGAGCTGCGGCTGGAGGCGGACGGTGTTCACCTGGTGGATCTGGGTAGCGGAGCGGGCTGCTGGGTCAATCGCGACCGCGTGCAACGATACGGGCCGCTGAACGATCTGGACGAAGTGGCGATCGGCGATCTGACGCTCGCGATCGAAGGCACACCGTTCGCACGCGGGGGGCCGCCCGAGGTGAGCGCACGCGAGCCGGCCAGCGAAGGTGGCGAGCATCGAGACGTACCGCGGCGCTCGCTGTTCGGTGCATTGGGCATCGGGCGTTCCACCGGCGAGCCACGTCGCTCCGAACCGGAAGCCCTGTCCGACAAGGCTGGCGAACCACCGACCGTGGCCGACGCTGCCGAGCCCCTTCTCGTACCGGCAACAGGGTTCCCTCCCCACAAGGACCCACTGCGCGTCGCGACGTCGGCGGCGGCGCACGAACCGGCTCGGGTGGACGAGCGGCTCGCCTATTGGGGCACGATCGTTCACGAGCAGTTGCTCTATCAGATGGACCTGCGCCGCAAGGACGTGAACCGCATGTCCGACGAACAACTGCGCAGCGAGTCGCAGGAGTTGATCGTCGCGATCGTCGGCTCGCTCGAGGCCGAGCTTCCCTCCGACCTCGATCTCGATGCGCTGCGCGGGAACGTGCTGGACGAGTCCGTCGGACTGGGCCCGCTGGAGCAGTTCCTGGTCGACGACAGCATCAGCGAGATCATGGTCAACAACCACCGCGAGATATTCGTCGAACGTGCCGGACGTATCGAGCGATCTCCCTACCGGTTCAGCAGCGATCGCACCGTCTACTCGGTGATCGAGCGCATCATCACCCCGCTGGGGCGACGTATCGACGAATCCAGTCCGATCGTCGACGCTCGCCTGAAGGATGGATCCCGGGTCAACGCGGTGATACCACCATTGGCCTTGAAGGGGCCCAGTCTGACGATCAGGAAATTCCCCAAGCACCGACTGGCCTTCGCCGATCTCGTGCGGGCAGGTTCGGTCAGCGAGGCGATGGTCGACTTCCTGCGCGTCTGCGTGGAGATGCGCAAGAACATCATCGTCTCCGGCGGCACGGGTTCGGGCAAGACCACGCTGCTCAACGTGCTGTCCAACTTCATTCCCGACACCGATCGCATCGTGACCATCGAGGATGCGGCCGAGCTCAAGCTGGTGCAACCGAACCTGGTGGCGATGGAGTCCCGGCCGCCGAACCTGGAGGGCAAGGGGGCCGTGCCCATCCGAGATCTGGTTCGCAACGCCCTGCGCATGCGTCCCGACCGGATCGTGGTGGGCGAGTGCCGCGGGGGCGAGGCCATCGACATGCTGCAGGCGATGAACACCGGTCACGACGGCTCGCTCACCACCATCCATGCGAACAACCCGCGCGATTCCCTGTCGCGTCTGGAGGTGCTGGTGCTGATGGCCGGCATGGACCTGCCGGTCGTCGCGATCCGCGAACAGGTGGCTTCCGCGGTGAACCTGATCATCCAGCAGACCCGCTTCCCGTGCGGATCGCGAAAGATCACCCGCATCACCGAGGTCGTCGGTGTGGAGAGCGGCACCGTCCAGTTGCAGGACATCTTCGTCTACCGGCAGGACGGCATCGACGAGCACAAGCGGGTGCGCGGCCGGTTCATGGCCACCGGCGCCATCCCGACCTTCTACGAGACCCTGCGGAACATCGGCATGGAGGTCGATCTGGGTGCCTTCGACAATGCGGTGAGCGTCTGATGGTCCTCTTCATCCTGGGCGTCACGTTCCTCAGCGCAGGCCTGGTCGCCTACGCGATGCTCGACTCCAGCACCACCGCCTGGGAACGCTATTCGCAGCGGTTCACCATCGCCACCGAAAGCCACCTGCAGAAGCTGTTCCTGTTCACCGATGGTCGACGCCTGCTGATGGGCTGGCTGGCCTTGCTGTTCGGCATTCCCGCTTTGCTGTGGTTGCTGGGTCAGCCGCTGATGTTCGTGCTCGTCGCCCTGGTGGTGCTGGCTCTGCTGCCCCGTTTCGCGCTGACCCATCTTGCCGAGCGGCGGCGGCGACGGATCAACGAGGCGCTGCCGGATGCGCTTGCACAGATTGCCGGTGCCATGCGAGCCGGCGCGACCTTCACCAGCGCGATGCAGTCGATGGTGGAGGAGCAGCAGGGACCGCTGGGCCAGGAGTTCTCGTTGCTGTTGCGTGAACAGCGGTTGGGGGCACGTCTGGAGGAGGCGCTGGACAACCTCGGCGAGCGCGTCCAGAGCGAGGAGATGGACCTGGTGATCACCGCCTCGCTGATCGCGCAGGAGGTCGGCGGGAACCTGGCCGAGATACTCGGGCGCCTGTCGGACACCATCCGTCGCAAGCTGGAGATGGAAGGCAAGATACGATCGTTGACCGCGCAGGGAATATTGCAGGGGCGCTTCGTGACGCTGCTGCCGTTCATGATCCTGGGCGCATTGCTGGTGATCGAACCCGAGGCGACAAGACCGATCTACAGCGGCTTGCTGGGCTGGGTGTTCCTTTCGGTGATCCTGGTCCTGCAGCTTGCCGGCGGCCTGATGATCAAGAAGATCGTGACGATCGACATTTGAACGCGCTCGCGATCAGTGCGTGCTTCGGCGGCTTCATCGCTCTGGTGGTGTGGCAGGTGTGGTCCGTCTTTCGAGCCGTCCCTGACGAGGACCGCCAGTTTCTCGACCGGCCCGCGCTGGGTTTCCGGCTGGTCTGGACATTGATCCAGATGTTGGTGCACCACGGTGGCCATCTCATCGGCGAGGAGCAGGAACGGTTGACGTTGCAGCGGTTGCGGCGTGCCGGTGTCGAGTACTCCATTTCCGCCCGCCAGTTCATCGCCGCGAAGGTGCTCGCCGCGATCGCCTTCGCATCGATCCTGTCGATGCTGCTGGCGCGGCTCGGCGGCCCGGCACTGCTGTTCGGGTCGATCGGTGCGTTGGGTGGCTGGTACTACCCGGAGCTCTGGCTGCGCGAGACGGGAACCCGGCGGCGCACGGCGATCCTGCGCACGCTGCCGTTCTACCTGGACATCATCACGCTGTCGGTCGAGGCCGGCAGCAATCTGGTCGGCGGTATCACCCAGGCGGTCCAGAAATCGGCCGACTCACCGCTGCGCCGGGAACTGGGACGCCTCCTGCGTGACATCCGGGCGGGCAAGCCGCGTGCGGACGCGCTTCGGGACCTGGTCGATCGGACCGGCAGTCAGCCGGTGCAGAACGTCGTGTCCAGCCTGATCCAGGCGGAGCGAACCGGCGCCAGCCTCGGCCCGCTGCTACGTGCCCAGGCCGAACAGTTGCGATCGCAGCGCTTCCAGCGTGCCGAGAAGCAGGCGATGGAGGCTCCGGTCAAGCTGCTCGGTCCCCTGGTGGCCTTCATCTTCCCCTGCACGTTCATCGTGCTCGGTTTCCTGGTCATGAGCAAGGCGATCCAGGAAGGCGTGCTCGATTGGCAGCCCCTGTTGTGGGCCTACCGATGGCCGGGTGGCTAGCGATGGGTCATCTATCGAATCGATGTCCAGGAACCCGATCATGCGCGTGATCCAATGCCTTCCACCGCTGTTGTGCACGTTGCTCGGCGCATGCGATGGCGGCGACCAGCTACCGTCGCAGGCAACCCTGTCCATCTCGCCGGCAGCACGCACGTACACGATCGTGGAATACCGCGACACGCAGGATCGCTGCCGGTTCGATGCCAACCGGTTCGTGGACGTGCCGATCGTGATGTCGCTGCGCGATGGCGACGGCGCCTCGCTGGGCGGGGTGACGGTCAACGTGTACGTCGACTTCGCCGCCAACACCTTCGGGCCGTTCTCGCCGCTGGCGCTGTACGAGGATCGCAACGGCAACGGTATCGTCGATGCCGATACCGAACTGGTCAGCGCGGAAGGGGACGACATCGCGCGGGTCGAACTGGATGCGCTGCACGGCAGCCGGGCATTGCTGTTGCGGGCGAACCTGTCCTGTGCGTACCGCAGCGAATTGTTCGCCTACGTGGATGGCGTGACGGCCAGCGCATCGGTGGAGGTCAGTGCCCGGGAGACGATCCGACCCCGACCGGACGATGAGCCGACGGCCATCGGCTTGTCGGGTGCGGCGGCAGTGCGCCCGACAATGCGCGAGCAAGCCTTGTGAACGTTCCCGCAGGACTGATCCGGCAAGATCGGGCACCGGATCATGCCCGGGTGATGGTCAGTCGCCACGGCGCACCCTTGCTGCGTGCGCTGCGGGCCGACTCGTTCCTGGCCCGCCTGCGCGGCTTGCACGCAGTGGCTCCCCTGGGGCCGGGCGATGCCTTGCTGATCAGCCCGTGCCGCGCGGTCCAGACCTGGCGCATGGACTATGCGGTCGACGTGGTGTTCCTGGACGAGGGTGGGAACGTGCTCGCCCTGCACCCGCGACAGCGCGGAACGGTGGCCATCTGCTGGGGTGCGCAGGTGGCCATCGAGATGGCGGCGGGCACCGCCGAGCGCCTGGGTCTGGGCGTCGGGCAGACGTTGACGATCAGCCGGCAGGTGCGCGCATCGTGAGCCTTCGACCTTCGTTCAGGCGATGGCTGTTCGCCCTGGCTTTCAGTGCGCTCGTCGGATGCGCCGTCGAGCCGCCTCGCGAACGGGCGCCGGACGGTATCGGCGACGATTCGCCGCGCGTCCGGCAGCAGGACGTCTTTGCCCTGTCCTCGCAAGCTGATCTCGCCTACTCGGAGGGTCGCTGGGGCGATGCGGTCGGGCTGTTCGAGGCGCTGACGAGCCAGGTTCCCGACGATGCCCACGCCTGGCTGAGGTTGGCCAACACGTATGCTCGGCAAGGTGCCTTCGATCGCGCGGTCGTCGCCTACGAACGCTCCGTCCGGCGCGACGGTTCGGACCCGCGTGCCTGGTTCAACCTGTCCACCGCCTATCTGGTGAACGCGCAGCACGCGATGACGCGCGCCTGGCAGGCGATGCGGCCGGAGGACCCGGCGCGTGCGCCGATCGAGGCGCGTCTGGACGATCTGGGCAAGCTCATGCAGGCGCGCATCGATGACGCTCGCGCATGGATCCCCCGCACTCGCTCGCACTGACAACGCACGTCACGGAGTCAAGGATGATCAACCACACGACCCGGCGCCAGTCAGGTGCCTCCACGATCGAATTCCTGATCGTCGCCCCGGTGCTGGCAGCGATCGGTCTGGGTACCGTGCAGGCCGGGCTGGCCTATCACGGCAAGACGATACTGAACTACGCCACGTTCGAGGCCGCTCGAACCGGCGCGGTCAATCATGCGCTGCAGTCGCCGATGCGCCGCGAACTGGCCATCCGGCTGGCACCGCTGATCGGAGGCGACGGCAGCGACGAGGCCGCCGCCCTGGCGGTGGGTGTCTCGCTGACGAGCATGACGGTGGATCCGTTCACCCGTATCGCAGTGCTGAGTCCCAGCGTCGAGGCCTTCGAGCACTTCCAGATCCGCAGTCGTGAATCGGGCCGGCAGGTCATTCCGAACAGCCACCTGAGGTTCAGAGACGATGCGAAGGCGGCGATCGACCCGGTGTCGGGGGTCGATCTGCGCGATGCCAACCTGCTCAAGATCAAGGTCACTCACGGGTTCGACATGAAGGTACCGCTGGTGGGCGCGATCGCCGCGCCGCTGATGAGCCTGATCGATCCGAAAAACACCCTGTACTACCAGGCTGGCAAGCTGCCGTTGAGTTCGGTGGCCACGGTACGCATGCAGTCCGAAGTGTGGGGTGACTCGCTGGTATCGATGAACACCGTTGCCACCGCCGCCGAGGAACGGCCACCCGGAGAGAGCGGGCACGCCCCACCGGCGCTGTCGGCACCGGACGAGAATTCGGTGGAGGACGGTCTGCAGGGGGAAGAAAGCGATGGGGAAGACGCGGCCGAAGGCGATGCCCGAACCGGATGCGACGACCCGTTCCTGGCCAGCGACGATCCGATGCTGCCGACCGTCGATCCCTCCATGTGCAGCGGATCCGGCACGTTCGGCGCGGTCGACGATGCGTCGCCCGCCTCGCCGCTACCCGATGACGATACGATGTGCTGAGGGCGGGACGATCTCGTGCCGGATGACGTTCAGTTCGAATTGATCTCCAGCAGCTCGATCTCGAACACCAGCACCGCACCCGGTTCGATCGAAGGTGCGGCGCCACGATCGGCATAGGCCAGCTCCGCGGGTATCACCAGCCGGTGAACGGCGCCGACGCCCATCAGCTGCACCCCTTCCACCCAGCCCTGGATCGTGCCGGCAAGCGCAAAGGTCGGCGGTTCGCCACGGGCTCGCGAGCTGTCGAACTCGGTACCGTCGATCAGCTGGCCGACGTAGTGCACGGTGATCGTGCTGTCGGCATCGGGGCGGGCGCCGTCGCCCGCTGTCAGGATCTCGTACTGCAGGCCCGTATCGGTGACGATCACGTTCTCGCGGCCGGCGTTGCTTGCCAGGAACCCGGCCTGCGCGGCCAGGAACGATTCGCGATCGCTCGTCTGCGCAGCCTCCGGCGGTCCGCTCGGTTCGCTGCTGCAGGCCGAGCACGCGAGGGCCGCTCCGAGAACGAATGCCCTGAACACCATCGCCTTCTCCACCCGATTCCAGAACATCGGCGGCCCCCCCGCCTCGCCCGGCCGGGCGTGCATCGACAGACCGCTGGCAGGCGAGTCTACCCCGCACCGCGCAACAACCGCGCCGGCGTGGCCCGCAGGCTGAAGGCCAGCCAGGCGGTGGCGCTGCCCAGGCACAGCGTGGTGGCCACCAGGGCGGTCAGCGGTGCAGCGATGCGGGAGCCGCGCGAGGGCAGGTCGATCCAGGTGGACATGAGCAGGTGACCGAGCCCACCGCCGATCAGGGCGGCGAACACCACCACCACCACGCCCATCAACGCGTATTCGAGCAGCGTGGCGCGAATCAGGCGGCCCATGCGAGCACCGACGGCGTGCAGGATCGTCGCCTCATAGGTGTGTCGGTGCCGGTTCACCGCGATGACGCTGGCCATGACCAGCACGCTGGCGATCAGCGAGACGATCGCCACCAGCGTCACGGCCAGGCTGGCAGCACCCAGGATGGAGCGCGCGGTGTCGAGCGCCCGGGCGGTGCGGATCGACACCACGGTCGGGAACTCGCGACCGATCGCGTTCATCGCCTCGATGTCGGCTTGCGCGGCGGCATCGTCGCGTAACCAGGCGCTGCCGACGTGACGGGTGACGTACGGCTCGATCACACCCGGACTGAACACCGCCTCGAACCAGAAACGCGATTCCAGCGTGGCCTGCTCGTAGATTCCGGCCAGTGTCACGTCCAGGGCCTGGCCCTGGATGGAGAACTGCAGCCGGTCACCGACTTCCAGCCCGAGCTGGTCGGCCTCGCGATCCTCCATCGCCACCAGCGGCGGGCCCGTGTAGTCGTCCGGCCACCAGGCGCCGCGCGTCACGGTGGTGGAATCGATCCCGCTGACGCGACGGCTCAGCTTGTGCTCGTCGTTGGCCTCGAAGGCTCGCTCGCTGTCGGTGCTGTCGGCCAGGATCTCGCCGTTGACGGCCTGCAGCCTGCCCAGCACCAGCGGCGCGGTCACCAGTTCGTCGATGGATTCCAGGGCGTCGACGGTTGCCTGGAAGTCGTCCAGCTCGATGTCCTGGATGTCGTAGAACACCAGTGCCGGCGCCCGCGTCGGAATGCTGTCGAACAGGGTCCGGTTCAGGCTGGTGATCACCAGCGCCGAGGCGCACAGCACGGTCAACGCGATGCCCAGCGACAGCAGCATCGGCCGCAGGGCGGAACCCGGACGGGCCAGGCCGCCGACCGCGTGGCGCCACACGAACCGGTGCTGCAACGCATCCGATCGGGCGGCGCGGCCCGCGGCCCCTTCGATCAGCCGCGCGATCAGCTGCAGCGAACCGTAGAGCAGCAGCGCCACCAGCACGAAGGCGATGCCGATCGCCGGCTGCGGCACGAGCAGCAGCAGCAGAGCGGCGGTGCACGCGCCGCAGAGCAGCGTGGCCGTCATGAAGCCCCTGGACATCGGCCCCCGTTCGCTATCCAGTTGCAGGCCGCGCAGCAACTGCGCGGGCCGGCGACCGAGTGCCTGGCCCAGCGATGGCAACGCGAAGGTCAGCGCGGCGAGGATGCCGAACAGCCACACCAGCCCGGTCGGCGCCAGCAGATCGCCCACCGACGCATCGATCGGCAATCGTTCGCCCAGCAGGCGTGCCACCTGCCAGGCGATCGCCGCCCCGGCCACGGCGCCGGCACCGGCGGAGGCCGCCGCGATCAGCACGGTCTGGCCGACGAACACCTGCACGCTCTGGCGACGACGCGCACCGAGCGATTGCAATGTCGCCAGCGTGGGGCGCTTGATGTCCAGGTAGGCGCGCATGCCGTTGGCCACCCCCAGCCCGCCGATCAGCAACGTGGCGAAGCCGATCAGCAGCAGCACCGCGGCCACCTGGTCCAGGCGCTCGCCGACGAACTCGCCGCGTTCCTCCACGGTGCGCACCTCCCAGTCGGCATCCGGAAAAGCCGTACGCAGGGCATCGCGCCAGTCGTTCGTCTCGACATCGGCAAGCTTCAGCCGGTAATCGAAATCCACCACGCTCATCGGTCCCGCCAGACCGCTGAGCCGAAGCGCCTCCTGGTCGACGATGATCGGCGGGCCGCTCACGTCGGCCCGCAGGCTGCGATCGGGCTGTTCGGCGATCGCGGCGCGCAGCTGCACGTCCAGACCGCCCAGCGTGACCCGGTCGCCTGCCGCCACCTCCAGCTCGACGGCCAGTGCCGGGTCGAAGGCGGCGCCCCAGACCCCGTCCGCGTCGCGCTGCACCGCCTCGTCCAGGCTGATCGGCGGATCGAGCACCACTTGACCGTAAAGCGGATAGGCCGCATCCACGCTCTGCAGCTCGATCACGGTGAACGCACCGTCGGCGGTGCCGAGCATGGTGCGCAGTTCGGTCAGCAGCGATACCTGGCCGCTGGCGTCCAGCCAGGCGCGCTGCGCCGGATCGACCGGCGCACGCGTGCTCAACTGCACATCCCCGCCGAACAGCTCGCGCGAGCGGTTGTCCAGCCCGGCCTGCACCAGTTTCAGCAGCGCGCTGCTGGCGGCGATCAGCACGATGCCCAGGAACAGGCTGGCGCAGAACACCCATAGCGACCGGTTGGCCATGCTGCCGCGCAGGTCGTGCAGCAGGAAGCGGATCATGCCGCCGCCTCCGTCAGGCGGCCGTTGCCCAGCACCAGCGTGCGATCGCAGCGTGCCGCCAGCGCGACATCGTGGGTGACCAGCAGCAGCGTGGTGCCCGAGCGTTCCTCCAGCTCGAACAGCAGCTGCACGATGCTCTCGCCGGTGGCCCCGTCCAGGTTGCCGGTCGGCTCGTCGGCGACCAGCAGGCGCGGTCCATGCACCATGGCCCGCGCGATGGCGACCCGCTGCTGCTCGCCGCCGGACAGTTGCGAGGGGTAGTGGGCGGCCCGATCGGCCAGACCCACCGCCTCCAGCATCCGCCTCGCTCGCGGTGTGGCGTCCGCGGCACCGGCGATGTCCAGCGGCAGTGCGACGTTCTGGAGCGCGCTGAGGCTGGGGACCAGGTGAAAGGCCTGGAACACGATGCCCAGTCGGTCACGACGCAGATCGGCGCGCGCATCGTCGTCCAGGCCCGACAAGGCATCGCCATCGATCGTGACCGTGCCGGAGGTTGCCGTCTCCAGGCCGGTCGCCACCAGCAGCAACGTCGTCTTGCCCGATCCGGACGGCCCGGTGATGGCGACCCGTTCCCCGGGAGCCACCCTCATCGAAGCGCCGTCGAGCACGCTCAACGCGCCGTTGGCAGTGGCGTAGCGCATCGTGACGTCGGTCAGTTCCAGCATGGTGCGGATCGGTTGCTTGACGGGCGGCCGCCATCGTTACGTGCGGTACCGGGCCGCGTATTGATACCAAAGTATAAGATGTTCGGTCGGACGGCCACGAATTGGCGGGGTTCTTGGAAGTGAATGATCTACGTCACGTCCCGGGAACGATTCATGTCAGTTTTTCGACACGCCGATCACCGCACGTCCAGCGCCGCTAGCCGAGCCGACGATCAATCCCGCAAACGGAACCGCGGACGACACATAGCGGTGATGGCGGCCCTTTCCGTCAGCCTGCTCACCGCCTGCGGCACCACGCCGACCGTCATCGATCACGACACCGTCGATGCGCGTGCCAACGCCGACCTGACGAAACTGTTCGCCGACATCCCCGCGCCCGGCAGCGTGATGAGCCTGTCCGAGGCCATCGCGCGTGCCGTCAAGTACAACCTGGACAATCGCCTGGCGATGATCCAGTCGGTGGTCGCGCAGCGCCATCTGGACCTGACCGACTACGACAAGCTGCCCAGGCTGGCGGCACGCGCCGGCTACACCGATCGCAGCAAGGTGCACGCCTCGTCCAGCCTCAACCTGAACACCGGCGTACCCAACTTCGGTGCCTCCACCTCGCAGGATCGGGAGATCGTCACCGCCGACCTGGAGCTGAGCTGGAACACGCTGGACTTCGGCATCGCCTGGATCGATGCCCGGCAGGCCGGCAACGAAGTGATGATCGCGGTCGAGCAGCAGCGGCGCATCACCGCCAACATCGTGCGCGACGTGCGCGATGCCTACTGGCGGATGGTCAGCGCCGAACGTCAGGCCCAGCCCCTCAAGCAGTTGCGCCGCGACATTCAGGAGGGGCTGAACGATTCCTACGCCATGCAGCGTGCCAAGCTGAAGCCGCTGGAAGAGTGCCTGGAGGACCAGCGCGCCCTGCTGGACCTGCAGCGTCAGGTGCTGACCCTGCAGCGCGGCATCGAGGAGGCGCGCACCGAACTGGGCGGGCTGATCGGACTGGCGCCCGGCAGTTGGTTCTCGGTGGACACCACCACCGAGCTGATCGCACCTTACGACGGCGATGCCAGCTTCAATCGCGTCCGGCTGCAGGAGCTGGCGCTGCGCAACCGGCCCGAGCTGCTCGAGGAGGACTACAAGAGCCGTATCGCCACCGACGAGATCAAGAAGGCGCGGCTGCGCTGGATTCCAGGCCTGGAGCTGTTCACCGGCGCCCACTACAACGACAACAGCTACCTGCTGCACAACGACTGGGCCGCCTCGGGCGTGCGCCTGACCTGGAACCTGCTGAACGTGCTGTCGGCGCCCGCCGCCACGCGCCTTGCGAAGTCCGAGCAGGAGCTGGGCGATATCCGGCGCCTGGCGCTGAGCATGGCGGTGCTCACGCAGGTGGACGTCGCGCTGCAACGGCTCGCGCAATCGAAGGAGGATTACCGGCTGGCCTCAGAGCTCAGCCGGGTGGACCGCAGCACGCTGGAGCACTACGAGCGCCAGGCGAACGCCTCGCGCATCGATCGACAGACGCTGCTCGAGACCCGGGCGCGCGACTTGGTGTCGCGGCTGCGCCATACCGTCTCCTACGCCGAGTACCAGAGTGCCGCTGCCCGGCTCTACGCCAGCATCGGCTACGAGCCGATGACGCTGCTCGATCACGACCTGGAACTGGACGAGCTGGTCGGACAGGTGAAGGCCTACCTGGACATGTCCGACTTCGCCAACCGTTCGGGCTACTACGTGCCGGAGGAAGCGGACAGGCGCCGCCAGCGTGCCGACGGCTACCGTGGCGAGCTGGGTGCAGGCGATGCGCTGTCCACGCCGGGCACGCGATGAACAGGCTTCGTCTGCCACGGACCGATCGATGCGGCCCGTGGATGCTGCTCGGTCTGGCGCTGGTCGGCCCGTCGTCCGCGGCCATGCCGGACGAGGCGGGAGCGGGCTACGGAGCCGTGCTCAGGGCCAGCGAACGGGCGGTGCTGTCGGCCGGCATCGATGGGCGGGTGACCCACGTGGCGCGACGCGAAGGCGAGGCGTTCGCCGCCGGCGACACGCTGCTGGAGCTGGACTGCACGCGACAGGATGCCATCTTGCTGCGCAGCATCGCGCAGAACGACTACGCCGCCCTGGACCATGCGTCGAACCGGCAGCTGGCCAGCCTGAACTCGGTCAGCGACCTGCAGCTGGCCGACAGCGAGCGGCGGTTGGCCGAATCCCGGGCGCAGCTTGCCACCAGCGAGTTCGCGGTGCGCCAGTGCACGCTGATCGCCCCGTTCGACGGCGTGCTCACGCATCGCTCGATCGAGCCGCACGAACACGTCACCGCCGGTCGCGAGCTGCTGCAGATCGTCAGCAACCGCAATCTGGAGGTGGAGTTCCTGGCCCCGTCCGAGGCGCTCGCCTCGATCCGGGTGGATGGCTCGTTCACGCTCCAGCTGGACGAACGCCGGCAGGCCATCGACGGCACCGTCGCCGTGGTGGTACCGAGCGTCGATGCGGTCAGCCGCACGATCAAGGTGATCGGTCGCTTGGGACCCGATGATGCCGGCACAGCGTTGTGGGCCGGCATGAGCGGCTGGGTGCGCCTGCATGACTGAGCCGGTCAAGTTGGTGCGCGCTGCGACGGACCCGCTGGCGAGTCGCCTGGGTGCGTTCATCGCGTTCGAGCGTGACGTGCGGGCAGCCATCGATCGCGATGCGCTGGCGATGGTGGTCTGCAATACCTTTGCGCGGGTGCTGAGCAACGATGTGGCGATACTCCTTGCGCCACGCCGGGGTCGTGATCGGGTGGTCTGCGTCAGCGGTGTGTCGGACTTCGACAGCGAAGCGCCGATCGTCACGCTGGCCGAACGTCACTGCGCGCCGGCGCCGGATGCCATCGATGCCGAATGGAACGAGCTCGGCCTCGATGCGGTGCTGCGAATTCCGCTTGCGGATCAGGGCGCCCTGCTGGTGCTGCGCAAGGCGCCGTTCCGGGAGGCGGAGCGGCGCATCGCCCTGGAAGCGGGGGAGGTGGTCGCACACGCGCTGCGCACGCTGTCACCGGCCCGCGGAGGTGACCGTCTCGGTGGGCGGTACCTTCGCGAATCGCCGCTGCTGCGCCGGGGTGCGGTGGCGGCGGCGCTGATCGCGTTGACGTTGCTGCCGGTGCGACAGAGCGTTCTTGCGCAGGCGGAGATCATTCCGGCTCGGCCGGACGTGGTGGCGGCCGGCATGGACGGTGTGATTCGCGACATCCTGGTCGCGCCCAGCGAACGGGTCACCCGTGGGCAATTGCTGGTGCGCCTGGACGATAGCGAGTTGCAGCACGAGCGACGACGTACCGAAGCGGAACTCGATCTGCTTCGCGAACAGCGGCGCGAAGCCGGCCAGTCCACGCTCGGTCGTCGGGACGGGGGTGCCAGGCTGGCCCGGCTGGATGCGCAGATCGACCTGAAGGCGCTCGATCTGTCGTTCCTGGACGAGCGGCTGGAACGCGTCGAGATTCGCGCCGGCGATGACGGGGTGGCGATGTTCTCGCGCGAGCAGGACTGGCTGGGGCGCGCGGTGCGCACCGGGGATCGCATCATGGAGGTGGCCGTCGATGCCGAGCGCCGCATCGAGGCCTGGGTCGCGGTCAACGATGCGATCGAGCTCGGTGATGGCGATGCCCTGCGCTTCTTTCCGGATGCCTTTCCGCTGGACACCTTGGATGGCACCGTCGATACGGTGAGCTTCTTCGCCCGTCGCGACGATGCGCAGGCGCTGGCGTATCGCGTCGTCGCCGATCTGGAGAATGCTACCGACGAGGCTGCCAGGCTTGGCATGAAGGGCTCGGTTCGCCTGTACGGCGAGCGCGTGGCGCTCGGCTACTACCTGCTTCGAAAGCCCGCGGCGGCGGCACGACGCTGGGTAGGGATCTAGCCGACGATGAGCGCCTGCGAACCCGCCTCGGGCGGCCCGCTGCCCAGGCTGCGTGCCGGATTGCGACTGGACGATGTCGGCACACCCGGAGCGCCGCGCTGGACGCTGCACGATCCGGTACGCGAACGCTATCACCGGATCGGCTGGCTGGAGGCCGAGCTGCTGGCCCGGCTGGACGGCAACGACAGCGCCTCCGTGCTGGCGGCGGTGAACGAGACGACGCCGTTGCGGGCCGAGCCCGATGCGCTCGCCGCGCTGATCGACTGGCTGGAACGCGAGCAGCTCATCGCGGTCGACGGGCCCGAGGGCCTGACCAGGCTGACGACTTGCCGGGTCGCGAAGAAGGGGTCGGTGTGGGCCACGGCGTTTCGCTTCACGCTGTACGCCAAGCGACGGCTGCTGAACCCGGAACGCTTGCTCGAGCGCTTGAATCGCTGGCTGGCGCCGGTGCTGGACAGGCCACGGGTGGCGCTGGGAGCGCTGTCGGTGCTGGCGCTGGCCGTCCTGCTCGCCTTGCCGGGTCATGGCGGCGATCTGGCCGACACGGTGTCCTCCCACCTGAACCCGGGCGGCCTTGCGCTGTTCGTGCTGACACTGGTGTTCACCAACGTGGTGCACGAATTCGGTCACGGCATCGTGGCGGCGCGGCTGGGTTGTCGCGTGCGCGCGATGGGCGTGGCGCTGGTGTTCATGATGCCGGTCGCCTGGTGCGACACCTCCGATGCCTGGCGCTTGAAGCGTCGGGCCGATCGCTTGAAGATCGACGCGGGAGGTATCGCCATCGAGGCGTTGCTCGCGCTGGTCGCCCTGGCCTGCTGGCTGGTGCTGCCGGATGGCATCGCCCGCTCGCTAGCCTTCTTCGTGGCCGCCTCCTCGCTGGTGACCACGCTGCTGGTCAACCTGAACCCGTTCATGAAGTTCGACGGCTACTACCTGCTGGCCGACTCGCTGGGCATCGAGAACCTGCAGGCCCGCAGCTTCGCGGCGTTGAAGTGGCGCCTGCGGGTGGCGCTGTTCGGCAGTCAGGCCCCGCCACCGGAACCGATGACGGCGCGGCGCCGCCACGTGCTGTGCACCTATGCCGCCTGCACCTGGGTATACCGGCTGTTTCTGTACCTGGCGATCGGCTGGCTGGTGTACACCTTCTGGTTCAAGGCGCTGGGTATCCTGCTGGCGATCGCCACGCTGGGCCTGCTGCTGGTCAAGCCGGTGCTGGGTGAACTGGGGTGGGCGATCGGGGAGGCGCGCCGGCAAGGCCTGGGCGGACGCCGGCTGAGCACCTGCCTGGTCGTGCTGGCGCTGGTGGCCCTGACGCTGATTCCGCTGCCGCGCGCGATCGATGCGCCGGCCATGCTGGTACCGGCCGCCAGCGCGCAGTTGTTCACGCCCGTGCCGGCGCGGGTTGCCCGGGTGCACGTGAAGCGCGGCGATCGCGTGCGGGCGGGCGATGTCATGGTGACCCTTCACGACCCGGCGCTGGCGCACGAGGTGGCCCGCGAACTCGCGACGCGAGAGGCGCTGATCGAATCGCTTCGCTCCTCCGGTGCCGACACTCTGGTCGAGGTACCGGCCGCCTGGCGCGAACGGGCGGCGATCGCCGAGCGCTCGGGACAGGCGCGTGCGGTGCTGGCCAGCGGTTCGGCGCGGCTCGCCGAGCACGATGCCCGACTGGCCGCGGCGCGACGAGCGCTCGATCGGCTGACGCTGCGGGCCCCGATCGACGGGGTGGTGGTCGATGTCGATCCGTCGCTCGGTGCCGGTCGCTGGTTGCCCGCCAACACGATCGCGGCCAGCATCGCCACGACCGATCAGCCCGTGGTGCGGGCCTACCTGGCCAGCGTGGACGCCGAACGCGTCGCGCCGTTCGTCGCCGAGCGCCCGTCGGGGATCTTCACCAGTCGTGACGGAGCGTTCGATCTGTCACTCGAGCTGATCTCCGTGGAGCGTGCCGGCATCGATGCGCTGGGTGACGAAGCGCTCTCGGTGCCGGAGGGCGGACCGATCGCGGTTCGTGCCGCGGACGTCGATGCCCGCGCGCTGACCGCCCGCGTGGCTTCGCCGATCAACGACCACCATCTCGCCACGCTGGCGGTGAGTGACCCCGTGCCCCTGCCGGGCGAGCGCCCGGGCTACGTCCGACTAACCGGAAAGCCGGTCAGCCTGGCCCGCCGTGCCGCCGTGCGCCTCTACGGCGCCTTCGTTCGTGAAAGCGGCTTCTGAACGCTTTGCCGTCCATTTTCCTGGCCACCTTTACGGCCCCGGAACTACAGGATCATCTTCATGTCCGCATCCGATCCGATCGACCTGAACCGTACCGTCACGAAGGCCGCTCCCGGCTGGCATTCGGGTCTGAACCGTGCCCGCGAGGCCTACCGTCTCGAAGAGCGGATCATGCTCGACGGTGCCGCCGCGGTGGCAGCCGTCGGCGGTCTGGATGCGATGGCCGATGCGGACGAGGCGCGGCCCGATCCCGTTCCGGGTAGCGAGGAGCGCTCGCCGGGTGGTTCCGGTAGCTCCGACGACGGCGGCACGATCGACGCCTTCGCGGCGCTGGCCGACGAAGAGGCCGTGCGGCGCGAGGTCGTCATCGTCGACACCACGATCGACAACCACGAGGCGCTGCTGGCGGACATCGACGGCGCTGACGATCCGGATCGGTGGAGCTTGGACGCCGCGACCGGACTGGCGCGCTTCGACAGCGACGACGGGGTGCGCTCGATCACCGTGTACGCGATCGACGGTGACGAGCACGGTATCGATGGCGTCACGACTGCGTTGTCGGGCGAGCGGGACGTGGACACCCTGCACGTGCTGTCGCACGGTGACGTGGCGGCGATCCGCTTCGGCGGCGAACGCCTGGACGCCGATTCGCTGGACGGTGCACGCGACACGCTCGCCATCTGGGGCGCGGCGCTGTCCGGTGATGGCGACATCCTGCTGTACGGCTGCGACACCGGTGGCGATGCGGAGGGGCTTGCCTTCATTCACGCACTGGCCGAGGCCACCGGCGCCGACGTGGCCGCCTCGGACGATACCACCGGCGCCGAGGAACTCGGCGGCGACTGGGAGCTGGAGGTGCGCAGTGGCCGGGTGGACAGCGCGTTGATCGCCGACGATGGTGCGCAGGCCGGATTCGACGGACTGCTGGCGGCCACGCCGACCGCCAGCGTGAGTCTGCCGGCCGATGAGTTCATCAACGAATCGTTCCAGTTCGAGGTTTCGCTGGACAACACCGGCAACGGTGCCGAGACCGGTTACGAGCCGTATGTCTCGCTGTTCACCGATCCGGGCGTCCGGATCGATGGCGTGACGTTCCTGGGGTCCCCGGTCGATCTGGGCGATACCTACCGGTGGGATCCGACCGCAGGCGTCGCGCCGGCGGCGGGCGCGTGGGTGGACGCGGCCGGCGACGAACTGACCGAACACCCGTTGAACCCCGCCATCGATCTGCCGGCGCATCCGGGCGATGCGACGCTGCCCGGCCTGCAGTGGCACATCGTCGAGTATCCATTCGGCAGCTTCGTGACCGACCAGCCGGCCGCGGCGCTCGCCTTCAGCGCCACGCTGGACAAGGCGGCCGGTGCCCTGGTGGGCGTGCCGCTGGCGGTCCATGCGCTGGCAGGCTTCGAGTACGGCACCGATGCGTTCGACAACCCGGACGACGGCAGCGGTACCGGCGACGACCCGATCGTCGGCCCGGTCGTGTCCGGCAGCATCGTGCCCAAGGTGCTGGAGATCGAGAAGGAGGCCAGCTCCGGAGGCCCGAACGCGGTCGGTGACGAGGACGAGCACGCCACCGGTCCGAACAACCCGATCACCTGGAGGATCACCGTCGACATCGCCGATGGGGAGACGGTCGACGACATCGTGCTGACCGACATCATCGGACCGGACGTGCATTACACCGGACTGGTGGGTGTCAGCGGATCGAGCGCACCGGGGGTCGATACCCAGGCCGATGCGACGGTCGGCGTGAATGCCAACAACGAATTGCGAGTGAGCTTCGATCCGGTGGTGGGCACCGCGGCCGCCGACGACATCGTCCTGCGCTACACCGGCTACATTCCCGAACTCGACCTGAACAACGCCGCCATCGTCGATCCGGTCACCGGAGCACCCGGCACGCCGGTGGACAACACCGTCACGATCGGGGCCGACTACGATGGCAATCCGATCAACGACAGCGCCACGCACACCATCTCGCCGCAATCGATCGCCACGCAGAAGAGCGTCAAGATCCTCAACGGGGACGGTACCGACCCCGGACGCGACACCACGGTGCCGGGCGATCTCTTGAGATGGACGCTGGACGTGCAGGTCTCGGACTACTTCTCGCTGCAGGATTTCGTGATCAGCGACGATTTCGGCGACGGGCACACCTACTTCGATCAGCTCGGGCTGGCGCCGAAACTCAGCGTGTTCGAAGACGGCATCACCAGTCCGGATGCGGATATCGATGCGGCCAACTTCACGCTGGGCACGATCGATTCCAGCGACGGCGACACCAACATCACCTTCAGGATCGGCGACGAGCTGAAGACCCGCGCCTTCGATGCCGACGGACGCCTGGACGGCGACCTGTCGACCGAAGCCGGAACCAGCGGCAAGTCGGTCTTCACGATCACGTTCTACACGCAGGTGCAGGAGGACTTCCAGGTCATCGGGACCAACACCCCGGCACCCGGTGCGCCGCCCGAGACCACCTCGGTGGACATCGGTGATCGATTGTTCAACACCGAATCGGTGAGCGCGAACGTGATCGATACCGGCGTCGGCACGATCACCGCGAGCGTGTCCGACGGCAGCGCCGCCTCGGTGGTGGTCGCCTCGCCCGAGACCGCCAAGTCGATCTACGCCATCGATGGCGTGCGCTTTTCCGGAGGCGATGCCGAGCTGACTCCCGGACAAACCGTGACCTACCGGATCACGGTGGATCTGCCCACCACCGATGTCGAGGCGCTGAAGATCGTCGATTACCTGCCGCTGCCGATCTTCGCGGTACCCGCGGACTACAGCTATGCCGGGTTCTTCTCGGATACCCAGGTGCCGGCGGCCGGCCAGTACGGGTTCGGTCCGGGCACGGTCACGGGCGATTTCCCCGCCACCTTCTTCGATCAGACGGGCGGTGCCGGCAGCGATCTGGTCATCGTGAATCCGGTCACCGATGCCACCGCCAACAGCGTGACCTGGGAGTTCGATTCGTTCGATCAGGACGGCTCCAGCGGTGGCACGATCGACCTGCTGTTCACCACCCTCACGCAGAACGTGCCGTTCGAGGATGGCCTGAACCTGACCAACCAGGCACAGATCTCGTTCGACAACACCAACAACCCGCTCACCCCGTCCAGCTCGATCGTGCAGATCGAGACGCTGGCGCCCGACCTGTCGATCAAGAAGGGCGTGGTGGCGCTGGATGCCACCTCGGCCGGCACGCTCAGCGAGGCGACCCTGCCGGCCGCCTTCAACGCCGCCGGCACGTCGGGGGTCGCGTTCAACGATCCGATCACCTCGGCGGAGCTCGCTTCCACGCCCGTCGATGCGGATGCGGTGGACATCGATGCGGACGATATCGTGCGCTTCGCGCTGGTGATCGAGAACGCCGGTGGCTACAGCGCCACCGACATCGCCATCGCCGACTCGTTCCCGGCAGGCTTCGTGGTGCCGACCGGACCCGGCGGATTGAACCTGAGTGCCACGCTGGGCGATCAGAGCGTGCTGGGTGTGACCGGACAGCTGTTCGATGCCGGCGGACAACCCGATGCCACCGGTCTGGGCTTCACGCTGGGAGGCAACGAGCTGGTCCTGGCGCGTGGCTACGACGATCCGGGCATCACCGCCGATGGCAGCAACGTCATCGTGGTCACCTACGATCTGCAGGTGGCCTATTCCGCGGCGCCGCTCACCGCGCAGGTGAACACGGCCGAAGTGCTGAATTTCGCCGCCTTCGACGGTGGTGTGGACTACACCGCCGGCAACGTCTCCGCTCAGTGGACGGACACGGCGACGGCGACGCTGCGATCGCTGGCGATCGACAAGACGCTGCTGTTCACCGGTATCGAGAACGGAGGCGACAACGATCGGCTGCAGGCGGTGCCCGGGGAGACGATGACCTACCAGGTGGTGCTGGAGGTGCCCGAAGGCGATCTGACGAACCTTCGGATCGAGGACCGGATGGGTTCCTTCCAGCGATTCGACCAGGTGACTTCGGTGACCGCTTCCGGTTCCGTCGTGGTCGCGGGTTCCAGCACACCGGTCGATGCGAGCACGATCACGGTGAACGCGACCGGTCGAGACCTGACCATCGAGCTGGGGGACGTGCGGAACGAAAATTCCGATGACACCGTCGAGACGATCACGCTCGTCTACCAGACCTATCTCCTGGCGACGACCCCGGCCGGTGCCAACCAGCGCAACAGCGCGGTCGCGTCTTGGGAGCGCCCGAGTCAGGCGAACGGCTCGGTCGATGCCCGGGCTCCCTTCGTTGCCACGATCACCCCCGAGATCGAGATCATCAAGGAGGTCGTCGATCCCGCGATCACCCACGTCGGCGACAGCGTCACCTACCGGATCACCATCCAGCACACCGGCGATTCGGATACCGACGCCTTCAACGCCGCGCTCGACGATACGTTGCCGCCCCGGCTTTCCAACCTCACGCTCGACTCCGTGACCGGCACCAACGGTGTGGATGTCAGCGGCTTCACGCTGACGGGGAGCGTGTTGCAGAATGCCGACTTCGATCTGGCCCGGGACCAGACGGTGGTGATCCTCATCAGTGGCGACGTGACCGCGGCGGTGGTCGGCGAATCGATCGACAACACCGCCACGCTGAGCTACACCACGCTGGACGATGCCGACGCGAGGGACGGCCGCACCGCGGCCGATGCCGACGAGGCCACCTACAACGACAGCAGCACGGCCTCGTTCACCGTCTCGCCCACCGTGGTGAAGGAGGTCACCGACACCGGTGTGGACACGAGCGACAACGCCAGGCTCGGCGAGGCCACGAAGGGCGAGTACGTCGAGTACCGGGTGACGATCGGGGTACCTCAGGGCACCACCCCCTCGGCGCGACTGGTGGACGTGCTGCCGGCCGGGTTGCTGCACGACACCACGTTCGTGGAGCAGGTGACGGCCTCGTCGGGCCTGGTCACCTGGAGCGGAACGCCGCAGAATCCGGACGCGTTCGGTCAGACGCTGACGTTCGATTTCGGCACCATCGAGAATACCGACAACGACACCTCCACGCTGGAGACCATCACGGTCGACTACCGGGTGTACGTCGCCTCCGGAACACCGGGCGATTCGATCGTGAACCGGGCCGACCTGTACTGGGACCAGACCGGTGACGGTGATTCCCTCGACCCCGGGGACGGCTCGCTCGGCGACACCGCCTCGTTCG
>Ga0115029_1000485_pt1 | contig 39513 bp, 35 predicted proteins | sample SidtaG_3_FD_87297 | JGI IMG/M metagenome (GOLD analysis project Ga0115029, IMG submission 87297) | Marine algal microbial communities from Sidmouth, United Kingdom - Sidmouth_Asex1 metaG | ecosystem: Host-associated > Algae > Red algae > Unclassified | place: Sidmouth, United Kingdom | collected... | reverse complement strand
TGAAATTTATACGTCGTTATCGTATGTTCGAGTAGCTAGCTACACTTCACATACTCTGCCTTGTCTAAATATCAAACACCTTGCTGTAAAAATAACCTCGAAAGATCAACAGACCCTAAATAATCTTGCATTTTAATGACTAAATAAGCACTTAGGAAATAAAAGCCTGTCAAGTGAATGAGCTAACCATGAAACACTTACAACCCCTTAAACCAGGTCCATATGCCTAAAGAAAAATCTGAAAATATATCAATACCCAGTGCTGATTTAATTAAATACAATATAAAAAGTCCAATCATCGCACTGAAAATGAAAAAAAAAGTCAGTACTATAGCAGTACTCATAACAGACCACTCTTTTTCTCGTCGAGTAAGTTCTCTTGAATTACGTCCTAATAGCAATACGTAATAAAAACGCCATTTATAAAAAGGAAGTTTCAAAGTTCCACGCTTATCTACTGAATGATCTCCCCAGCTTCGTGAACCTATAGCAATCATCAAGTGAGTTAGCTGTTCATCAGAAAAGCTATTGGCAACGTTTTGTGGCAGGCGTGATAAAAGGTTTTGTATGAAAGGATCGTTTTTAATATTTTTTTCAGCGTGCTTTGAGCGTAAATCATTTTCAGTTTTATTCATAATGTCTTCTTATTTTATATGCTCAAATCATAATAATCGGTCATCAAACTATATTTATACCTGTTACCAAATAAGATGCATATTTCAGAGTACTTGAGCGTCAATGTTAATAGTAAGACACTCAAGGTAATATATTATTGTAATGGTAGTTCCCTTATGAAGCATAGTTGATGAAATCATTTTAAAGGAATAAACGCTCAAGCGTTTTTTCGATAGGTTCAGACATTATTTATTCTGAGTTATTGATTTTAGTTCTCACACAAACCGAAATATTAAATGGTAACGGGTACCGATGTTTACTAAATAAATAACATATATAGGTATATTAAAGTAGGAAAGGGAATAAGTAAGGTAAAAATTAGTGCTTCGCACCACTCAATTACACGATAAAAATGATACCAATACGTTGATTTTGCCTTTTTTGACGGTAAATTTTTAAAGAAAAATATGAATGACGCTAATACTAATATTTGTAAGGCAAAAAACAATATTAATAAAGCCAACCAAACTAATACATTGGGAGTCGATGAACCAATTTGGCTTTGTAAAATAAGAAATAATATAAAACTAAACAAACTCCACTGTAAGAATCGCCACCGAGTGTTCCAAAAAAAAACCGCTACGTGATTGAACATTTCTGGGGTTAATAAATATCTCATAATTTTTAAAGCAAAATTTTCAAATTTAATAAATAGTATTATACACACCCTTATTTACTACTGTGCAATACCCATTGTAATAATATACTTATTCTACGAACGAAGTACCAATAAAATAATTTCATTTAGTTGTTAACAAATATCGTCAATAAATTGTGATCACTTTGTGATAACTTCGTGACGCTCTTGCGACATCAGCCTTGCATAATTAAGTTGAATTATTTACTCACTTAATATTTAAGCCAACCATTACATTAGTCACAAGGACTCAACATGAAATTTAATAAAACAATTGCGGCATTAATACTAGCTACTTCGAGCCTTAGCGTAAGTGCTCAACAATTAGAAATTACCGTTACAAACCTAACTCACGGAATGCACTATACCCCTTTAATTATTGCAGCCCATAGTGCGGATGCATCTTTGTATACGTTAGGTGAAAAAGCGTCTGTTGAATTACAAGCAATGGCAGAAGGAGGTGATATTTCTGGTTTATCAACAATTTTAACAAGTGTAAATGCTGATATGGTCGCTAATCCTGCCTCAGGTTTATTGGCACCTGCTAAGTCGGTAACTACGATGCTTGATACTGCAGACGGTAATATGTACTTGTCTATTGCAAGTATGTTGCTACCCACTAATGATGCATTTGTTGGTTTAAATGGTTGGAAAATCCCTAGTGAAGCAGGTACATATAAAGTGTTATTAAATGCTTATGATGCGGGTACAGAAGCTAATGACGAAATAATTAATGGTGGTGGTATGCCAGGTATTCCTGGGATCCCAGCAGCACCAGGTGGTAATGCTGGAACAGCTGCCTCAGGAGTTACTTCAGTAGAAGCTAATACCACCGTGCATGTACACCGTGGAAATTTAGGTGATGATGATCTAATGGGTGGAAAAAGTGACTTAGACAATACCGTGCATCGTTGGTTAAACCCTGTAGCGTCAGTTACTGTTGTAGTGAAATAGGAGGTTTTGATGATTTTATCTAAAACATATAAAAAAGCATCATTGGGTGTATTTATTGCCGCTGGGGTTTTATTAAGTGGTTGTGGTAGCGATAATGATAATGAGTTAGTAATACCTGAACCTGTTGAACCACCCGCGATAGCTGTAAATTACGAATATCAAGTGAAAGTTGTTAATTTAACCACAGCTCAACCTATGTCTCCTATTGCTGTTGTTTTACACAATGAGGGAAAACTTTGGGAAATTGGTCAGCCAGCTTCAATGGCGTTAGAAAAACTTGCTGAAAGTGGCAATAATTCAGAAGTGCTTGACCAAGAAATCGTGTTATCTGGTCAAAGTGGTGTGTCACCATTACCTCCCGGTATGAACGAAACCATTATGGTTAGTATAAAAGATACCTTACCTAACTATATTTCTATTGCCAGTATGTTAGTTAATACTAATGATGCTTTTACTGGTATCACAGCAATGGATATATCTAATTTAACTGTCGACGAAAGTATTTACCTACAAACAAGTTCATATGACTCAGGTACCGAGAAAAATAGTGAACTGATGGCGACTATCCCAGGACCAGTTGCTGGTCAAGAGGGATACAACGTTATGCGAGATGACGTTGATTATGTAGCGATGCATCCAGGTGTGATAAGTAAAGACGATGGCTTAACACAGTCAGTTTTAACACAAGATCATCGATTTGATAATCCGACATTAAGTATCACTATTACACGGGTAAAATAGTGCTAAAAAGAGGTTGTGTAACGACAACCTCTTTTTTTAATGATCAAGGATAGCCAAATGGATACCATTTTGGTTGTGGAAGACGAACAAGATATTGCCGATTTAATAAAGTTGAATTTAGAAGAACTATCACTGCATGTAGAGCATAGTTTAACCGCAGAAGATGCATTAAAACGTGTTAAAGCCAAACAGTACAACGTGATTATTTTAGACGTAATGTTGCCGGGTATTTCAGGTTTAGATGTTTGTCGGCAGTTACGCGAGCAAAAACCTGAGCAAGCTATTTTAATGGTAACATCACGGGACTCTGAAATAGACCGAGTATTAGGTATAGAGCTAGGTGCTGATGATTACATGACTAAACCGTTTAGCGTTAGAGAACTGCAAGCAAGGGTGAGAAGTTTACTCAGACGTGCGCATTTATTGAGTAATGCACAACAAAAAAAAGAACCTGAGCAATGTTTGAAAATCGGACAATTAGTGATAGACCACCTTTCTCACCGCACAACACTAGCGGGTAAAGAACTTGAATTAACTTCCACAGAATATGATTTATTACTCTATTTAGCGTCACACCCCGAACAAGTTTTTTCGCGTTCGCAGCTATTAAGTTCAGTGTGGGGTTATCATCATAGTGGTTATGAGCATACCGTTAACTCACATATTAATCGCTTAAGAAATAAAGTAGAAAAAGATGCAACTAGCCCAAAAATAGTACAAACAGTATGGGGGGTTGGTTATAAATTTTGTAAACAAGGTGTAAGTGTATGAAACTTTCATTATATCAACGACTTTCATTGTCACTATTGGGAGTTTTTATCGCTATCATTTGTGTATTTTATTTTTGGTCGCAACAACTTGAGCAAACTACACGTTATGAATCGGAGCAACAGTTACATCTTTCTTTAGCGGCAAATTTAGCAAGAGATAATCCTATTTTACAACAAGGTGTTTATAACCATAAAGCTCTTAAAAATCTCTTTCATACGTTAATGATATTAGGACCAGCATTTGAATTTTATTTTGTTGACCCTCAAGGAAACCTACTCACGCATTCGTTAGATAACTCATCAATCAAACGAAAAAAAATTGACTTAGTGCCCCTAATTCAACTTACTCAAAACAAAGCGCCATTACCTATTTACGGTGAAGACCCTAGGCATATTACCCGAAAAAAAGTTTTCTCAGCGGCGCCCGTTTTTAACGGTACAAACTTGCAAGGTTATTTATACGTTATTGTGGCAGGAGAACGTTATGATAATACGTATAGTAAGCAGCAACGTCACCTGCATACCGAGTTATCAATTGTATTTGCAACCACCGCGATCTTTTTTCTATTTGTGGTTATGTTAAGTTTATTTCGTTATTTTACCGGCCCCTTACGTTATTTAATTTCAGATATAAAAGCGTTAAAAGCAGTCGATTTTGATAAGTCTAAGGTTAAGTTACACCCTTGGAAGGATAATAGTCAAAACGAAGTTCATCAATTAGGTTCGGTGTTTCATGAAATGGTTCAGCAAATAAATGAACAACTTGAACAATTAAAAAAAACCGACATCTACAGAAGAGAACTACTGGCTGATATTTCTCATGATTTAAGAACACCCTTATCGTCTTTACAAGGCTACATTGAAACACTTGCCATTAAAGGTGAAGCATTAAGTACTGAACACAGAAATAAATTCATAAATACCGCTTTAAAAAATTCAAGCCAATTAAAAATGCTAATAGATCAAGTGTTTGAACTTGCACATTTAGAGGGTGGGCAAGTATCAATGAATAATGAAAATTTTAATTTAACTGAATTACTGTACGACGTAGCTGCAAAATTCACCTTAAAAGCAGAAAAAAACAGGGTTAACATACAAATTAGTCCTGAGTTTTCACCGTTACAACTGCACAGCGATATTAGTAAGTTAGAGCGTGTGCTAACAAATCTAATTGATAACGCTATAAGACATACTGGTGAGGGAGGAAAAATTGAATTAATTATTTCTGAGCCAAACAATACCGAATGTTTTTTAATGATAAAAGATAACGGTACAGGCATTAAAGCAGAAGAAATAGCCTATATATTTGACCCACGATATCGTGCGAGTAATGCAATTGAAGGCGAAAATAAACATGTTGGTTTGGGGTTAGCCATTACACAAAAATTACTTGAATTGCTTAAATGCGACATCAAAGTTAATAGTAAAATGGCACAAGGCACTTGCTTTACCATTAATATAACAAGTATTGTCGTTTAATTGGTTGGTAACAATTATTAATAAATGGTAGTTTAAAAAACCTTAGTGGCAGGTGAACTCAGTAAGTTTTGTTTTTTGTGTTTTAAGAGACAAGTCTATAAATAAAACGCTTTATTAATTGCTGACATTGTTGAACGTGATTCGGTAAAAGATATTAGGGGCTGTTGATCTTTCAGGTATGTTTTATCATCATATGACTTAAGTGTGATGTTAAATTAACCTCTTATACTCAGTGGAATAACACGACTTTACTACTTCTGATTTGATGACTGATTGTGTACACTAATGCTTTCAATATTTCAAAAAGCTTATAAGTTATGCAAATTACATCAAATTTCGATAGTGGTAACATTCACGTTATTCAAGCCTCAACCCCATCCAACATTCAACTAGCGATTAAACCCGATCACCAATCAGAGTTTTTTCAATGGTTTCATTTTAAATTACATAATACCGAACGATGCGAACATATACTGCACATAACCAATGCGGCTAAATCATCTTACGTAGAAGGGTGGAATAACTATCAAGTAGTGGCGTCGTACGACCGCAATGAATGGTTTAGAGTCCCTACAACTTTTGATGGTGAGCAACTCACTATTACTTTAACACCTGAGTTTGATTCAGTTTATTTCGCTTATTTTTGTCCTTACAGTTACGAGCGCCACCAAGACTTAATTCATGCCGCTCAACTAGACATAGATTGCCAACTTAATGTACTCGGCGAAACAATCGATGGTCGAGATATGTCATTACTTATTATTGGCGAACCCGATGCCAATAAGAAAAAAGTATGGCTTACGGCAAGACAACACCCCGGTGAAACCATGGCAGAGTGGTTTATGGAGGGTTTTATCGACAGACTACTTGATGAAGACGACGGCACTGCTCGCGCTTTGCTTAATAAAGCGGTATTTTACCTTGTACCGAATATGAATCCAGACGGTAGTGTAAGAGGACATTTGCGAACTAATGCTGCTGGCGTAAATCTCAATAGAGAATGGCAAAATCCGTCGTTAGAAAAAAGCCCTGAAGTCTATTTAGTAAGAGAAAAAATGCTTGCCACGGGTGTCGATTTACACCTTGATGTTCATGGAGATGAAGCGTTACCGTTTAATTTTGTTTCAGGTTGTGAAGGTATACCGTCTTACGATAAACGCCTACAAAATCTCGAAAACAAATTTAAAGAAATATTAATGGCTGTTACACCAGAGTTTCAAGACGACAAAGGTTACCCAAAAGACGAGCCAGGGCAAGCAAACTTAACGGTTGCGTCAAACTGGGTAGGCGAGCAATTTAAATGTTTAGCCTACACTATTGAAATGCCTTTTAAAGACAATGATTTACTACCAGACTATAGCGTGGGTTGGTCAGATCAACGCAGTAGCTTACTAGGACGTGATTTTTTAACAGCTGTTTATCATGTTATTGATGATGTATAAGTTTCATCTAATCAATGATCAAAAAATAACAATAATTTATAAGCAAAGGAGAACGTGGTGCAAGAATTAGTTAACAGCCTAAATAGTTTTATTTGGAGCCCAGCGCTAATTTATTTGTGTTTAGGTGCAGGCGTGTTTTTTTCAATAGTTACACGTTTTGTACAAATACGACAAATTAAAGAAATGTGGCATTTATTAGTGTCGGGTAAAAGCTCAGATAAAGGCATATCCTCTTTTCAAGCTTTAGCGGTATCGCTATCAGGTAGAGTAGGAACAGGTAATATTGCTGGTGTAGCTGCTGCAATTGGTTTTGGTGGCCCTGGGGCTGTTTTTTGGATGTGGGTGGTTGCTTTTTTTGGCGCCGCAACAGCTTATATAGAATCAGCAAACGCACAAATATATAAAGAAGAAGACAACGGCGTATATCGAGGTGGACCCGCTTATTATATTGAAAAGGCCATGGGACAAAAATGGTACGCTTGGTTGTTCGCGTTAGCCACAATTTTAGCATGTGGCGCCTTATTACCTACTGTACAATCAAATAGTTTAGGTGAAGCCGCAGTATTAGTATTTGGCCCTGGGGAAATTATTAACACCGTTGTGGGAGAAATTTCGTTAACCAAACTCTTTACCGCTGTAACAATTGTTATATTATTAGGTTTTATTATTTTTGGTGGAATTAAACGCATAGCCAACTTTACACAGGTTGTAGTGCCATTTATGGCTTTTGCTTATATCATTATTGCCTGTGTAATTATTGGTTTACATATTGATCGTTTACCTACCGTATTTATGCTGATTATAAATGACGCTTTCTCACCTATGGCTGGTGTTGGCGCTGCAATTGGTTGGGGAGTAAAACGTGGCGTTTATTCAAACGAAGCAGGGCAAGGAACTGGACCTCATGCGGCAGCCGCAGCTGAAGTTCAACATCCTGCTCAGCAAGGTTTAGTTCAAGCATTTTCTGTTTATATTGATACTATTTTTGTTTGTTCAGCAACTGCCTTTATGATTTTAATCACACAGTCTTATAATGTACAATTAGCCGGAGAAACAAACTTTATTGTACAAAATATTGCTGGCGATATAGCCGCTAACAGTCCGGCATTTACTCAAATAGCCGTTGAAAGTATTTTTAAAGGAGTAGGAAAACCATTTATCGCACTCGCATTATTTTTCTTCGCTTTTACTACTTTACTTGCCTATTACTTTATTGCAGAGAACAATGTTGCTTACATTAAACGCAGCTTAAAAATACCCGGTATGATGTTTTTATTAAAAATATTGATCATGGTGGCAACTTTTTACGGAACAGTAAAAGCCGCAGATGTAGCTTGGGGTATGGGAGATGTAGGTGTTGGGTTAATGGCATGGTTAAACATTATAGGTATTATCATTATATTTTTTGTTTCAAAGCCAGCTATTAAAGCATTAAAAGATTACGAAAAACAAAAAAAGGCAGGTGTAAAAAATTACACATTTGATCCTATTAAACTAGGTATTAAAAATGCTAAATTTTGGGAAGATAGATTAAAGAAGTAATCTTATAAAATAATAAATACTATCAAGCTTAAATTGCATTAATAGTTAAATTAAACGCCCATTTGGGCGTTTTTTTTTGTAGAATACGTGGGTATTTTATTGTATGAGATTATTATGGCCGTTATTCATTGTCCTAGTTGTAAAAAAAAGATATCTGATAAAGCAAAAAACTGCACTCATTGCGGTGTTGAAATTGCGGGTATCGATCCTGAAAAAATAGCACTCATCAAACAAACAAACACAATCAAACAACAACAAAAATTAATGACACACTCATTCATTGCAATGTTGTTATTTTGTGGTGGTTTTTTGTTTTTTTACTTAAAAGACGCACAGCCAGGCACTATTGAATACATCGCATCTATTACAAGCACTGTACTTGGTTTTATTCTTTACCTTGTGACCCGAGTAAGACTTCTGCTGTTAAAGCGTAAATAAATAGCACTTATTTTAAAAAAATTAAAAGTCCTTAAAAGAAATTAAAACAGAGTAAACTTATGAATATTATTCAGCTTGTTGAAACAATGGACGAAAGCATGTACCTACGATTAAAACATGCAGCTGAAACCGGTAAATGGCCAGAAGGTACAAAAGTAGAACAAGCTCAAAGGGATTCAGCCCTACAAATAGTGATGGCGTATCAAGCTAAGCACCTAAACTCTGATGAAATGCTCACTATAAGTGCTCAAGGCGACATAGTGACAAAAACTAAACGCGAACTTAAACAAGCGTTTTCCGATCAAAAAAATATTGCTAGGTTTTCCGACATATGATTTTTTCAAATTTTTTTAAAGCTAAATGGCAAAACAATAATAGTCACGTACGTATTACAGCCATCAATAACGACTTAGAACCTAATAATACTGAGCATTTTGCTATTTTAACTCGTTTAGCCCAACAAGATGATAACGAATTAGTTAGGCGTACAGCATTAATAAAAATAGCTAGTTTTGACGTATGGTTACATGAAAGCAAAAATAACTCGCACAAAAAAGTTAAAGATTTTGCCCAAATGCAAGTCACAAAAATTCTTACAGGTGAACAAACTAATGGCAAAAATAGTATAAGCTTATCTGACGATGCAAAACTTAATTACATAGAAACAGCCGATACGTTAGTGGGATTAGAAGCTTGGTTACTTAGTGAAACTAACGAAAAAATTGTGATTGCTTTATTTAATAAAATAAATAAAGCTGCATTATTAATTCCAACCTTTTCTCAAAAACAACAACCGGATATTCAGCGCCACTTGCTTGCACAAGTTACCGAAAAACCACTACTTGAAAAACTGATCAAAAAAGCTTGTAACGATGAAATTATTGCAGAAATAAACAGTAAAATAACTGAAATTGAGCGCTTACTCGCCTTGCCTAAAGCCATTAGCAAAAGAGCTCAGCTAAATTTATCTAAATTTCTAGCCTTAACAGATATCGCTGATTATGGCGTTATGTTAACTAAAAAAGAGGAACTTTTAGCACAATGGAGCATTATTGTCGCTGAATTTGATTGGCTACCAACAGAAGAAAAAGGCGTTTTTATTAATAAACACGCTACCATCAATAACCAGCTTGAAAAAATATTTTCCCCTAAAGCTGAAGCTTACCAACAACAGCTTATTGCTGAAAAACGATTAAAAAAACAACAGCAAGCTAAAGTGTTACTTAAGCAAGAAATAGATAAAGTTAGTGAGTCTTTAGCTCAATCAATACTCGAACATACCGACGTTGACGAAACCACATATCACACAATTTTTATACAACTTACTCAGCAAATTAACGACTCTGTGCTTAACACTATCGACAAAAAACACTTTTTGGTTTTAGTCGAGCAACTACAATACAAACTAACCCAACTGCCACTTATAGCGCAATCGATAACAGAAGCAACGCAACTTATTGCTAAAATTTCACAACTCGCCTTACCTATTAATCATGATGAGTTTAACCAACGGCAGCCTATTTATAATGATTGGCTAACACAATGGAAACTCGTTGAAAAACAAGCTGCTGATGCACTGCCAGAATCTATCACCCATGCAAAAAAAGAGATCACCACTACATGGAATGCCGCTTTAGCAACCTTTATAAGTGAGCAAAAAAAACAACTTACCCAAGCCCAGAAAAAAATAGCTGAATTAAAACGACTTATCTCAAGTGGTAAATACAATACTGCTTTTGGTGTATTTAAACGCATTGAAAAAACAGTAGAACAGCTGTCTGATAAGCAAAAACTTCGTATTCAAAAAGACTACGGGGCCGTTAGTGCTAAAATGGCTGAACTAAGTGATTGGGAACATTACATTGCTACGCCGCGTAAGCAAAAATTGCTTGAAGAGATTCAAGAATTAGTCAATACGCCGCTTGATAACCCCAATGAGCAAGCTGCTAAAGTAAAAGAATACAGAAAAACATGGAATTCTTTAGGTCACGCTGACGATGAAATTGAGCGCGAATTAAATAACCAATTTAATACTTATTGCGAACAAGCATTTGCTCCTTGTCGATTATTTTACAAAGAACAAGAAAAAATTAGAGAGCAACACCTAGCTGCACGATTAGCTGTTTTAGCTGACGTTAAAAACTTCGCACAAAGCTATGATCAAGAACCCATTGATTGGAAAAATATTGACATACAACTTAATAAATTTCAACAAAAATGGCAAAGTGCTGGTGAAGTAGAACGAAGCCAATATAAAGATATTCAAGCGCAATATAAAGTCCTTATCGAGCCCATTAAAAAACATTTACGCACTTACCATGACGATAACGCCGTTTTGAAAAAGGCGTTAATTGACAATGCAAAGCAAGCGGCTGAAAACACCGACGTATTATCAGCAATTAATACCGTTAAAGACCTTCAAAACCAATGGAAAAGTACTGGTCACAGTGGTGCAAAGCATGAAAATAAACTTTGGAAAGAATTCAGAACATTAAATGATGCTATATTCAAAAAGCGTGATGAGCTTAATGCAACCACAAAACTGCAAAAACAAACAATTTTAGATCAATTAAATACCCAGTTAGATGATTTACAAATTACGACTCAAGCTAGCAATAACAATATTATAGAATTACAAACAGCTAAAAGTTGCGCTCAAGCAATGCTCACTCAAGCTATTGAAATAAAACCAGTTAATAAGAAATTTGTTAGTAAAATTGAAACTTTTCTGTTGACTGTTGAAGGTCATATTGTTCAGATAAAAACAAATAAAGATAAACAACAGTGGCAAGCTATTTTTACTTTACTCGAAAATATAGCCACAGGCATTAGTATTGATGAGTTACAAGCGTCAACACCATTTAAAGTATTGTCTACTGCATGGAAAAAGCGCTTAACCGATGTAATGCAAAGCTCTGCACAAGTTGATAGAAGTGAAGACACCTTAAAACTTGAAATACTCACAGGTAAAGAGTCTCCCGAGCAATATAAAGCTGAACGCATGCAAGTTCAAGTCGCGTTAATGCAAGAGCAAATGCTTTCGGGTAATGCTGTAGATTTACAAGCTAATTTACTTTCTTGGATGCAAAAAGGCGGAATGAGTAAAGCAGATTTAGTTTTAATAGCACGTATAAAACCTATTTATTGCTAAATACTTTTCGAGCTTTAGCTTAATTGGCGCGAGTATTCATGAATGGCGATAAGTGATTTTTAACCATTAATTTTTACTTAGCCTGTGTATTTAGCTAAAGGCTTAACTTATCACATCGCTAATAAGTTATAGTGTAAATAAAAAAACCAACAGATAATATCCGTTGGTTTTTTAGTTTTAATGTAGTCAAAGCCAATGTTAAGCTTTGTCTGTTAACCACTAATAACATTAAGCACAACTTGATGGTGATCTTTTGTTTTAAATTTATTAAATACATGGCTTATGTTGCCATCTAAGCCAATTAAAAAACTTAAACGATGAATGCCGTCATACTCTTTTCCCATAAACTTTTTTAAACCCCATACGCCAAAGTCATCAGCCACTTTATGATCTGGATCTGATAACAGTGTAAAATTTAGTTCGTCACGTACACAAAATTTAGCTAATCGTTTAGGTTCATCAGGGCTTATGCCAAATACTACGGTGTTTAACTTTTCAAGTTCGGCTTTACTATCACGCAAACCTTGAGCTTGAACAGTACAGCCGGGTGTCATTGCTTTTGGGTAAAAATATACTAAAACTTGTTTTTTACCTATATATGACGCTAATGAAACTTCTTTTTCATTTTCATCAAGTAATGTAAAAAGAGGGGCTTTTTCACCTACCGTAATTGTTTTCATGAATAACCTTATATCTAAAAGTAAAAATTAGGATTGATAATATTATAAATTATGTGAATTTGCAGGCTTTATACAACCCTGAATGCCTATTTGTGTGCACAGTTCAATAAAGTCGCTTTCAATCACATCAATGCTTGTATCTTCGGTTAAGGCAATAAAGATAGTGGCGCTAGTAGTATCGTCTTTAGGGTTTATAACTGATTTAATTGATGAAATATCTATTTTTCTCGCTGTAAAAAAAGCGGTTACAGACTTAAGTATTCCAGGTTGGTCTATTCCGGCATACTCAACTTCATAATGATGAGTAAAATCAAGCGGTTTATAACCCGAGGTGCGTTTCATCATGGTTATTAACGCTAACTTCTGTGAAATGATAGGAAACTTAGATTCGATTAAATTAATCGCTTTAGCACTACCTTGGAGCAGCATAATTAGCGTAAATTCTTCACCAAAAATAGCCATTCTACTATCAATGATATTACAACCGCATTTGCTTGCTAGTTTTATTATTTCGCTAACACTACCGGTGCGATCGGAGCCCATAGCATTTAGCACTAAATATTGAGGCATGGTGTAAATTAACCTTTGAATGAATGTTGTGGTGGCTATTGATTTTTCTGGTACGTTATTCAAGTATTTATTTAAAAGCGATTTATTCTTCATTAAACGTTTACGTTGCCTGCCTGAACGCCGGTACTGAGGTTTTGTATAGCAGGTAAACCAGTGCCTAAAACGCTTTTAAATTAAATAAAATTCATACTCGAAAGATCAACAACCCCAAATGTTTTTGTATGTTTTACATGAGGGCTCATTATATACCGATTCAACGTTAATATGCATGTTTAAGAATAAGCTAAATCGTTTAAGTGTAAGGTGTATTATTTGAGTTGTTTTTAACACATTCAAAAGCGAATTAACCTTCGCTAAACGTTTTTCCATAGAAAGGTTATGTGAAAAATTGCTTGCGTTGCCTGCACGGGCGCAGGTACTAAGGTTTTGTTTAGAACTGCGATTAAAACACTTTTAAATTGAACAAAATCACGTTCAAAAGCCCTAATTAATCAATATATTTACACTTTATACCGTTGGTTTCTTGTGTTTGTAAAATCAGGCAAGTACCATGGCGCATAAGTTAAGTCGCATTAGTTAAGTCGCATTAGTTAAGTCGCATTAGTTAAGTCGCATTATTAGATTTGAAGTGCAGTTTGAGTTTTTTTGAACTTAACCTTAACTTTGTTATCAAATTTGCAGTTTTAAAAAAGATAACGCTATTTATCTAAACAACATCTATTTTATTCGGTTAGCATCAATTGTAATATTAAACTTACAAGTTAGATTCAAATGCTATCCGCAGGAGTTTTAATGAATCGTAAATTATTTTGTATTTCAGTGATCAGCTTTTCTTTAACGGCCTCTTTAGCTGGATGTAGTAGTGTCAGTAACAAACAAGCGCATGGAAATTTTGATTATGCTGAAAAAAATGAAGCCGCTGCGCTAACGATCCCAGATGGACTTCAAAAACCTAAACAAAAAAGTAATTTTTACGTACCTGAAGTTGCTAATTCAAATGCCCCCATTGGTAAAGCAGTGGATGTTAGAGCCCCAGCTTTAGTTATTCCCGTTGCTGCTGGCTCAAGAATTGAGGGTAATGCAGGCGATGCTCAAGTATGGTTTGACCAAGTTATTGATGATAAAGACTTACTGGATTTTATTCGTGATGCACTCAAATCTCAATTAACCACTGATGGTGTAGCATTGACACCCGTGAGTTCAGACAATTTAGTATTTGAATCTGATTGGTACATTCATGAAAAAGAAGACGGCTTTTGGTTGATGAAAGAAATCGTCGAAACCGAAAAAATGCGTTACAAATATACCTTGGAAGCTAAACCCCATGGTAGAAGTGTTGCTATTAAAGTTGATTTAATTGATTACAGCAAAAAAGATCCAAACGGCACCGTTACTGACATGAACCCAATTGATAAGCATCGTGTTGAAATGGCGATGCTAAACACATTAATTGGTGAAGTTGATTACCAATACCGCATTTATAAACATGAATTACTTCAATCTAAAGCAAATAAAACAATTGTGACTATAGGCAATAATAAACAAGATGAACCTGCATTTATTGTAGATATGGAATTAGATTCATTATGGACAAGTGTACCTGCATTCTTTAGTGATAATGGTTTTGAAGTCACTGATTTAAATGAAAGCAAACATATTTATTATGTTGACTTCGTTAAACCTGAGTCAGGCTTTTGGGGCAGTATGTGGGGTGATGACAAACCAGTAATTGATTTAACTGATGGAAAATACAAATTCGTATTTTCTGAGTTAGACGATAAAACGGCGGTTACTTTATTAGATGAAGACGGTGTGGCATTACCATCTGAAAAATTAGAAACTATGTTACCTATTATGGAACCTGGCTTATCGTTTAATAATTTATTTCAAGAAGATTAATTTAAACGAAGCTTAACTCTATACCCATCACACCTCAAGTTGCAGAGTTCAGCAAGGAGATAAAAGGTTAGGTACAAGGCAGTGATTGACGAAAATAGTGATTCTATTTTCTAAATCAATAACGCTATAGATGACCCTTTATCGCCTTGACCGTAGGGAGCTAATCGAGTTCATCAGTATCGCGCCTTGATCTGGTTTCCTCGTTTAGTTCTGAACCTGCATCTTGAAGTGTGATGGGTATATACCTCTACATATAATCAAAACAAAAAAGCTCTACCTTATTAGTAGAGCTTTTTTATGCATATATATAAGAGGTTATTGATCTTCGAGATATGTTTTTGCAGCTATTAGTTTGTTTTGTTTGGAACGTAAAGCCTGAGATTAAACGCCTTTGAATTGAACAAAAATTACACTCGAAACATCAAAAATCACACTAAAAGATCAACAATCTCTTATAATTAAACATTTATTTTTAACATACCGTGGTCGTTATTTTTTATGTAGTGAGTCAACTTTAGTTTTAACGGTTGGCATTTTATGTTCAGTTTTATGGCTGCGCGGTAACGTTTCTTTTAAGTCGTTTAAACCTTGTTTACGCAATGGTGTTTGGGCATTTTTCTTTAGTGTACTGAATTTATTAATGTAAAATAAAATAACGGCTAATGCCGCTATAGGAATAAGCCATTCGCCCATATCAATCATATTTCTGATCCTTTATTTATATTATGAACATATTGCGTAAGTATTGTTGGCAATTGTGCGAGTATGACTTCTTTACCTAATATATTGGATTGCTTAATAGCTTGCGTCAATGTTTCAATAGTCATATCACACAAACATGGTTGAGCTAATGGTGCGTATGATAAATGCCAAGGTTCAACGGCAACTCCACCTCTGTCTTCATCGTATGGGAAGAAAAAGCCAAATGTTGGTGCATGTTGTGCAAGCCATAAGCTGAGCTTTTCAAAGGGGCCACCTTCTTCATATTCCCACGGTTCTAGTTGTAGTTTTTGATTTTCTAACAGTAGGTTATCGGCATAAACATCTATGTCTGTGCCCCAATGATGCCTACTGGTACTCGGTAATGCTGAGTATATTAATATAGCGTCTACTTTTTCGTTATCAGATAAACGTGTTAGATCTACTGTTTCGTTAAGGGTATTTTTAGTGGCAAGCTCACCGTTGAATTTTCTATTCCAAATGGAGAGTTGTCTGTCGAAGCTACGATAACCACTGGCTATTTTTAGATTAAAGCCGGCAATTAGCGCAGCATCACAAAGGGATTGCCACGCTAATAGCATGTCTTTATGAATACCCACATGTGCTGTAAGCCAAGTAATATGGTCATCACTTTGTCCGCTAAGCTGTGAAGCATTCAATAACATGTTTATTTACCTAAAACATTTACTAAAGACTGATAATAAATTTCAACTAAGTTGTTTAAATCATCACATGAAACACTCTCGTTTACTTGATGAATAGTAGCATTACAAGGTCCTAACTCAATCACTTTTGCACCTGTTGGTGCAATAAATCGTCCATCAGAGGTTCCACCAGCAGTAGATAACTGAGTTGGTTTACCCATAGTAGATTTAATCGCATTGGTTACTGCATCTAACCATCTGCCTGGCTCTGTAATAAAAGGTTTACCGTTAAAAGTCCAATTGATCTCGTATTTAATATCATACTTATTAAGTATTGCATGTACTTTGTCTACAATCATTTGATCGGTTAACTCGGTGCTGTATCTTAAGTTAAACAGTGCAGTGATGTGACCTGGAACAACATTAGTGGCACCCGTACCTGAGTTTACATTTGAAATTTGAAAGCTTGTCGCTGGGAAAAAGTCGTTACCATCATCCCAATGGCATCGGCTTAGTTCGGCTAATGCTGGCATAGCTAAATGAATTGGATTTTTAACATGCTCAGGGTAGGCGACATGCCCTTGTTTACCATGAATAGTGAGCTCACCAGAAATAGACCCACGACGACCATTTTTAATGATATCGCCCACTTCATCAGTGCTTGAAGGCTCGCCAACTATACAATAAGTAATTTTTTCATTACGCGCCTCTAATGTATCGATAACGCGAGTTGTGCCATTAATGAAAGGGCCTTCTTCGTCGCTAGTAATTAAATAAGTAATTGAACCTTTATGGTTAGGGTAGTCAGTAATAAAGCGCTCAGTGGCTATGATCATGGCGGCTAAACTGCCCTTCATGTCTGCAGCACCACGACCATATAACATACCATCTATAATCGTTGGTTCGTATGGCGGTGTATTCCATAAGTCTAAATTACCCGCTGGAACCACATCGGTATGACCTGCGAAACAAAATACAGGATCTTGCGTACCTTTTCTTGACCACAAGTTGGTTGTGTCTTCAAACACCATAGATTCGTTATTAAATCCTATAGTACCTAAGCGGTTTGATATAAGGTCTTGGCAGCCAGCATCTTCTGGAGTCACAGATTTTCGTGAAATAAGATCTTTTGTTAATTCAATAACGGGTGTGTTGTTACTCATAGTAAATTTTCCTGATATAAATCGTCTTTAAAGCCAACACACGTGATGTCGTTTTTGTTAAGAATAGGGCGCTTTAATAAAGTGGGTTGTTCAATTACGGCATTGAAGATTACGTCGTCGGTTAAGTTATCTTTAATTTCTGACGGTAAGTTCCGAAATGTTGTGCTGCGTTTGTTTAATAGTACATCCCAATCACTTCTTTGAACAAACGTTGAAAGTAATTCAGGCGTTAAGCCATCGGTTTTAAAGTCGTGAAATGTATATTCAATATTGTGTTGCGTTAACCATTTAAGTGCTTTTTTTACTGTGTCGCAATTTTTTATGCCGTAGATGGTCGTCATCGTTAACCCTTGTTATGTATTTTAAATCTTATATTTAAATGAGATAGTAAAGTTATGCTTTTAGCACCATCACTGGTGTGCTACTAGGTAAAAGCATAATAATCAACTTTTGGAAAAATATTTTAACATTAAAGCCGTATTATAGGGTAGGAAGGAGTAAGAATTAAGTGTTAACAATGATATCCACAAAATCTGTGGATATCATTGTTAATAATTCTTTATATCTATAGTGATTTTTTAGTAAGATTTTGTTTTATATGTTTTTTATATTGTACTTGTGTGGGTTTTATTTTTTGTGTTGTTTTTGAGCGGTTAATTTTTTGCTTCATTAATAACCATATGTAGTGTGAATAATGAATTTTTATCACTCGAATTTAGCTTCTGTGAGGTAAATTGTGGATGTAATTGCTTTTTAAATCCTTGTTGTGGGTAACTTACGTGAGAACTGTAAAATTTATACTTGATAGACATCAATATATTTATTTCAGACCGTTCGAGCGTTATTTTGTATAGAAAGTAATTTAAAGCCACTATATTTAAAGTCATCTACACTTAAGATAAATTACACTCAATTACCCTTAAATTGTTTAAATAAATCGTTATAATATCATTGTATTTAATCGCTAAATCCTTACCTGCCACTTGTACATACCGCTTGTTTTGACTAGGATAAATAAGTCGTTGTGACCCCTATATGATGTTTGGAGAAATCATGGATAAGAAAGTTAGCTCGCGCACCACCAGTAATAAAGCTCTACGACTCAATCTTGATGAAAAAAAGTATGGCACTATTGTTGAAATTGGCGCTGGACAAGAAGTTGCTAGACAATTCTTTTTAGCTGGAGCTGCCGCAGGTACTATTGCAAAAACAATGTCTGCTTACGATATGAAATTTTCTGATGCCATTTATGGTGTACAAGAAGATAAACGTTACGTAAGTAATGCACGTGTAAAAGCGATGATGACACAAGAATTTGATCTTGTTGTTGATCGTGTTAGTAATGTTCGGGCTAAATCTTCACGCTACTTTACCTACGCTGCAACGGTCGCTGCTAAAAGCTTTAATCGTAAAAATGAATGTCATGCTTGGTGTGGCGTTCGAGTACAAATGTACCCCGGAGCCGAGCCTTCAAATATTACAATACATGTAAGAATGCATGATGAAACCGCAGAAGCACAACAAGAAGCTTTAGGTAACTTAGGGGTTAACCTAATTTATGCAGCTTACTACTACTTTGAAAACCCGAAAGATATTATTGATTCACTCAGTGATAACATCGGTAATGATCGCATTGAAATTGATGCGATAGAGTTTGAAGGGCCTTATTTTGAAGATATAGACAATCGTGCCATTAATTTACACCTGATCCGTAGTTGGAAAACACGCGCTATTATGTTTAAACCCGATGGTTCGGTAACGGTTCCTGCGGACATGTTGTACAAAAAAAATGTTTTAACTATACGAGGGTCATTCAAACCAGTTACTAGACTCAATGTTGACATGATTGAACAGGGTGAGAGATCATTTAATGCCCTAAATGGTTTAGATGGAGAAAGTACAATTGCGATTGCCGAAATTTCATTAAACGATCTTCACGGTAACGACGCCAAGGTGCCTGAAGCTGACATTATTGCAAGAGTACAGCTATTAAATTCTCTAGGCTACAGCGTGATGATTTCAGATTATACGCGTTATTTTTCACTGCGTGCATACTTCCGTCAGTACACACAACTGCAAATTGGTATAGTGGTAGGTATGATGAATATGCGTCAAATCTTTGATGAGCAATTTTATCGTGGTGTAGAAGGGGGAATACTTGAAGCATTTGGAAAATTATTTCCTGATAACACGCGTATCTTTGTATATCCTGAATTAGAAAATGGCGAAGACGTTGTCGATTTTACACAATTAAAAGTGCCTGAAAATTTACGTTATTTATATCAACATTTACTTGTTAACAATTTTATTTCTGGCATTGAATGTAGCGATAAAAAGTTATTGAAAATCTACTCTAGAGAGGTGCTAAAACAGATCTCTAGCGGACAACCGGGTTGGGAAGATAATGTGCCTGAAGTAATAAGTAAAGAGATCAAAGACAACAAACTATTAGGCTTTAAATAATAGGTTACAAATAACATCGTTAACCTTAACCCTATTAAAAACCATTTCAACTAAACTTTGAATTCTAATATGAATAAATTCTAATATGAATGAATTCTAATATGAATGAATTCTAATATGAATGAATTCTAATATGAATGAATTCTAATTTGATATGAATTGTTTTTGAGTTAAATATTAAAGGCGCATAACTATCTACTTTAAAAAGCCGCAAATTATATTTTTTTAAAGTAGATAGATTTTAACTCAGGAAATAAGTAAAAGTTATTCACTTCGAGGTTGAATTTGCCCTCATTTATATACCAATAATTTAACGTTATTACGTTTTTAAGTTACGTTAGAGCCTCATAACTTAATTATATTTTTAATCTATTTTGCTGCTTTAATAAGTACTGAGGTATCACAACGATTAAAGCCCTGTGCCTGTAAACGTTGGTACGAAGCATCAACCAATTTAGCTAAAGGTAAATTAATCTCTAGTTGTTCGGCTTGCTCTAAACAAATGGCTAAATCCTTTCTCATCCAATCTATAGCAAAACCAAAATCGAACTGATCTTCTGCCATAGTGTGAGTACGTTGCTCAAGTTGCCAAGACTGAGCAGCGCCATGTTTAAGTACATCCCTTACCGAAACTAGATCTAAACCTGATTTTTTAGCAAGTGTTAAACCTTCTGACAAACCTTGTAAAATAACGGCAATACACAATTGATTAACCATTTTACAGGTTTGTCCAGCACCAACATCTCCCAAACGAGTAACTTGTTTAGCGTAAATATTTAAGGTGTCTTCAATGAGTGTGAATTTATTCTCATCGCCACCCACCATAATTGTTAACGTACCATTTTGTGCGCCTATCTCGCCACCTGACACCGGCGCATCAAAAAAAGTATTTTGTTGTTTTAGGCAAGCTTGAGATATTTCTTTAGCAACTTCCGCAGACGTTGTTGTATGGTCAATCAACATAGCACCTGATTGCAAGCCAGCTAAAATACCATTACTCCCATAGCAAACATCTCTTAAATCGTTATCGTTGCCTACGCAACACATGATTAATTCAGCATCTTTAACTGCTTGTTTAGGTGTTAAAGCAATTGATCCCTTAAAATCTTTTTTCCACGCCAAAGCTTTAGCTTCAGTTCGGTTAAAAACGGTTACCGATAAACCTTTTTTTTGTAAATGGCCAGCCATTGAATATCCCATGGTGCCTAAGCCAATAAATGCTACTTTCATGTACAACCCTTATTCGTGTTTATAAAAGTTACCCTTAATGTGTTTATTTCATGGTGCGCTAACGTCAATATTTTTTAGTTTCGACACAAAAATGCATAACTACCTAATTAATGGTTTTACATTCATAACATGATTTTGGTATGTCGGCACAAAATAATATAATAATTAATCGTTAAAAGTAAAAAAATTATTATTACACAATCATTTAACTTAATCTTAACTACTTTATTTGATGAGACATTGAATTATAAAATGCTCAAAAACTATAAAAACCCCTCAGAAACTATAGGTTGTTATGATTTAAATTTATCTTAACTCGATATAACTGTAAAAATTTAATAAGATAACGTTGTTAAAAATCGCTCAATATATTCAATTAGGAGTAAATAATGAAAAAAATATTACTTTGCGCTGTTGTAGCCCAGTTGGTGTTAAGTGCTTGTAGTACTTCTTCAGCGGGTAGAAGCCAAATTATGCTGTATTCTAATGATAAATTGAGCAAGATGGGTGCGAATTCTTTTGAGCAAATGAAAGAAAAAATTAACATTAGTAAAGACCCAGCTACCAATCAATTTGTTCAGTGTGTTGCTGATGCTATTACTATTAACGTACCTAAATCTGCTCACAATGGTGTATGGGAAGTAGTGGTGTTTGATTCACCGCAAATTAACGCATTTGCCTTACCCGGTGGTAAAATAGGTGTTTATACAGGTATCTTAAATGTGACTGAAGATCAGCATCAACTTGCGGCAATTATGGGGCATGAAGTGGGGCACGTTATCGAGCACCATTCAAACGAACGTTTATCTTCAAATCAAGTAGCACAAGGGGGCTTAGCAATTGTTGGTGTTGCTCTCGCCACGCAAGAAAATAAAAATAAAGCTTTATGGATGGCAGGTTTAGGTTTAGGTGTTCAGTACGGTATTTTAATGCCCTATGGTAGAGCTCATGAAAGCGAGGCTGATATAGTAGGGCAAGAGCTTATGGCTAAATCAGGGTTTGAGCCCAATGCTAGTATAAAACTTTGGCAGAACATGGCAAAAAAAGCTAAATCATCTCCCCCTGAATTTTTATCAACACACCCATCTAATCAAACACGTATTAAGCAATTAACAGCACACTTACCTAAGTCAAAAAAATTAATGCAAGGTACTAAAATGCCAAACTGTGTTAAACCTAGCGTTATACCTATTTCAAAAAAAGTGGCTAAAAGTTGATTCATTTAAAAGTAAATATTTTATAGGAAAAGCTATAACTAAGAAAAAATAAAAAAGGAGTAGCCTATAAATTACTCCTTTTTTGTTCCAAAATTTTGCTATAAAACTAGGGTCTGTTGATCTTTCAGGGTTAAATTTTATTCAGTTTAAATGAACCCAGAGGGCAGTACCTGTTTGAAATTTATACGTCGTTATCGTATGTTCGAGTAGCTAGCTACACTTCACATACTCTGCCTTGTCTACATATCAAACACCTTGCTGTAAAAATAACCTCGAAAGATCAACAGACCCTAAGGCTTTAGTTCCATCGAGTGTATTTTAAACCCATCGAAGAAGGGCTTGAGCAATATCACTTTGTTGTTGCTGAAATTTATAAGGGAATAACCATTATTTCATCACAGCGCCTTGAATTGAAATCGCTAAAGCGCTCTGAAAAATGCATCTTAAATGATAACGGGTATAAAGCTATTTAAGCGTTATTTGGTTACTCGCCAAAAAGCATATCCACCCACAAAAAATAATACCATTGGGTAAAAAGAGTTTAGTACAACGTCAACCGGCGAAATTTTTAAAGTAGCGCCTAATAACAATGCCTGAGCGCCATAAGGTAATAAACCTTGGCTAATACAGGCATAAATATCTAAAATACTTGCCGATTGAGCTGGCGGTAATTCGCCATCGGTAGCTAGGTTTTTGGCTGTTTCGCCAGTAATGATGATAGAAACCGTATTGTTAGCAGTAAAAAAATTACATGCAAACGCTAAACTTGCTATGCCAATACCAGCAGAGCGTTTTTTGTTATGAGGGCACAATTTATTTGCACAGGATTTGATCACTGTAGTTAACGCATTAAGCCCACCTTGCTGCTTAATGAGTTCACTCAATCCCCCTATAAATAACGCTAATATCATCGTATCTTGCATGCTGGCAAAACCACTATTTATATCACTAACCCAGTTAGATAATTGATAGTCATTAATTAACATACCAATAAATGCAGCTAAAATAATGCCTACAATTAAAACAATAAAAACATTCATGCCTGACAAGGCTAAAATTAAAATCACTATATAAGGAATAAGCCCTATAAAAGAAACTTCTTGGCTTTGGTCAAATGGAATGTCCTCACCAATAAATGCATATATAGCTAAACATATTAATGCCGCAGGAATAGCAAATTTAAAATTAACTTTAAACTTATCTTTCATCTTCGCCCCTTGGCTTCGAGTCGAAGCAATGGTGGTATCTGAAATAAAGGATAAATTATCGCCAAAGATAGCGCCTGAAATAATACAACCAGCCACTATGCCTGCCTCTAAATCAGCTGTTTCAATAAATCCTAAAGCAATTGGAGCAATAGCAGCAATAGTGCCCATTGATGTTCCCATCGCGGTAGATAAAAATGCCGCTACAATAAATAAACCGGGTAATAATATGTAATCGGGGAATACCGATAGCCCTAATTGCACACTTGCATCAACACTACCGGTTGATTTTGCAACGGTTGCAAAAGCGCCAGCCAACAAATAAATAATACACATAGTAATAATGTTGTTATGGCCAGCACCTTCAATAAATTGGTTTATTTGTGTATTTACAGACTCTTTACCTAAAATAATGGCAAATAAAATAGCAGGTATTATCGCAACACTGGCAGGCAGTTGGTAAAAGGCAAAATCTACCCCGTTTAGGCTCAAAATTATTCCGGTGCCTAAAAATAATCCCAAAAATACACCAAAAGGCAATAAGCTTATTAATTTTTCTTTTTTATGGGGCGCAGTTGAAGGGGCGTTTACATTCATAATTTAATCTAATGGGTATCTAGTGGATGCTGATGAATATCTAATAGGTAGTTAGTAGATAGTAAAGTCGCTATTATTAACTTTATTCATAAAAGCCTCAAGCTTAGGGTAATGTTTAATTGTTAAATAAAAATAACTTATTCTAATTTATCCTATTAATCGCTCAAAATCTTAATGTAGAGCAGTGCTGTTTTGTGATACCATTTTGCGCGAATTTATTAAAGCCAAATAACGTTCAATCCTTTTATCATTAATTGCCTGTTAATCGATTAGTGTTTAATTAGTCAATGGTTAATCAGTCAATGGTTAAATAAGCGTTGAACGTATAAAAGCAAGCAATTAAAAGAGCCCTCTAAAATGTCTGAAAACAAATTTGAATCAATCGAAGCGCGTGTTAGTTATGGTGTAGGTCGTCAATTAGGTGATCAATTACGCAACAATCCTTTTAAAGACTTTGATGTAACTGCTGTGCAAGCTGGTTTAGCTGATGCTATTGCCAATGTTGCTAGCCAAGTAGACGAAGAAAAGCTTAATGAAGCGTTTGCTGTAATTTCTAAAAAATTACAAGAACAAGAACAAGAAGCTGCCAAAGAATTATCTGCCGAAGGTGAAGCCTTTTTATTAGAAAATGCTAAGCGTGATGAAGTTACTGTTACAGAATCAGGTTTACAATATGAAGTATTAGCGACAGGCGATGGTGAAAAACCAACAGCACAAAGCACTGTTCGTACTCATTACCATGGTACATTTATTAGTGGTGATGTTTTCGATAGCTCGGTAGACCGCGGACAACCAGCTGAGTTTCCAGTAGGTGGGGTTATTCCTGGTTGGACTGAAGCATTACAGCTAATGACTGAAGGCTCAAAATGGCGCTTGTATGTGCCATTTAATTTAGCTTACGGTGAGCGTGGTTCTCAAGGAGCTATACCTCCGTACTCAACATTAATTTTTGATGTTGAGTTATTAGCTATTGTTAGCTAGTTATTATTTTAAAGCCCTCTGTAGAGGGCTTTTTTATATCAGAACAATTTTTACCTGACAGTTATATTAGGTATACACATTAGGCATTAAGTTCTAAATAGGAACATTAATAAATGAACATAGCACAACAATTGAATGAATTATTCACACGTTATATTAAAGCATTTAATGTTTACAATATGGACGAAATACTCAGTTGTTATCATTTACCTTGTACCCTACATACGCCTGAAAAAATAGCTTACTTAGCTAACCAAGTACAATTTAAACAAGAATTTATTGATATATTTACCATGTTGCAACACGCCAATATTTCTAAAATAGTGGCTAACAAAGCGAGTTATCAATATAGTCAAAAAAATGCAATAGATGTTTGTATTGATTGGTTTTTTTACAATGATAAAAATGAATTATTTGCAGACTTTACCGCTTTTTATTACATGACTTATACTGACGCAGATCCCTCATGGAAAATAGTGAGTGTGGTATCTCACGAATTGCAAAACTCGATAGCGTTAAATCAGTTATTTACCATTAAGTAGGTTGCATACTTATTCTTATAAAAATTTAAAATAAACACAGACTAAGAGACGAATAATGAAAGTTAAGGTAGCCATATTAGGGTGTAGTGGTCGCATGGGTCGTAATTTAATTCAAGCCGCCACCGAGCATGAATCTGTTGAGTTAATAGGTGGCAGTGTTAGAGCAAGTTCGCCCTTTGTTAATATTGATTTAGGTGAGTTAGCGGGTATTGGTGCTATAGGCTCTAAAACATCGGTTGATTTACAAGAGCTATTATTAGCAGATGTATTTATTGATTTTACCTCAATTGAAACCACTCTAGAAAATATTAAATGGTGTCAACATCATAACAAAGCGTTAGTTATTGGTACTACGGGCTTTACTGACGCACAAGTAGATGAAATCAAGCAAGCAGGGAAAAATATCCCCGTTATTCTTGCACCTAATACTAGCGTAGGTGTTAACTTATTATTTAAACTTTTAGAGATAACCGCAAAAGCGATTGGTAACCATACCGACATTGAAATATTTGAAGCTCATCATCGATTTAAAAAAGATGCACCATCTGGCACCGCAGTTAAAATGGGGCAAGTGATCGCTGATACCCTAGATCGAGATTTAAAAAAATGTGCCGTTTATGGACGTGAAGGCATTACTGGCGAGCGAGATAAAAACACTATCGGTTTTGCTACAATTAGAGCTGGTGATATCGTAGGCGAGCATACCGCTTTTTTTGCGGATATTGGAGAACGATTAGAAATTACCCATAAAGCAAGTTCACGTATGACTTTTGCTTTAGGTGCTATGCGAGCCGCATTTTGGTTGAGCGAAGCTGATGTTGGCTATTACGATATGCAAGATGTTTTAGGTTTAAAAAAAAGCATTTATTGAAATAATTGCTACTTTTAGCGGTTTTGAATAAAAATTCAAATATAAGCTTGTTTTTTGCATCTTTAACTAGACGAAAATGCAATACAAGCGTAAAATAAGTGGATTTTGTCAAAAATTTATGTTTTTTATGTTTCTTCATATAAAACACAATTTTTTGGCATTTTTTCTATGTGGTATTCGAGAGTTTAATACCATTTTTATACTTAGTAATAAAATTTATTTAGTTGTTTATTATTAAGTTTGTTTCTTCTTTACGGAGGTTAAATTGACTAAATCTGCCATTTTAGTGCTTGAAGACGGCACTGTATTTAAAGGTACAGCCATTGGTGCAGTTGGGTCGGCTGTTGGGGAAGTAGTCTTTAATACTTCAATGACGGGCTACCAAGAAATACTAACGGATCCATCATACGCAGAGCAAATTGTTACACTGACTTACCCACACATTGGTAACACGGGTACTAATTCAGAAGATGAAGAGTCAGGTGGAATTGTAGCAAAAGGTTTAGTCATTAGAGATTTACCTTTATTAGCAAGTAATTTTAGAAATGAAGAAAACTTAAGTGATTACTTAATTAGGCATAACATTCTAGGCATTGCCGATATTGACACACGTAAGCTAACCCGTATTTTACGTGAAAAAGGCGCTCAAAATGGATGTATCATCGCCAAAGAAATTACTGAAGATGAACAACTTGATTCTGAAGATGCTCTAGCAAAAGCTAAAGCATTTCCCGGTCTTAAAGGCATGGATTTAGCGAAAGAAGTTACCACCAAAAAAAAATACGAGTGGACTGAAGGTAGTTGGTCTCTTAATACCGGTAATGGCCCTGGCTTTGTAACACCAGAACATAAACCCTACCATGTGGTTGCTTACGACTTTGGTGCGAAACGTAATATTTTACGTATGCTGGTTGACCGTGGTTGTAAATTAACTATTGTGCCTGCTAAAACGCCTGCTGCTGAAGTTTTAGCAATGAAGCCTGATGGCGTGTTTTTATCAAATGGTCCTGGCGATCCAGAGCCTTGTACTTATGCTATTGAAGCGATTAAAGAAATTTTAGCGGTTAACATGCCAGTGTTTGGTATTTGTTTAGGGCACCAATTACTCGGTTTAGCCAGTGGTGCATCCACCATTAAAATGAAATTTGGTCATCATGGTGCAAACCACCCCGTTAAAGACTTTGCTCGAAATGTAGTGATGATAACTGCACAAAACCATGGTTTTGCTATTGACGAAGCAAACATTCCTGCAAACATCAAAGTAACCCATAAGTCGTTATTTGATGGCTCTATTCAAGGGATACATTTAACAGATAAACCTGCATTTAGTTTCCAAGGTCACCCAGAAGCAAGTCCCGGTCCTCATGATACAGCACCATTATTTGATCACTTTATTGAACTTATTTTACAAAATAAGCAAGCTTAGTCGAAGACAAGAGAGAGAAATACAACATGGCAAAACGTACTGATATAAAAAGTATCTTGATCTTAGGCGCTGGACCAATAGTTATTGGGCAAGCATGTGAATTTGATTACTCAGGTGCGCAAGCATGTAAGGCGTTACGTGAGGAAGGTTATCGAGTTATTTTGGTTAACTCCAACCCCGCAACAATAATGACTGACCCTGAAATGGCTGATGCAACTTATATAGAGCCTATTCATTGGGAAGTTGTTCGCAAAATTATTGAGAAAGAACGTCCTTGTGCGGTATTACCAACAATGGGCGGTCAAACCGCATTAAATTGTGCGTTAGAGTTAGAATCCAAAGGCGTTTTAGCTGAATTTAACGTTGAAATGATTGGTGCAACGGCTGACGCCATTGACAAAGCTGAAGATCGCAGTCGCTTTGATAAAGCCATGAAAGCTATTGGTTTAGATACCCCTCGTGCACAAATTGTTCATACCCTTGATGAAGCACACGAAGCCAGTAAAGACCTTGGTTTTCCTTGTATTATTCGCCCATCTTTTACTATGGGCGGCACGGGTGGTGGTATAGCATACAATATTGAAGAGTTTACCGAAATTTGTACACGTGGTTTAGATCTTTCACCGACCTCTGAATTACTGATTGATGAATCATTAATTGGTTGGAAAGAATATGAAATGGAAGTGGTTCGCGATAAAAATGATAATTGTATTATTATTTGTGCGATTGAAAACTTTGACCCAATGGGTATTCATACGGGTGACTCAATCACTGTTGCGCCCGCTCAAACATTAACCGATAAAGAATACCAAATAATGCGTAATGCCTCTATTGCGGTATTACGTGAAATTGGTGTTGAAACTGGTGGTTCAAACGTACAGTTTGGTATATGCCCTGATACTGGTCGTATAGTTATTATTGAAATGAACCCACGCGTATCACGTTCGTCGGCATTAGCGTCCAAAGCAACGGGTTTCCCAATCGCTAAAATAGCAGCAAAACTTGCTGTAGGTTATACACTTGATGAGTTATCAAATGACATCACAGGTGGTGCAACTCCGGCTTCATTTGAGCCTACTATTGATTACGTAGTAACTAAAATACCTCGTTTTAATTTTGAAAAATTTGCTGGTTCAGAAGACAGATTAACCACCCAAATGAAATCAGTGGGTGAAGTTATGGCAATTGGTCGTAATCAACAGGAGTCAATGCAAAAAGCCTTACGCGGCTTAGAAGTAGGCGCAAGTGGTTTTGATCCCATTGTTGATGTGACTAAAAAAGGGGCTAAAACTAAAATTATGCACGAGCTACAAGAAGCTGGTGCCGATCGTATTTGGTATATTGCCGATGCTTTTCGTTTAGGTTTATCGATTGATGACGTTTATAACGCCACTCGGGTTGATCGTTGGTTTTTAGTTCAAATTGAAGACCTAATAAACGAAGAGAAAAAAGTAGCTGAAGGTGGTATGAAGTCGTTAACACCTACTTATTTAAGAAAGTTAAAACGTAAAGGATTTGCCGACTTACGCCTTGCCAATGTCATAGGGGTAAGTGAAGCTGAAATACGCAAAAAACGCCATAAAGCTAAAATATTCCCAGTATATAAACGTGTTGATACTTGCGCCGCTGAATTTAGTTCAGACACTGCCTACATGTACTCAACTTACGATGAAGAGTGTGAAGCTAATCCAACGAACAATGAAAAAATTATGATTTTAGGTGGTGGGCCAAATCGTATAGGCCAAGGGATCGAGTTTGATTATTGTTGCGTTCATGCCGCCCTCGCATTACGCGAAGACGGGTATGAAACTATTATGGTTAACTGTAATCCAGAAACGGTTTCAACTGATTATGATACTTCTGACCGTTTATACTTTGAATCTATTACCTTTGAAGACGTACTTGAAATTGTACGTATTGAAAAACCCAAAGGTGTAATTGTTCAATACGGCGGACAAACTCCATTGAAACTAGCGCGTGCATTAGAAGCTGCTGGTGTTCCTATTATTGGTACCTCACCTGATGCTATTGATCGCGCAGAAGATCGTGAACGTTTTCAACAAGCGGTTGAACGATTAGGTTTATTACAACCAGAAAATGCTACCGTTACGTCCATTGACGAAGCTATGGCGAAAGCCGAATCTATTGGTTTCCCACTAGTGGTTCGTCCATCCTATGTATTAGGTGGTCGTGCAATGGAAATTGTATACGATTTAGACGACCTACGTCGCTACATGACAGATGCTGTAAGTGTTTCAAACGACTCACCTATACTGCTTGATCACTTTTTAGATGATGCGATTGAAGTAGATATTGATGTAATTTGTGACGGAACTGATGTTGTTGTAGGCGGTATTATGCAACACATTGAACAAGCCGGAGTGCACTCGGGTGACTCGGCATGTTCACTTCCTGCTTATAGCCTAAGCCAAAAAGTACAAGACGTAATGCGAAAACAAGTGACCGACTTAGCTTTTGAGCTAGGAGTTATTGGTTTAATGAATACACAAATGGCAGTAAAAGACGATCAAGTTTATTTAATTGAAGTTAACCCACGCGCTGCTCGAACAGTGCCTTTTGTATCTAAAGCAACGTCTGTACCTTTAGCTAAAATTGGTGCAAGAGTCATGGCAGGTAAAACGTTAAAAGAATTAGGTGTTACTAAAGAAATTATTCCTGATTATTTTTCTGTTAAAGAAGTAGTAATACCCTTTAATAAATTTCATGGTAGTGATCCTTTGGTAGGTCCAGAAATGCGTTCAACCGGTGAAGTAATGGGTGTTGGTGATACTTTTGAAGAGGCTTACGCTAAAGCTAACTTAGGTGCAGGTGTTTCAGTACCTAAAGATGGTAGAGCATTATTGTCTGTGCGAAATAGCGATAAAAGTCGCGTAGTTGATTTAGCCAAGCAGATGGTGGCATTAGGTTATGAGTTAGATGCGACCCACGGTACTGAAATTATTTTACGTGAAGCAGGCATTCCCGTTCGCCGAGTAAATAAAGTACAAGAAGGGCGTCCACATATTCTCGATCGCATTAAAAATAGTGAATATACCTACATTATTAATACTACCGAAGGTCGTAAAGCTATTGAAGATTCAAAGGTTTTACGTGGCGGCGCTTTACGTTATAAAGTGGTTTATACAACAACATTGAATGCCGCTTATGCTGCTTGTCAAGCTCATGCGGCTGACGATAGAAATACAGTTAACTCAATTCAAGAATTACACCTTCGTTGTAAGTAAGCCTCTAGCTTTATGTTGAGTAGTGATTTACTATGTTAGGTCACTACTCATATTGTGTTTATTTTTAAATAAAGCAATTTACCCGTTGAGTAAAATTTATTTTAAAGTGGTGTTTCTCGCGAAAGACCACTTTTTTATTTGTAATTAAAGCGTTAAGAAGAAATTAAATGACTAAATATCCAATGACACTTTTAGGTGCAGAACAGCTAAAAGAAGAGCTAAGAATTTTAAAAACAGAAAAGCGTCCGCGTATTGTAAAAGATATTGCTGATGCACGTGAGCATGGCGATCTAAAAGAAAATGCTGAATACCATGCTGCAAAAGAAGAGCAAGGTTTTTGCGAAGGTCGCATTCAAGATATTGAAGGGCGCTTATGTAACGCGCAAGTTATTGATGTAACTAAAATCCCTAACAGTGGTAAAGTTATTTTTGGTGTAACCGTTAAGTTATTGAACATTGATACCGAAGAAGAGGTTACCTACAAAATTGTTGGTGATGATGAAGCTGACTTTAAAACGGGTCGTATCTCATTAAATTCTCCAATCGCTAGAGGGTTAATTGGTAAAGAAGTTGATAGTGAGATAGAAATTACTACACCGGGTGGTGTTGTTGAATACGAAATTATTTCAGTTGATCATATTTAAATTTTTACACCTAAACTGTAAATGTAAAAAAGGTGCTTTAAGCACCTTTTTATTTATAACGCTTTAGGCATTAGCTTTCAATTTATCGGTTCAATTAACCCTAGAGAAGCTAATATAACCGTTACCAATCAATATGCTCGTTTCAGAGCGCTTACTAATATCAAATTCGAGTATAAATAACTTTACTCTGCATAAGCTGTAAATGTTAATTTTACGTCAGATTCAGTATATTGTGACTCAAGCTGTGCCACTATAATTTCATCTGCTGCCGCTGCGATGTTTAATGATAGTGGAGCCATTTCTTTTAAAGATTGAGCAAGTTCAGTATTTATATTTGTTGCCAGCGCTGCATTATTCACCGATTCAACTTCAACAAGATCTACTGCCAGAGCAGAGCTTGATACAGCTAATACTACAATCATAGCGGTGGCATTTAATAAGTTTTTTACGTTTTTCATTTTTGGTACCTCAAAAAAATACATTTATTTACGGATAGATTTTTTAGGACCTATTTTCTCAATATTAATTGTGGGTTGGGACACACAATTTTTTCTTTAGCCCAGTAAGTTATTGGGTTGAGATGAGTCCTTCATCTATGGTGTATATATTACGCCTCATTGTTCAACAAAAAAAATGATTATTATTGATGGAGAGCATTAGAAAAACTAATGGATAATTGTTTGTTAATTAGTTATTATCATTTTTATAACTAAACTATTACATCTTCTAAATTATAAAATTTTTATGTAATAACCCACCTTAGTAAAGTGATTTAATGGCAAGAAAACTACCGCCTCTTAATGCATTGAGAATGTTTGAAGCTTCAGCAAGGCATTTAAGTTTTACCCGTGCTGCAGAGGAGCTTTTTGTAACGCAAGCTGCAGTAAGCCATCAGATAAAAGCATTAGAAGAATTTATTAGTATAAAACTGTTTACACGTAAAAATAGAGCGTTGTTTTTAACTGAAGAGGGTCAGTCTTATTACATAGATATTAAGGATGTTTTTAATAATATTCAGGAAGCTACTGAAAAAATTTTCGCCCGAGCAGAAAAAGGGGCTATTACCGTATGTTTGCAAGCAAGTTACGCCATTCAATGGCTTATTCCTCGTTTAAAATCTTTTAGTGTTTTACACCCCGATATAGATGTACGCATTAAGGCGGTAGATCAACCTGATAATTTATTAACGGAAGATGTCGATATTGCTATTTATTATGGAAAAGGTGATTGGGGCGATATTCAAGCTGATATGTTACATCAAGAATATTTGATCCCCGTGTGTTCTCCTTTATTGTTATCAAGTAGTAAGCCATTAAAAAATATAAATGATTTGATTTATCATACGTTATTACATTTTTCATCAAGGAAAGATTGGAAGCGCTGGTTCAGAAAAGTGGGTTTTAAAGACGCTAATGTTAATCATGGTCCTATTTTTAGCCATTCAGCTATGGTTGTACAAGCTGCAATACATGGTCAAGGTGTGGCTTTAGCGCATAGTGTTTTTGCCAAATCAGACATTGATTCAGGTCGTTTGATTTGTCCCTTTGAAGAAGTTTTAGTGAGTAAAAATTCACATTATATTGTATGCAGAAAGCATCAGCGTGATTTAGGTAAAATAGCCGCCTTTAGAGAATGGGTTTTAGAAACGGTTGCTCAAGAAAAAGCAGAAGATCTTTATGATCATAAACAACTCTAATAGTACAATTTATATTAACACCAAACAAGTTAGCATAATCAAAAATTATGTTGATCACGCTAAAGCTTTATTTATTTTTGCCCATGGCGCTGGTGCTGATAAAAGCCATCAATTTATGCAAGGCGTTAGCGACAAGTTAAATGACCAACACATTAATGTTCTAAGGTTTAATTTTCCCTATATGGATAAGCGCTTACTTGATGGGAAAAAGTATCCACCTAATAGAATGCCAATATTAGTTGATTGTTACCAGGAAGTTGTAGAGTATTTTTTAAATCATAATGCTGAGTTAACTATTGATTCAAAATTGGTCAATAAAAAAATTAATATACCTATCTTTATAGGAGGTAAATCTATGGGGGGGCGTGTTGGGGTTACGCTTACAGCACAAAATTTTAAACTTGCTAAGCAAATTAAAGGGGTGGTTTGTATTGGTTACCCATTCCACCCACAAAAAAAGCCTGAAAACCTTCGTTTAACGCCTTTACAAACCACAACTAGCTCGGTGTTAATATTACAAGGTGAAAGAGATGCCTTAGGAAACAAAGCCGAAATTAAAAACTATGAATTGCCTAATTTATGTAAAGTCATTTATTTTTCTGACGGTGATCACGATTTAAAACCGCGCATTAAATCTGGTTTTACCCATCAGCAACATATTAAAACTGCGACCAATGAAATACTAAGGTTTATTAATGAAAATAGTTAGTTTTATCCGGCTTTTATTGCTTTTTATTGGTATAAGTGGTGCTTTTTCAGTATTATTCGGCGCTTGGTTTGCCCATGCGGGACACTCGTTAACTTTTATTGATAAAACTAGAATTGAAAATGCGCAATTTTATCAATTTATTCATACGCTTGCTTTGCTTGCTACGACCATTTGGCTAACAAAATTTCATTCAAAATGGTTAATAAGTTCGTGTGTTTTTTTTAGTGTAGGGATTTTGTTTTTTAGTGGTAGCCTATACCTTAAAACATTTTTAGCTTCGCCAGATATAATATTAATTATTGGTAAATTGGCACCTGTAGGTGGTGCTTTTTTAGCGCTAGGTTGGTTGTGTTTATTGTTTATAAGCAATAAAGCTATTTATAATAAATAAAAGACGTTTAGGGGCAAAGGTTAAGTAATAAAATGCCTTTAACGCTAAGCACGTTCGATAAGCCTTAATTCAAATAATTAGATTAACTAAACGGCTATAAATGCATTAGTACATTAATAGTAATTCCCTTGTTCATTAAGAAAGTAATCATTAGCGTTACTTGGAAATAAATATGGCCTCTATAATATTATATTGTCGCCCCGGCTTTGAAAAAGAGTGTGGAGCAGAAATTCAAGAAAAAGCAGCTTGGAATGAAGTTTACGGCTACCTAGACTTAAAAAAAAACCAAGGGCTAGTTTATTTTCATTTAAATAATGCCGACGAGGGCGATAAACTTATGAGTGAAATGCCATTAAATCGTTTGATTTTTGCCAGACAATGGTTTTTATCGATTATCGAAAAGCTCGATTTGCCTGACTACAATCGTGTTGAAGCCATTACTGAAGCATTAGGAACACATTGGCAATATGCTGATTTACGAATGGAAACTGTAGATACTAATGATGGTAAAGCACTTTCTAAGTTTTGCCGTAAACTTGCCGTGCCGTTAAGGCAAGCATTAAGAAAATCCAAATCGTTGACCGAAAAAGGTGATAATGACGGCGCAATACTGCATGCTTTATTTTTAAGCGGTAACGAGGTGGTTTTAGGCTACTCTTATGCTCATAATTCGTCTTTACATGTTATGGGAATTCCTCGCTTAAAATTTCCTAATGCCTCGCCAAGTCGTTCTACTTTAAAACTCGACGAAGCTTTCTTACATTTTATTCCTAGAGAAGAATGGGAAGATCGTTTAACTTCTGGTATGAATGCCGTCGATTTAGGTGCTGCGCCAGGAGGCTGGACATATCAATTAGTAAGACGAGGTATGATGGTAACGGCAATTGATAATGGTGCAATGGCTGAATCGATAATGGATACAGGTCAGGTTAAACATCGAATGATGGATGGCTTTAAATATATACCAATGAAGCAAAACAATTACTGGTTAGTTTGCGACATGATAGAAAAGCCTCAACGAGTCGTTAAGTTAATGGCTGAGTGGTTATTAAAAGGTTATTGCAAAGAAGCTATGTTTAATTTAAAACTCCCTATGAAAGGTCGCTATCAACAAGTCAATGACGACCTACAAACCATGAAAGATATGTTCAGCCAATATAAAGTTAAGTATGAATTGTACGCAAAACATTTGTATTATGACCGAGAAGAAATTACGGTTCACGCTAGATTACTTTCACCATTACCTGAATTTGAGTAAAGCTAATACGACCATTTTATTTTTAACTTTACCTTTAACTTTACCTTTAAGTATTAAAAAACATTGCTGTTTGATGGAAATTTAGTATAAACGTAATGCTTTAAAAAACCTTATCTTTATTTGCGCATTAATTTTTAAGTTCACTTTACTGCGTAGCTTACTCTATTAATTTTAATCACACCGTTTAAATCAATAATGCCATAGATTACCCTTTATCGCCTGCCCTAGGGAGTTAAGCGAGTAATCAGTCCAGCGTTGCGATACTTGATAAGGGAATACCATCATGTGCGTAACGCGCTTTGATCTGATTTCCTAGTTTAGCTCTGAACCTGTATCTTGAAATGTAATGAGTATATTTATTCGTAGTGTGTATTCTCGAACGGTGTATTTGAAGTTTTTTGTGAAAATAGTTAAGTGCACTTATACAGATAAATTGCAGATAAATTAAATTTTAAGGTAACCTATAAGTTTTTAAAAGATTCATAGGCATTTTTACCTGTAACTAATAACACATTATTTTTGAATAAAAGCGGGGTACATTCGTCTTGTGAGGTTATGCCATCAGATTTTACATGGTGAGTTCTGTAAAAAGTGACTTGGTAATAATCATCACCTATACGTTTTGTTTCAGTAATGTCAGGGCTACCCAATTGCTGTAGTGCTTCGTCAAAAGTAAAAATATTTAATTGAACTTTGGTGAGAAAACTGCGGTTGTAATCTTCCCTTTCTTCCCATTGCATTTTTGACGGGTTATCATCATAAAACTGCATAACCAATATAAAACCCACAACGTATAATGCCATTGCAATAATGGCACGTATTATAAACTTTTGATTCATGGATCGCCTTGGTTGATCAATTAATTCAATTGGTATTAAACGTTATTTTATACTTTTATTAATCAGATAGATATTTCATCATACTTGAATAATATTTGCTCAAAACTATGTGCCATTCTCAAAAGGAGCTTTAGCTCTATTCAAACTTCAGATCATGTGAGATGATTTTATGCCATATAGTAAGCTGTATTAATTAGTGAGCCTTATATCTTTTAGATTGAAACCTAGGGGTATATCATTCCTCAGGGTTAATAATTGTCGACTAAGTTCTATTGTTTCAATATTCTCGTTGAGTTTTTTGGCAAGGGATTTTTTTATGTTTTCTGCCGAAGTAACTGCTGACAGCGTACCATATTCATTTAATAATTCAGATGCTGTAATTTGGCCTATACCTGCAACTCCAGGGATTTTATTTGTACTATCTCCCGTTAATGTCCATAAATCTATCAATTGTTCAGGTGTTACATTAAATTTTTCAAGCACATAATGTTCATCTAAATACCGCCTATTAAAATAATCATAGACATTGATATGACAATTAAGTATTGATAAAAAACATTTATCCGTTGAAACAATAGTAACGTTTTGACCTTTTAAGGCAACTTTTAAAGCAAGCGTGGCTATTAAGTCGTCTGCTTCATCTGTTTCAGATATCAACGAATCTACATTAATATTCATTAAATCATCTTGAATTACCGATAGTTGATTTGCTAAATGCTCTGGCATTTTTTTTCTTCCCTTTTTGTAATCAGGGTAGATTTTATAACGCCAGCAAGGGTTTTTACTGTCAAATACCATAAGAATATGGGTGGGTTGTTGTTGCTTAATTATTTTTTTAACGGCATTTATACACGCTTGCTGGGTATTAAATAATACTTGTTGTTTGGTGTTTTCTGATAATTCTTCATTCATTAAAAATGGACGCTCTTGTACTGCATAAATTCTTCTAATTAAATTTAATGCATCTATGAGTACAAGGTGAATACTCATGTGTTTATTCTCCAATCACGCGATAACAGGGCTGATAAACAGTACCTGGCAATTTCATACGTTGTTGATCAACAAACGATTGCAAGAGCTTATCCATCAACGTCATTATTTTTGGATCGCCAGATATATCAAAAGGTCCTTTCTCTCGTACCTCTTTAATACCCGATGCTTTTACATTACCTGCAACAATACCAGAAAATATACGCCTTAAATTTGCGGCTAATGTAGATGTTTCTTGATCAAAGCTGATATTTTGATTTGCCATGTTTTCATGCGTTGGTTCAAATGGATGCTGAAAATCAGATTCAATCTCTAACGACCAATTAAAATGATATGAGTCACCAATTTCTTTTCTATAGGTTAGTACTTCTTCAAGCCGAGCTTTTAAAGTTCTAGCAACTTTCTCTGCATCACCAATAATAATTTGATACATGCTTTGTGCTTTTGGTCCTAAGGTAGCGCCAATAAAAGCATCTATTTCTTTAAAGTACGCTTCACTTTCAATGGGACCCGTTAGGATAATAGGTAGTTTTTGCGCATGGTTTTTACTGTTGAGCATTATACCCAATAAATAAAGTAACTCTTCTGATGTGCCTGCTCCGCCAGGAAAGATGATTATTCCGTGAGAAATACGCACAAAAGCTTCAAGCCTTTTTTCGATATCAGGCATAATGACTAATTCATTTACAATCGGGTTTGGTGGTTCAGCAGCAATAATGCTGGGCTCTGTTAACCCAATGTAACGTCCAAAATTATTACGTTGTTTTGCATGACCAATTGTTGCCCCTTTCATGGGACCTTTCATTGCACCAGGTCCACAACCTGTACATATATTAAAACCACGCAACCCAAGGTGGTAACCCACTTTTTTTGTATACTTATATTCAATTTGGTTTATTGAGTGACCACCCCAACAAGTAATTAGGTTAGGTTCTGTGTCTGGCTGAATAACGTTGGCGTTACGTAAAATATCAAAGGTAACATGTGTAATTTCGCTAGAGTTGTTGCTGATATCCTTATATTTAGTATTGGTAAAAAGTATATCGCGCAGTACAACAGATAAGTGCTCTTGAATACCTTTAATTATAGTACCGTCAACAAAGGAGTGCATGGGTGGGTTTTCTAAATTTAATTTAATACCGCGTTCTCGCCGTAATACTTGTATTTGAAAGTCTAAGTACTTTTCGTATATTTCTTCTGCGTCATCAGTATGGCTACCGGAGTTTAATACTGCCAGTGAACAATTACGATATAGATTATATAAATCGCTTGTTGCCGATTGTTGTAGTTGATCTACTTCCATTTGTGAAAGTAAATTCATATTTCCGACAGGGTTAAGCTGTGTTTGCATGTAAGTTCCTTTCTAAAACTAGAATTATTTATTAATGTATGGGGTCTAAGCGTTCGAGTTACAACACTGATAAGCTTTACATCAAGGTTTTTATGTATTTATTTAAACTAGATTAGGGTCTGTTGATCTTTCGAGGTTGTTTTTACAGCAAGGTGTTTGATATTTAGACAAGGCAGAGTATGTGAAGTGTAGCTAACTACTCGAACATACGATAACGACGTATAAATGTCCTGCCCTCTGGGTTCATTTAAAACGAATTTACTCATTGCTGTTCGCTTCTTTAATAGAATAACTATTAGACAAAGCTCACATCGCGATTAAATTCGTTTTAAATTGAATAAAATTTAACCCTG
>Ga0115029_1000480_pt1 | contig 39836 bp, 32 predicted proteins | sample SidtaG_3_FD_87297 | JGI IMG/M metagenome (GOLD analysis project Ga0115029, IMG submission 87297) | Marine algal microbial communities from Sidmouth, United Kingdom - Sidmouth_Asex1 metaG | ecosystem: Host-associated > Algae > Red algae > Unclassified | place: Sidmouth, United Kingdom | collected... | reverse complement strand
TTTAAAACGAATTTAATCGCGATGTGAGCTTTGTCTAATAGTTATTCTATTAAAGAAGCGAACAGCAATGAGTAAATTCGTTTTAAATGAACCCAGAGGGCAGTACCTGTTTGAAATTTATACATCGTTATCGTATGTTCGAGTAGCTAGCTACACTTCACATACTCTGCCTTGTCTAAATATCAAACACCTTGCTGTAAAAATAACCTCGAAAGATCAACAGACCCTAGTTCATTTAAATTTTATTAGGCTAAACTCTCAGCAACAACATACTGGTTTTAATTTACATTGAACCTGCAATACATATCTAATTTTCATTTGTTCCTTTATAAGCCTATACGATTTTTCATACGGCGAGGATACTATTTATTATGGTTATTTACTCAGTTAAGTAAATTTGTATTTAACGTTTTAATTTTTTAATAAAAACATCGAAAACTTACCTATTATCATTACTTTATACTCATCTATAATAATAGACGTTAAAAATATTTTATGAAAAATTTTAAACAATTGCGAGGGAATATTAATAATAAAAAGGTTTTGTTAAAAAGTTTAAAAGATAATATTCAACATTAATACTGTTTATTCATTTCCTTTAAATAGAAAATGACCTTGCGGTCATTTAAGTGATTATTTATTCAAAAGGTTAAATAAAATAAATTGTATCACTTTTTGTCTTTCCATAAAAAAGCGGCAATGGCGGGTAAAATAACCACCGCTGCGAGCATATTTACTAAGAACATAAAAGTTAATACGATACCCATATCTACTTGAAATTTAAGATCTGAAAATAACCACGTTGATACACCAATCGCTAAAGTAATGCCCGTGATAATAACCGCACTACCTCTTTCAGTTAATGCTTGATGGTAAGCCTCTTTAACGGTAGCGCCATTTTTTAACAAATTGTTCATGGTTGATAATATATAAATGCCATAATCGACCCCAATACCAACACCTAGAGCTATAACAGGTAGTGTTGATACCGTTAAGCCAATGTTTAAGCTGGTCATCAACCATTGAGCTAATGTTGATACAATATATAAAGGTACTACAATTGATATAGTGGCTTTAATACTTCTAAAGCTAAGTAAGCATAAAACTATTACTGCCCCATAAACGTATAGCATCATGGGGAGTTGTGCTTCTTTTACAGCTTCATTCGTTGCAGCCATAACACCAACGGGTCCAGATGCTAATTTAAAGGTTAGGTTATCGTTGTTTAACTCAGCTGCATTATTTTTAACCGCATTAACAATACGGTTAATTGTTTCAGCTTTGTGATCGTCTAAAAATAAAATAACGGGCATTGCACTGCAATCATTATTAAGCAAACCACTCGATGACGGAACATTAGCAATAGACTGTACTAAAGTTTGTTGATTTTTAGAGAGAACGCGCCATTTGGCATTCCCTTCGTTGTAACCAGCATTCACAAGTTTAGCAACAGATACTAAACTAATGGTAGATTGCACTCCTTTAATATTCTCCATGCGCCATTGGAACCTGTCTATAACACTCATCACATCGTGACGAGTACATCCATCCGGCATGGTTTCAACAATAATAGAGATATAATCAACACTAATGGCATAATGACTAGTAATTGAGAAAGTATCTTGATTATATCGAGATTTTTCATGTAAAGCCGGAGCACCCGAATGCAACTCTCCTATTTTCATATTTTGGGCATTTAAATAACCAAAAATAAATAAAATTGCGGTAAAAATTAAAATAAAACTTGCGGGGCCTTTAGTGGCGAAATTAGCAATAAAGTCCCAAATAGTGCTTTTATATTGATTTTTAATTCGGTAATCAGATCCGGACTTTTCTTCTATATTTTGATTTTTTAAGGGGATTTCAATCAATGAAATTAATAACGGTAATAAGATTAAATTAGTTAAAATTATCATTGCAACACCTAAAGATGCAGCAATAGCTAATTCTCGAATAATACCGATGTCAATTGAAAGTAAGGTTAAAAAACCTACTGTATCTGATAATAAGGCAACACCACCAGGGATCAATAAAGCTGCAAAACTTATTTGAGCAGCTTCAAGACTCGTTCTACCATCTAAAACATATTTTTTAACTGAATTAATCATTTGAACACCATGACTAACGCCGATAGCAAACACTAGAAATGGGATTAAAATAGACATAGGATCCAAACCAAACCCTAAAGTAGAAAGCACGCCCATTTGCCATATTACAGCCAAAAATGAACAAGTAATAGGAAGTAAAGTTAATTTAATGGATTTGCAAAAAAAGTATACCATTACAGCTGTTATGGCAATTGCTATAGCAAAAAATGTAACAACACTTTTAGCTGCTTTTGCTACATCACCCACCATTTTAGTGAATCCTATAATATGGATACTAATTTGGTCTTTTTCAAATTGCTTACGAATTTGATTTTCTAGTTGTTCAGCAATTTTAATAACATCTATTTTTTTACCTGTTTCAGGATTAACATCCATCAATGAAGCAGTCACCATTGAACAACTATAATCGTCAGCAACAATCTGACCAACCACGCCGGCCTTTTCAATATTATGTTTTACTGCTAAAAGCCCTTTTTTATCGGCTTTAAAATTTGCAGGAATAACTGACCCACCAGTAAAGCCATCTTCAACAATTTCCACAAAGCGTGTACTGGGTGAAAATAAAGATTTAACTTGTGTTCTATTTATACCCGGAATAAAAAAAAGTTGGTCATGAACACCTTTTAAGGTATTAAAAAAGTGGGGATTAAAAATATTTATATTTTTATCACAAACCGATATGAGTATATTATTAGCACCACCAAAGTTTTTCTGGTGCTTTAAATAGGTTTGCATGTAACTATGTTTTAGAGGAATGTTTTTAGTAAAAGAGGCGTCTAGTCTAATTTGTGTGGCTTGATATAATAAAAAAACAGTAACAATTGCAAAAAAACAAAGTATTGCTACACGCATTTTAAATAAGAGAAATTCTTTATTTTTGATGGGCGAATTACTTGGCAAATCGTCGTTAACCATAATTAATAATTAAACCCTGAAGAATCCATAGAAATATTTTTTATCCCTGCATCAGACACTGCAACAATTCTATTTTTAAACCATACTCCTGCAATTAAAGATTTCCCATCAGGTTGTGATTTTAATACAAATGAATGACCATCATCGCGACTTTCTAAAATAACCCCGTTGTTTCCCAAAATAAAAACTCTTCCTTCATCGGATAAAACAATAGAGTTAAGTAAAGATGTTGTTTCTGTTTTACTTTCAATCCAAGGAGTACCGTTTTTTAAACTTCTAAAGACGTTACCACGAAGTCCCACAACTAATAAATTACCTTGTTGGGTTCTCACTAAATCAAAAAAAGATCCTTGATATATTTCATCAAAGATTGACCATGTTAATCCTAAATCATTGCTTTTGGCAATGACTCCTGCCTCCCCCACTAAGTAAGTAGTTCTACCATCTGAAACAATACGGTTAAAATGCGGTAAAATACTCTCTCGTTCATCAAAGTAAGCTTCTTCATCTTCTAACTTTAGCTCGTTTAAATAAGCGCTATCTTCTGTAGATAAAAACTCTTCATGAAACTCTGACAACCATGTTTTACCACCATCTACAGTGCGATAAAAAAAACCATACGCACCAACAGCAACGCCATGAAATGGATCTTTAAATACAACATCTAAAAAAGGCTTTTCTAATGACGGGTCTGAATGCTGAATATGCCAGTTATTTCCACCGTTGTTAGTTTTTAAAATAGTTGCGTCATGGCCAACAACCCAGCCGACAAGATTGTTTATAAAAAACACACTTGTTAACGTGGCTTCCGTTGGCACTGAAACTTGTTGCCATTTTTCTCCGTCAACAGACAATAAAATATGACCGCGCTCTCCCACGGCAACTAATTTTTTTTGCTGTATTCTCGCGATATCAAGTAGCAAAGACTTTTCAGCTAATGGCGCAATAACAGAGTTTGATATTGTAGGGATCCATGTTTCATTTGCATAAACATTTCCCCCAACAAGGCAAACTAAGCAAACCATTAAAAAACGCAACATAAAAAGATTAAAACTCCAAATTTTTTGATTCAATATTTTATTCAATAAAAAACGGCTGACACAAGTCAGCCGCTTAATAACTCAATTGAGGTTAACGACGTCCTTCTCTTCTTAACGCTGACGGAGTAAAAGATGAATCACTCAGTTCAGTTGAAAAATCATACATTTTTGCTTCGTTATCCAAACCCATGGCAATATAACGACGAGATTGTATATCATGAAATACTTCTAAAGTAGACCATTGCGTTGGCACTTCATAATAATTTAAACCATGAGCAACACCAATTCTATATAGCTCATCACGATTATCATAGATGTCGGTAACAGCAACTTGCCAGCTGTCTTCATCAATATAAAAAACGCGTTTTTTATAAGTATGGCGAGTGTCCGATTTTAGTTTTGCTTCAACGACCCAAACGCGATGTTTTTCATAACGGACATATTGTGGATTAATATGACCCGGTTGTAAAATTTGTTCGTATTTTAAATCACTACTATGTAAGCGATAATCGTTATAAGGAATATAAAGTTCTTGTTTTCCTTTAAGTTCCCATGTGTATCGTTCAGGGGCGCCATTATACATATCAAAGTCGTCAGTTGTTCTTAAACCATCGGAAGCAGTTCCTGGAGTATCGTACGCAACATTGGGTGCGCGTCGAACTCTACGTTGTCCTGTGTTATAAGTCCATGCTTGGCGAGGTGTTTTAATTTGATCCATTGTCTCGTGAACAAGCAGCGCGGTTCCTGCTAAACGAGCAGGTTCTGTTACCTTTTGTTTAAATTTAAATAAAATATTAGTTTTTTGTAAATCTTCGGGTTTTGCTCCCTTGACGTTATACGGAAGTATAAGGCGCTCATCAAAGCCTAAATAGGTGAAATCTCCACTTGCACTAGGAGATGCTTGCCCACCCTCTCGCGTTACTTGCTCTCCACGATACCTTAGAATATGGTTCCAAATAACTTCTAAACCTGTTTTGGGGATGGGAAAAGGTATACCAACCGATGCGCCAATAATACCGTTACCTTCTTCAACTAATTCAGCTCGTGTAGCGTTAGCTTTAATAGCATCATAAACATGTTCAGGAAAAGACGCAGAACGATGAGTTTTATAAATATTCATCTTGTAGGTACTTGGGTACGTATTAAATAGAGTAATTTGTCCCGGTGTAAGATAGTTTTTATGTTTATCTAAATTTTTAGCTGTGATGGTTAATAAGACGTTATCTTCAGCAAAAGGGTCAATATGATGTTGACCTGCAACATAGGCTTTAGGTAATTGTGTAATTCCGCCTTGCCATGGTGGAATTGAGCCGTCAGCATTAGCATTTTTTTCAGCACCTAACGGCGTTAAAGTTTTACCTAGCACTTCAGCTTCTTCCAAACTCACTTTAGCTAAAACAAAACTATTAGAGAATAACAAAGAAACTGCGAACGACATTAATGTTGTTTTTTTAATTAGTTTAATCATAGGAAGTTCCTAAATTGTGCTTCTAAATTGAGTATTTAATGCTAAAAGATACATAATCACGGTCAGATAACTGATTAGTTGTACCTACGCCATCAAAAAAACTATTATAGCTAATATCAGCTGACCACCTATTTTGATAATCAAAACCAATCCCTAAAGCTACCGATTTTCTCTCTTCAATAAAGAGAAATAAAGGATCTGGTGTTATACCTTTAACATCATGAGAAAAAACAATCTTTGGTGAAGCATTTATACCAGCAAAAAAATTACTATAATCTAGCTTGGCAACGACTCGGTATCCCCAAGCGAAATCATCTGGGAATGGATTCTGTTCAATACCATTTTGTAATGCAAGTGCTAAACCTTCTTTACCTTTTATGCCGCCATTTCTAGCTGTACCAGGTCCATTCAACCTCAAAACATCTTGAGTAGGCATATCTTTAATATCAATACCCCCTACTTCTAATAAGGTAGTAAATTGATTAGCCCAAAATGAGGGTCCCCACAAATGAGTTAATGTAACTTGAGCTTGTAAAGTATCAGATAAAATAAAGCCATCAACTTTTTGCCCTAGGCCTACTGTAGGTATTTGTGATACACCATTAAGATCAGGTTTAATGCCTGCATTAGCTAATTGTTGAGGCATCGCTAACAAAAGTAGTTCTACATCATCTATTTGCATGGGTTCGTCTTTTCGGTAAGTTACTTCACCTGCGACAGAGGTTTCTCCAATTGTGGTGTTAAAACTTAATGCATATAATTGAATATCTTCAATATAATCAAGTTCTACACGAGAAAATGATTCAAGCTTAGTATAATTATTATAAGTAATTTTTTCTGCGGTTATTTTTTGTACGTCAGAAGCTACCTTAGAAAAATCAGCTGTAATACCTGAAAAAACAGGACGTCTACTATGATAATTCATGTAGTATAAACTGACCTCTGTCTCATTTAACTGAGGTAAGTACCAAGATAATCGTAATCCGTATTGACCACCATCTTGCGGTTCGTTTTCCGCATCTTCTTGTCTGAGAGTAACTTTGGTTGGGAATCCACCCAAGTATGCTGATCCTGCTTGCGCAGAACTAAGCCCATCACCACGGATAGTATCACCTAAAACATTTAAATAATTTATTAGCGAATCTAAATCAATATCAGGATTACTAGCAAAGCCTAATTGTACATTATTGAAGTGCCCACCATCTCCAGCAAAATCATTGGTTGAAAAATAGCTACCTGGTGCTGGTAATACTGTTTTCTCCCAACTGTATTGATAAAATAACTCAATATCAAAGGTATCTGTAACTCCAATTGATGCCCAAACGGCACCAAATGGAATGAAAGCCTCTTTCAATTCAGCTCCTGGAGCTTTTAAACGAGCAATATCGACAGGGTTTAATTCACTTACTCCATGCGAAATTAAAGAGCTTTCTCCCCAACTTATCACTTGTTGACCTACGCGTATTGATAATGGCATCTCACCAATGTCAAAATCACCATATAGGAATGCGTCCAGTAACCTTATATCTCGGCAAACTTGATTTCTTGCTTTATCATCACGGCATGGATTATGAGCTTTGTTAGACGCTGGGTTAGTCCATGCTTTGTCATTATCCATCATTTCAAAATCATAAAAATACATACCACGAGCAAATAAACCTAAATTATTATATCTAATATCGAGGTCATGAGATCCTTTAATAATTTTTGAAAAACTTTCTCTACCAAAAATAACGTTACCTGAATCATAATTTAAATTAGCATTATCTCCATTAGTTGAATAAGTACCAGTACCATTCCACACGGTATCGTTGCGAGGGTTTGGGTTTAAACTAGGGTGATAATTATTGAAGTCAAAGCCGTTATTTTCATTATTGGATATACCTGTATGAGCATCCCAATCACGCTTTTCAACACGCCAACTGGACCCTACTGAAAATGTGGAATCGAAACTAATATCAAAATCACCAACCTGGAAATTTTTTGCCTGAATTTTTAACGTAGTTACTGATATCAAAGCAGTGGTTATACAAATCGCAAGTAGTTTTAGTTGCAGTGAACCTTTAGCTTTATTCATTTCATCTATCCCCGAACAAAATAAAATTTTATTATAATAATAAGGCTGTTGATTTTCGTTCAATTTAAAAGCGTGTTAATCACAGGTTTTACGTTACAAACAAAACCTCAGTACCTGCGTCCATGCAAGCAAGGCAAACGTTTTATCACATAATTATTCTATGGAAAACGTTTAACGAAGAGTAAATCGCTTTTAAATGAATCCTTGAACAATATAAGTTTGGTATTCCTACGGCGCTATCGTTAATTTATGTGGATTAACCACACGACAATGACGATATTTTTGTACAAAAATAAAACTTATTGCTGTAAGAAAATACCTCAAAGACCAACAGTCCATAATGTAGTTATTACTCTTTAAGTAGCTAAAGAATAGTTGCATCATTTAAAAAAACTATCAAGCGTAATGATTATTTATAAAAACAGGTCATGTAAAATCAAATTAATGCGATTAAACATTAATTTGATCCCCTTAAAAGGTGTTTATTAACTTATTTTCTCAATTGCAACAAATTTATTGTTTTGTGTATGCATACAAAAATAACCTTTTATACCATTTGACAGTAAAAATTTCTTAATATGCATTGCAGGAAATTGAATACGTTTTCCTACTGTACTTGTTACAACGACGGTATTAATTCTCCCCTGATAAAAAGGAAGAAACTCGTCGTATGTCATATTTACACTAAAGTAATACTTCATTATAGTTAGTTTTTAACATTTGGTTATTTAAAGTAATGCCGCATCGAGCTTTTCTTTTAAATCTTTAGATAAGTTAGGTAATTTATTTAACTTGTCTAATTCAGCACGCATTAATTTTTGCCTAGTCCGATCAAAACCTTTAAATTGAACGAGTGGCGTAACAAGGCGAGAAGCAATTTGGGGGTTTATATCATTTAATTTTATGATCTGTTCAGTTAAAAATTGATAACCTTTACCACTCATACAATGAAAATATTTAGGGTTTTTGGCACTAAATGCTGCAATTACCGAACGCGCTCGATTTGGATTAGTTAAGCTAAATGATGGATGTTTAAGTAAGGCATCTAAACGTTTAAAAATATCATCATTTTTAAACGAAACCGCCAAAGAAAACCATTTATCCATAACTAAAGATGTATCTTGCCATTTTGCTTCAAATACTGTCATTTGTTCATCAAAGGTTTTATTGTTATTTTCAGCTCCACAAGCCAAAGCAGCAAGCGTGTCAGTCATATTATCTGAGCTTAAAAACTGCTCGTCTAGCAATTTTAATTCATTGGGGATTAAAGCCAAGTAAGATAAACAAACATTTTTTAATGAGCGATTGGCAACACTAATGCTATCAGTACTAAATTTGCTGCCTTGTAATTGTTGATATTGCAGTTTTAAAACGTTGTGTAAGCCCTGAGAGAGTTGGTTGCGTATGTTATCTATAGCATTAACTAATGCAACAGGCTCCACTTCTTCAATAGAATCGGCTATTTCGTCAAAGGTCGGCATGGTTAACTGTTCAGCCTTTAGAGCTGGATCAATTGAGCTTTTTAATACTAATCCAAAGGCATTGAGTAAACTTACTGAAACCTGCTCAGAAGGGTTTAATAAACATTTTTTAATCGCATTTTTTAATAGTTGCTGACCAGCATCCCAACGACAAAACTCATCTTGTGCGTTAACCATAATAGTTTCTAAATCAGCTTTAGTTTGTTTAAATGAAACCTTTACTGGTGCACTAAAATCACCTAAAAAAGCCAAAATAGGTTTTTCATCAAAATCATCAAAAGTAAATACTTGTTCAAGCTCAGTTAACGCTAATAAATGGGATTGTGACACATTATTTTTTTGAGTATCTTGGCTAATTAGTTCTATATTGATAGGTACATGCAATGCGTGTGTGGCGCGGTCTGCTCTACTATTATTTTGTTTAATGTGAATTGAGTAGGTTTTATCTTGTGAATTAAATTGTTCGGTGACTGTTAATAGTGGTGTACCTATTTGTACATACCAACGTTTAAATTGCTCTAAAGATACACCTGATGCATCCGCCATCGCATTGACAAAATCGTCACAAGTTACAGCCATTCCATCAAATCGTTTAAAGTATAAATCTATGCCTTTTCTAAAGTTTTCTTTACCAAGAATGGTATGTAACATGCGAATAACTTCTGAACCTTTTTCATAAACGGTTAATGTATAAAAGTTATTCATTTGTACTACTTTTTCAGGTCGAATTGGGTGGGCCGTAGGTCCAGCATCCTCGGCAAACTGTAAAGATCTTAGTACTCTTACATTTTGAATACGCGTTACACTGGCTGAATTCATATCTGCACTAAATTGTTGTTCTCTAAAAACTGTTAACCCTTCTTTTAAACTTAACTGAAACCAATCACGACAAGTAACACGGTTTCCTGTCCAGTTATGGAAGTATTCATGAGCAATAACCGCCTCAATATTAAAATAATCAACATCGGTCGCAGATTCTTCATCGGCTAGAACAAATTTACTGTTAAAAACATTTAATCCTTTGTTTTCCATTGCTCCCATATTAAAAAAATCAACAGCAACAATCATGTAAATATCAAGATCGTATTCTAAACCAAAGGTATCTTCATCCCATTTCATTGAATGCTTTAAAGACGCCATAGCATGGTGAGCTTTAAACAAATTGCCTTGATCTACAAAAATCTCTAGTGCAACTTCTCGGCCCGAACACGTTATATAAGTATCGCTTAATAAATCAAAATCTCCGGCAACTACGGCAAATAAATAGCAAGGCTTTGGAAAAGGATCATGCCAAGTAGTAAAGTGAAAACCATTATCTAAATCACCCGAATCCACTTTGTTACCATTAGATAATAAATAGGGATATAAAGATTTATCTGCAATTATTTTAGTTGAAAATATCGCCATTACGTCAGGTCTGTCTAAGTAATAGGTAATTCGTCTGAAGCCTTCTGCCTCACATTGCGTACAAAATGCTCCACCCGATTTAAATAAACCTTCTAAGCTCGTATTATCTAAAGGGTTTATTTGCGTAACAATGTCTAACTCAAAGTCATTTTTTTCAACATTAATTGTTAACTCTGTTTCGGTTTGCTTATAATTTGGTTTAGCTAATGGTTGACCATCAATATGAACCGAGATAAGTGTTAAAGCTTCACCTTGCAGAACAAGAGGTTCATTAGCTAAATTATCCACTCTAGAAATTTTCATTTTACTCGTCACTAGCGTTTTAGTGTCTTCTAATTCGAATGTTAGATCGACAGTAGAAACAGTAAAGACACTTTTTTTATAATCGGATAAGTAACGGGCGGTAAATTCTGTCATCGTTTTTCCTAGAATGTCGTAAAATGAAAATTACAAATAATTGTATAAGCTTAAACAGGTTATTTGATGTGTTCAAACTTGGTAATCTTGTTTGTTAAGGAACTATATTTATTGAGGCTGTTAGCTAGTTGTAACAAGCTTTTTAATTTTATAACCAGTAAAACCATAAGCGATAGCAAGTATTGGACTAATAAAATTGAAAAAACAATAAAAGATGTATTCGTAGTTGGTTAATGCTAAAACACCAAACATAAACGCCCCACATGTATTCCAAGGAATAAGCGGTGAAGATAACGTTCCAGAGTCTTCAAGTGTTCTACTAAGTACCAGAGGGTCTAAATTACGTCTCTTATATTCTTCTTTATACATACGCCCTGGCATAACAATTGAAATATATTGGTCTGCGGTTACTAAGTTAGTTCCGATACAAGTACCTACTGTGCTGGCAATTAAACCACCAACAGACTTAACTGAACCTAAAATAGCTTGAACAAATTTCTTCAACATACCTAAGTGTTCTAAAATAGCGCCAAACATTAATGCGCACATAATTAACCAAACAATATTTAACATACTTTTCATGCCGCCACCACTCAATAGGCTATCTAAATCAGCATCACCTGAATTAATAGTAACGCCATCAAATAATGCACCCCATACTACGGTAATATTAGCTTTTAGAGTATCAAGCCCATTTGTAGCTAGATTATTAATGAGTTCCGGTTGGAATATTATTGACCAAACTGCGCCAAAAAGCGCGCCAATGGCAACGGCTGGAAACGCAGGTACTTTTTTCATCGCCATAAATAATAACAATGCTACAGGTACTAAATTTAAAGGGTTAATATTAAAATTAGTGTCTAATTGACGGGTTATGTCAGCAACAGCTTCAAGAGTTACCGTACTTTCAACTGAAAAACCTAAAAAAGTAAAAATAAGTAAGCTTAAGACAATTGAGGGGATAGTAGTCCACATCATGTATCTAATATGGGCAAATAGTTCAGAGCCAGCCACTACTGGAGCTAAATTGGTTGTTTCTGATAAAGGAGAAATCTTATCCCCACAATAAGCACCAGATATGATGGCACCGGCTGTAATTGCGGGATCTAAACCTAAACCGACAGAAATCCCCATAAGGGCAACCCCTATTGTTGCAGCGGTTGTCCAAGAACTTCCTATGCTTAGGGCAACAATACAGCAAATAATACAAGTTGCTGGGTAAAACCAACTAGGATCTAATATCTTTAAACCATAGTAAATCATACTCGGTACTGTACCTGAAAGCATCCACGTACCGATTAATGAGCCTACAGCTAATAAGATAAAAATGGCACCCATAGAAATGGAGATACCATTAATCATGGCTTGTTCTAACTCTTTCCATGTGTAGTTGTTTTTAATACCAATAATAATAGCAATACCTGTAGCAATAAGCAGTGCTATTTGATTTGGTCCCCCTGTTGAATTATCACCAAAATAATATACCGCTCCAGAGAGCATAAATATTAATGCTATTAAAGGGATTAATGCATCTAGCATACTCGGCGCTTTATGCTCCAACGTATTGGTCATATAGTGTGAACCTTGTTGTTATTAACTTATTTTATGCGGATAACATGCCTATTAATGACTCATAGTGCAAGTTTTTTCTTGAGTAAATACGCTTGCAAGGCTTTAAAAACGAGTGTTCTGTTAATAATTATTCAATTATTTTAATTAAGTATTTATTTTTATTACAAACATAAAAAAACCGCCTTATCAGCGGTTTTGAGTATTTTCATTCTCTATTTTTTCGCGATACGATCAGATGATATCAAATCAAAAGTTATTTTAGCTGCCTCGTCTAAAAACGGGTCTAATTCATCTAGTTCATCAGGTAAGTCATCATCTAGCGATTTAACTTTCTCTTTACCCAACTTAACCAGCCTTTCATTCACTCTTAATAACTGCTTTGCTTTTCTTTTTTCGTGCTTATCTTTTCGAATAGATAAATTTAAAGAAACTGCTTTATCATCTTTTTCAGCTTTATAGGTTTTAATATCATCTAATAAATAATTAAATTCAGTATTTTGCTTAATACGTTCATCATGTAAAGATTGTAAGTAAGTAAAATCAGTAGATAATTCGTTCAGTTTTACATAATCAGCTTTAGGTATTTCATCCCATGGGAGGGCGTTTTCTTCTTTACTTTCGCCCCAATCTTCTGGGTCTATTGCTGATGGAAATGAAATATCAGGTAAAACCCCACGATGCTGTGTGCTGCTACCATTAATACGATAAAACTTAGCGATGGTAAATTGAATACTACCAAAAGGTTTTTCAAATAAGTCGTAAATGCGACCTAAACCCCTATGTTGCTGTACTGTACCTTTACCAAAAGTATGCTCGCCAATAATAACACCACGTCCATAGTCTTGAATAGCTGCTGAAAATATTTCTGAGGCTGATGCGCTGTAACGGTCAACCATTACAGTTAATGGACCTTTGTAATAACTAACACCGTCTCTATCACTATTAACTTCAACACGGTTAGCACCATTTCGGACTTGAACAACAGGACCTTTGTCTATAAATAGTCCTGTTAATAACGTCGATTCTGTTAATGAACCACCACCGTTGCCTCGAAGGTCGACGATAATGCCTTCAACATTTTCATCAATTAGTTTTTTAAGTTCAACTTTTACATCACGTGATAAGTTATTGTAAAAACTAGGTATGTTTATCACACCTAATTTTTTACTGGTTTTATCACCTTCAATTTGATAATAAACTTCTGATTTAGCGGCTCGGTCTTCTAACTTAATTTTGTCACGTATAATTGAAACAACTTTTATATTAGCTTCATCATCCGTATTACCCCCCAGGACTTGCAAACGCACTTGAGTACCTTTAGAGCCTTTTATGAGTTCAACTACATCATCTAAACGCCAACCTATTACATCAACAAAATCTTCTTTTGCTTGAGCTACACCTACAATTCTGTCTTTAGGTTTGAGCTCATTTGATTTGTCTGCAGGACCACCTGAAACAACGCTTTGAATAACTGTGTAATCTTCCTCAGCGCGTAACACAGCCCCAATACCTTCTAAAGAAAGATTCATTTCCATTTGAAAACGTTCGGCATTTCTAGGTGATAAATACGAGGTATGTGGTTCAACAACACGAGCAAAACTGTTCATAACAATTTGAAAAACATCTTCGCTTTCACTTTGTTTTATGCGTTTAATCGCATAGCGATATCTCTTACCTAAAATTTCAGCAACTTTTGCCCATTCTTTCCCTGTAAGGGTTAAATTTAGCGCATCGTACTTAACTTTTAAACGCCATAATTCATCTAATTCTGCTTTATCTTTCGGCCAGGCGGCATCTTCACGATCGAAAATGTAAGATTCGTCTAATGTAAAATCAAACGGCTTTGCTAATAAACCCAATGCATACTCATAACGCTCTAACCTACGGTTGATATTAATATTATATATATCGTAGGCTTGCTGTAATCTACCCCGGGAAATAGCCGTATCGAAATTCAGTCGATATTGAGCAAAATTGTCTATATCAGACTGAATAAAAACATTCCGAGCATAATCAAGCTGTTTAATGTACCGATCAAAAATTTTCTCTGAAAGAGAATCATCCATTTTTACTTGCTTGTAGTGCGCACGAGTAAATTGAGCTGTTATTCGCTTACTAGAAGTCGCATGCTGATCTTCAGGTGCAAGAATAGGGACAGGAATGTCTTCTACTTTCTTATCGTTGTCAGTAATTTTTTCGTTAGCATTAACAAGTAAACTTGATAACGCTAATGAAACGGCAATGGCGAGACGACAAAGTTTTTGCATCAATAAACTCCGATTATTCAGTGAATATGTTTTTAACTTGAGTTTTAACAACCATGCCAGAATCCAATTGAACGCTAATATCTTTACCCGAAATTTCGGTAATAGTGGCATTCATTGGAGAATTACTTAACTGAACTTTAACTTTTTTGCCTACGTTAATGTTATCAGTGGTAACTGGTTGAAGTTTTACTTCAGGTTTAACATGAGATCGTTTAGTTGATTTTACAGCGTTAAATTTAGCTTTTTGATCTGGTTTGTTTTTTTGTTCAGGCTTACTAGCCTGTTCTTTAGCTGATTTACGATCTTTATACTGTTTTTTCGAATAATTATCTTTAGGTTTATTGTTACTAAACTTTTCTTGGCTTTCTTTAAGGGTTTTACTTGCGTAATCAGCCTGTACTTGATCTATTTCAGCAGCATCATTCCCATCGATGTCTACACGAACACTACCAACTTTTACAGATTTCAAGTATCTCCAGCTACTAGTATAGTGCCTAAGTGCTTGCCTTAAACGAGTTTTACTGACGGTTTCATCATCAGTTAATTTTTCGGCTAAATCTTGAAATATGCCAATTTTTAAAGGTTTTGCTGGTCCTTCAAGAGAAAAACAAGCAGGAAATTTTTCAGCCAAATAGGCTATAACTTCTTTAGTACTAGTACGTTTAGTTTCCATAAATCAACTTTTCACAAATAATCTTAATTTTCGAGATACTGTTCGCGGTTTTCCAACAAATGTCGGCACCAATCATAAATATCATCGCTTTCTAATTCAGGCAAACTATCTTGCCCAATCCAAGTATCCCACACTAGTGCTAAAAGTTTTTCAAGCTCTTCAGTTGGAATGTCTTCTTCGGCTAAATCATATATTAAATGATAAATTTCGTTAATACGTTCAGCAACAATCTCTTCATCACCATCCCAATCACCAACAACAGCTTCAAAGACCAAATAATCATGAATAACAACAAATTCTTTCACTAGTTTAACACGCCATACTGAATGATGATATTTTCAAATACATTTATTATATTCTCTAAACCTACTTGGTCATCAATATCAAACCTATCAAATATAGGGCTATCTATATCCAAAACGGCAATCACTTTATCATTAATAATCAAAGGGATAACAATTTCTGAGTTACTTAATGTATCGCAAGCTATATGCCCAGAGAATTCGTGTACATTTGCCACTCGCATTGTTTTTTTGTTACTCGCTGCTGTACCACAAACCCCTTTATTAAAAGGAATACGAATACAAGCCACTTTACCTTGAAAAGGCCCTAAAATAAGCTCTTCCAATTTAGTAACTTTTTCTGAGCTAACTCGGTAAAATCCAACCCAATTAACATCAGTTAACTGTTCAAATAATAGTGCGCTAATGTTTGCCATATTCGCGATAACATCAGGTTCATCACTAATCATAGTGGTAATTTGTTTTACGATAAGTTCATACTTTGCGACTTTATTAACCATAAACTCGTTTAACCTGTACAAAACGCATAACATACAGGGTTAACGCTTTAATTTAAAGCGTTAACCCTAATTTTATTTATTTTATAAAATGTTAAGGATTGTTAGGGTCTGTTGATCTTTCGAGGTTATTTTTACAGCAAGGTGTTTGATATTTAGACAAGACAGAGTATGTGAAATGTAGCTAGCTACTCGAACATACGATAACGACGTATAAATTTCAAACAGGTACTGTCCTCTGGGTTCATTTAAAGCGAATTTACTCATTGCTGTTCGCTTCTTTAATAGAATAACTATTAGACAAAGCTCACATCGCGATTAAATTCGTTTTAAATTAAATAAAATTTAACCCTGAAAGATCAACAGACCCTAGTATTTTTTGCAGCAATAAATGTGGTTTTTACGAGGCACAACGTAATTGACGTATGGTTATTCCCTATAATATGTCGATAACGCGTAGAAATACCAAACTCATATATTTAAGGCTCAAAATAAAAGCTATTTACTCTGCGTTAAACATTTTTACATAGAATAACTATGTGGCAAAACGTTTGCCTTGCCTGCAAGTATACAAGTACTATGGCTTTCTTTTGAACATAAAATCTGTAATTGAACGCTTTAAAATCAAACAATGCGCTCTCAAGATTTGAGCTAAAAAAACCGGCATAAGCCGGTTTCATTAATCTAAATAGAGAATTAGAATTTAAGAGCTACTTTTACACCATCAGTAACAGCAGCATCACTAACGTAACCTATTGTATTTGGGTTTTTACTCACCAACTCAATAACCTTAGCATCACTACTCACAGATTTAGGCGCTTGACCTTTTCCTGTAAATAATAATTTAGACCAATAAGCTTTAATTTGACTTTCTGATTTACCAAGCACCTCTTTAGTAAATTCAGCACTGGTATCATTAGGATCTAAGTTTAACGGTATGGCTTCTTCTCCATTAGAAAAGTTTTTGGTTTTTCCTAAAAAAATTTTAGAAATGATTTTTTTATCCATAGTTGCAACATTTGAAGGATGTACAACAACAGCCCCTGCTAATACTGAAGTACAAAAAAATGATAGTACAGTCAATCCGATTATTTTTTTCATTTAAATTCCCCTAAATTTCATTCTAAAAGACTAAATCTACGCCTATGGACATACCGGCTTGAGATCCACTATTCTCTGCAAAAGTTGTATTAATATCTGTTACCTTAGAATTAAATACATCTATTTTAAATGCTGCATTGGAATGAAAATCATATCGTAAACTTAAGGTTTGGGTTATATAATTATTAGTTAAAAGTTGATCTATAATACTTTTACCAATTACATTAGCTGTACCAGTAAATTCTTCAACTTGAGAGTGATCGCGTGGGTCTTTATAGTTTTCATACGTATATATTATTGTAAATTCATCAATACGTTTGCCTAACATAACATAATAAGATTGATTAACAGTATCTCCTGAATCTTTGATACCATAATCTGCGTACTCAGCAGTTATTAACCAATCATTATAATCAACCCCAAAGCCTAAATAATAATATTGTCCATCACCACTCAGTTTTACAGCATCTTTAAGCTCAGCAGCAACAGATGGGGATACTCCATAGAGTTGCGCAGCACCCAGAACTCTTGGAGATAAGAATTCCTCATCAAACACACTTAGATCAACTTCTGTAATAAAGCCTCCTGCAAAAAGCGTTAACCAATCATATGTAAACTCGGTACTTGCACTAATAATATGATCAAAGGAAGCTTTGTAATCGACACCTTCTGCTTCAAAAGAGCCATCCCAACTGTAATAGCCAAATGATGAGTTAACCGTCCAATCGCCTAATTCAGTAGAATTATTTAAACGCACACCTTCAACAACTGAATAATTAAAATCTCCGTATACAGATCGAGGTAACCGATTTCCATTTACCGTGTAGCCAACTTTTTCAAATTCGGACTTATAAAACATCGGTAAGACCATTCTCCCAACATTTACTCGCCATTCGTCCGATAGATCATACGATAAATAGGCCCAACGTGCTTCTATATCAAAATCATTACGTCCCTCAGCATAAAGTTGAGCAGTAAATGAAAGGCCTTCACCTAAATCTGAAGAAACCTGCAATGCAAATACACTTTCAGGTTTAAAAGAAAGATCTTTGTCATATAAATTATTAAAAATTGGTTCAAATTCGCTAATTTCACCATCACCATTTAAATCATTTGCCTCATCAAATAAAACACCAGCTTTAATTGAGGCAAAGCCATTGAGCTTAATTTCGGCTAAAGCAGAGGTGGATAAACAAACCCCTGCTAGTATTAACCCCGTTTGTAATATACTTTTTTTCATATAAGACCTACTTTTATTTTAGTAAAGTTAAATTATTAATGAAGGCAAAAATTAAACCTTAAAGCCTTTGGTAAGTGTTTGAAGATTATTGGCTAATTCAGCCAAACTACTACTAACTTGCGCAAGCTCTTCTGATGCTTGGTGTGTCGTTTTTGTTGAAGAACTAATATTATCTACATGTAATACAATTTCACCTGCAACTGTTGACTGCTCATTTGTTGCTTTGGCTATATCACTTGTCATTGCATTAATTTGTTCAACTGATGAAGTAATTTCGGCTAAAGATTTACCCGCTGAGCTGACCTCTGAAACCCCACTTTCAGCTAAGCTACGCCCTTCACTCATTGCTTCAACTGCTGAGCGAGCTGCTATTTGAAGTTGCTCGATAGTTTTTTGGATTTCTGTCGTAGAGTCTTGAGTTCTAGATGCAAGTGTTCTTACTTCGTCTGCTACTACAGCAAAACCTCGCCCTTGCTCACCTGCTCTTGCTGCCTCTATAGCCGCATTCAATGCTAGTAAATTAGTTTGATCTGCAATACCTTTGATAACATCTAGTACCGCGCCTACCTGCTTAGTATCATCATCTAATTTATCAATAACTGCTGAAGATTTTTCAACTGTTTGTGCTAATGCATGAATGGTTTTTACTGTTTTCTCAACAACGTCAGCACCTTCTTTTGATATATTTGAAGCTTCGGTCGAAGCTGTTGAAGCAAGTGAAGCGCTTTGTGCAACGGTTTGTACACTTACATTCATGTGTTCAACGGCATCTTTAGTTTGTAATGCACCTTCTTGCTGTTCGAGAGTAATTTGGTTAGTTTCAACTGCTGTACTACTTACAGAGGCAGCCATTTCGGAAAGAGGAGAAGCGATATCAACCACTTGTTTTATTGTGGTTTGTAATTTATTCATGAACAAATTAAAGCAATCAACAAGTTGACCTACTTCATCTTCAGTTTTTGCAGTTAACCGAACCGTTAAATCACCTTCACCTTCTGATATATCTTTTAGTGAATTAACTATTTCACGAATGGATGATGTAATACCATTAATGATAGGTATTGCTGTACCGAATAATAATGCGATAGTAATAACGCCCATTATAAATCCAATGGTCACCATAGATTCTGCTGATTCATTTGCCTTTAAAATGGCTTCTTCAAATTGATTAACATGACTTTGGTTAAAATCATTTACTGCAGTTAATATTAGCTCAAACGATTCATTCATTTCTTTAGCAAGTTGTGGTAATTTTTCAAAATCAACCGTTTCGTTCATCATGTTCACGGATAGTGATTTTGCTTGTTTAAAATAGTCATTAAACTCTGCTTTCATTTTTATTTGAGTCGTTAAAAAGCCCTTATCTGTTGCCCCAATTTTGTCGATGAGTACTTGAATAGTATCGGAAATTGTATCTGCATTATTAATGTTTTCATCATCACCTGTAGTAACAGCACTATTGAGCAACTCAGAAATTTTTATAATTGATACCGATATTTCTTTGGAATATTGGATTACGGGGAATTGAATGTCTTTGGCATCAGATAAGAGCCTGACATTATTATTCGCATTTAAGGTGGATAATGCTAAATAAATAACAAAAGAAATTGTACCTATAATTGGAATTAAATATATTTTAGCCGACACTGAAAATTTTTTAAATAAACTCATTCTTAGTTTCCAAGTACTTTGATTTTACTGTTAGTTTAAAAATCGTATTACATATCATTCCAATACGATTTAAGGTGTTAATTTTTAAAATAAATAGATCTAGACCTAGCCTATCTAATCTTATTACTACATAAGTAAATTAAACAAAACCATATCAACTCAAATATATATCGGTCATTATTTAAAAAACTGAACATAAATATATAAAAATATAATTGTTTATGAACAAAGATTTAAACTTGTTTATTACAAATTTATTTATGTATTGCTTTTACTATAGTTCATTTTTTTTTATTCACCATTAATTACAAAAATAATATTTATTTTTAGTTAGTTATAAAAATATACGAAGACTGAATAAACTTAACAATGCTTAATTTTTACTAATTTTGGAATGTGATGAAGGATAAATAGACATGAAAAAATAGGATTTATTTAATAGTTTGGAATAAATTGCGTTATAGGTCTAACAATTAAATGTTACCCATTGAGAAGATTTGAGAGGGACGGGCGTTAACCAAAAAACCAATAACAAACACTTATTGCTGCAATAATACCTGCAGCATCGGCAATTAAACCACAACTTACAGCATGGCGACTGTATTTAATGCCCACAGAACCAAAATATACAGCAAGAACATAAAAAGTTGTTTCAGTTGACCCTTGTATTATAGAGGCAAGGCGCCCAGCAAATGAATCTGCACCGTGGGTATTCATTGTTTCAATCATCATGGCTCTCGCTCCTGAACCACTCAATGGTTTCATCATCGCCGTTGGAAGCGCATCAATAAATCGAGTGTCCATACCAATAAATGTTGCTAGAACTCGAAACATATCAACGATAACGTCCAAGGCTCCGCTGGCTCTAAATACACCAATCGCACACAGCATCGCTAATAAATAGGGGATCAGTTTAATGCTTGTTTCAAAGCCTTGCTTAGCGCCTTCAATAAAACTGTTATAAACATCAATTTTTTTATATGTTGCTGGCGCAATAAAAACGATTAAAGTAGTAAATATTAATATATTACCAAATAGTGAAGATTGTTCAGATAACGCTTGGGAACTTAGTGCTGCAAAATAAACGGTTATTCCACCAATCAATGAAATAGCTAAGGATAAATAAAGCATAACTACAGGATGATATAATTTAATTCTTTGTACACAGGATACGGCTAATAAGCCAGCGAGAGATGAAGCGAACGTTGATAAAATAATAGGAATAAATACATCGGTTGGATTAATTGCGCCTTGTTGAGCTCTGTAAACAAATACTGCGACAGGAAAAAGTGTGACTGAAGATGTATTTAGTACTAAAAATAAAATTTGCGCGTTGGTCGCGGTATCTTTTTTTGAGTTTAAAGATTGCAGATCTTGCATTGCTTTTAGCCCAAGCGGAGTTGCTGCATTATCTATACCTAAAAAGTTAGCTGATAAATTCATGGTCATTGAACCAATAGCCGGGTGACCTTTAGGTACTTCGGGCATTAACTTAGCGAATAAAGGAGAGATAGCAATAGCGAGTTTATTAATTAAACCTGCATTTTCTGCTATTTTCATCATTCCTAACCAAAAAGCTAATATGCCTATTAACCCAATAGCAATTTCAACAGTTACTGAGGACATTTCGAAAAGCGCTTGAATAATTTTTTCAAAAATTAAGGCATCACCATTTATACCCCATTGATACAAAGAAGATAAAAAGGCAATAAAAAAGAAACTGATCCAAAGGCGATTTAACACAAATAAGCTTAAACATTAAAATTTATAAAATATAATGTCATAAATATGAAAAAGATTATAGTTTACGATTTAGTCACCTATCTAAATTTGAAGGAATAAAGTTATTTCAATAATATATTCGACTTCATAGCCGTTATTATTCGAGATGCAGGTTTCACAGGCTGGATTGAAAGGTAATGAGATGGTTGGTTAAAAGTCATTTAAAATCATAAACTAAGTAAAAATAAAAAATCAGCTAGCATATTTAAGATAGTCAACTACACTTAAGATTAATAAGTTAGCTTAATTTAATAATAAAGCGTTTCTGCTCGCTTTAATTATTATTTTAGATAAATTTATTTGCATATGTTCTCCCTTGAACAGTCCCTTGGCCCTAATCTAGTGATAGTTAGGGTTATTTTTTTGTCTCATTCTTTTTCTAACCCAAAAACGCTAGGTACGCAATAGGCAAGCTTAAGTAAATTGTGCTAGTTTAATTTATCTTAATTTAATTTAAATAAAGTTTTAAAATTTTGTGTTGAAATACTCGCAATATGTTCAACGGATTGTCCACGAATACTTGCCAAGTGTTTTGCTACTTCGACAACATAGGCAGGTTGATTTTGTTTTCCTCTATGTGGCACGGGGGCTAAATAGGGAGAGTCAGTTTCAATTAGAATTCTATCGTCTGGAATTTTTTTAGCTACTTCTCTTAGTTCAGTCGCATTCTTAAACGTTACAATACCTGAAAAAGAAATATAAAAGCCCATATCAATCGCCTGTTTTGCCATTTCCCAAGTTTCAGTAAAACAATGTAATATCCCACCCACATTTTGAGCATTTTCGTCGCGTAAAACTTTCAATGTATCGTCTTGAGCATTACGTGTATGAATAATTAGAGGTTTATTAACTTTGTTAGCCACCCTTACATGTTTTATAAATGAATCTAATTGCACTTCTTTAGTTTCAGGGGCGTAAAAATAATCCAGCCCAGTTTCACCTACAGCAATGACTCTTTCGTGCTGTGATAAAGTAAACAGTTCATTTTCATCCGTTTTATCCTCTTGATTGAGTGGGTGTACACCACATGATAATGAAACGTGGTCGTATTTTTTAGTTATATTTGCCATCTCATCAAAATCTTTAAGAGTAACGCTAACGCAAAGTATATGTTCAACTTTTGCTTGTGTAGCTGCATCAATAACGTTATCTAAATTATTAGCAAATTCTTCAAGCTTTAAGCGATCTAAATGGCAATGTGAATCTATAAACAAACGGTACTCCAATATAAATAAGAAGTTAGTATGAAAATTAAGATGAAAAATTAATTAAAAATATGATTTAATTTATTAAACAATTTAGGGCTGTTAATCTTTCGAATATATTTCGTTCAATTTAACAGTGTTTTACTCTCGAGGTTACACCCCGAACAAAACCTAATACCTGCATCTTTGCAGGCAAGGCAAACATTTATTACATAGTTGTTTTATGTAATTGTTTTATATAGTTACTTATGTAATAGACTTTAACAAAGGGTAAATCACTTTTAAATAGATCCTTATACCGCATGAGTTTGCTATTTCTACGGCGTTATCGTCATTTTATGAGTAATAACCATAAGTTAATAACAATATCTTTTACAAAACCAAACTTATTGCTACAAAAAACACTTCAAAGTTCAGCAGACGTAAATTATTACGGCTATATAAACGACATAAACTACATAGTTAGCGTTGGATCTGAAGAGTTAAGAAAACGTGCTATATATTTTTCGATTTGATTTCTGACAAGTTCTGGATCATCCGTAAAACTAACACCAACGCCTGAGGGTGTACCGCTTTGTGAGCCAATAGGCGTTAACCAACAGACTTCACCTTTAACTTCAGCATTTTCCAAAGCATCAGGTAAAGATACTTCAAGAATAACTTCAGTACCTAATTCAAAGCGACCATTAGTTTTATAAAAAAGCCCACCATTTTTTAAAAAAGGCATATAAGATTGATATAAATCTCGCTCTGAAATAAATTCTACATATATATTTTTCAATACTTACCCCTTAAATTTATCATTGGTCAAACTATTATCAATATCAACAAATAGCTTTTCAATCATAAATTGGTGATTAATCTGACTTAGCGTTCTACATTGACTTATTGTAGCGATAACTTTTTGATAAATATGCCATAAAGTGTCGTTATTAAGTCTAGTACTCGTTGAGATTTCATTACTTAGTGATGCTGTTGCCTTTGTATTATTATCTGTCCAACCATAAACATCTCTCATCGCTTTTACCACAACTTTTTCTACCCAGCGTAAACCGTAAGGTGAGTTAGTCACCATATTAATAACCAACATCATACCTTCTTGTTGAGTAAGATAGCTTAAAAATTCCTGCTCAAATGTTGTATATTGCTCAGCTATTTCATGGCTACTTAATTCAGGTAAATGGCTTAAATTAGTAAAAGGATTGCTATCATTATTTACACTAATATGTTGTGCTAATAACTTTCCTGAAGGCGGTCTTATTTCATATAAACGACAGCGGCTTATAAGTGTAGGTAATAAAGTATCACGCTCATTCGTTGATAAAATAATGACACTATTATCTGTTGGCTCTTCAAGGGTTTTTAATAATGCATTTGCTGCTGAAATGGTCATTTTTTCAGCATTAGGAATATGTACGGTTTTAATTTTACCAATTTGTGCTGTTTTTTCAAAAAAATGGCTAACCTTTCTAATACTATCAATGCCTAATAAGTTTTTATCGGGTATAACTCTTAAATGATCCGGATAGTTTTTTTTAAGCAATAAATTACAATGTTTACAAGCATTACAGGGCTGCAATATTTCCCCCAATACAACTTGTTTGCATTGTATAACTTGAACAAGCCAATTGGCTAAGTCTTCTTTGCCGCTACTTTTAACACCACTAATCAAAATTGCGTGGGGTAAATTTCCATGAGTAATATGCTGTGAAAATAAAAGCAGTTCTTTAGTTAACCATTTTTTCATAGTAATAGCTCAATACCTTTACTACTTAAATAGTTTTCAAGGCAATTGTTATCAGTAATTTGGCTATTACCAACATATATACTAAAAGTGTTTATATTTGGCATTAAGATAAGTTTACAGCCTGATCTTGGAGTAGTTTTTCTACGGTATCCATAACTAATTCAGCAACTTTTGATGGTGATTGAGAGGCATCTATTACTGTAAATTTTTTAGGGTTTTCTTTAGCTTGTATTAAATAACCCATTCTTGCTTTTTCAAGAAATGCTAGGTTTTCGTCTTCTAAACGATCAAGCCCTTCTCCTCTTTGTTTTACCCGTTCAAGTCCTAACTTTGGATCAAGGTCTAAAATAATATTCATATCTGGTGAAAAACCATCTAATGCTAAATCATTAATTTTACAAATAGTCGCCAAATCTATACCTCTGGCATAATGTTGAAAGCTAAAAGTTGCTGCATCAAAACGGTCTGAGATAACAATTTTCCCAGCGTCTAAAGCCGGTTGTATTTTTTCGTTTATATGTTGCGCTCTAGCAGCACCAAATAACATTAATTCAGTTATGTTACACATTTCTGGAGTATTAGGATCGAGTATGATTTTTCTAATTTTTTCGCTAATAATTGTTCCGCCAGGCTCCCTCGTTAAAACAACCTCTAAATTTTTATCTTGTAAATACTGTTCAATAGCCTTAATAACTGTTGTTTTACCTGCACCGTTACTACCATCGCAGACTAGCATAAAACCTTTTTTCATTTAGCCTTCCATAAAACCTATAATTAATGCGGTTAATTCTCTTTAACTCTTAGTGAATAAGAATAACCTAAAATTCAATCTTAAAATATTCATACTTATCCTACACACATAAGCTAAGCGTATTTAACTTGGGTAAGCTTATATTTGCTAAAAAATCATTTATTTTTTATTGCTAATAAATATTGAGCAACTGCTTTGTTATGTTCTTTTAGTGTCTGTGAAAACACATGTTGACCAAAGCCATTACTCACGAAATATAAATAATCTGTAGTATCTGGGTTCATTGCAGCTTTAAGCGCAAGCTTTCCTGGCATCGCTATAGGTGTAGGCGGTAAGCCGTCAATTCGATAAGTATTGTAAGCGGTTTTTTCACGTAAATGGACACGTTTAATATCACCCTTATAACGCTCACCTAAGCCATAAATAACGGTAGGATCGGTTTGTAAGCGCATTTTTCTATTTAGGCGATTAACGAATACAGAACTGATAATTGCATACTCACTTTGCACTGCACTTTCTTTTTCAATAATAGAGGCCATTATAAGTGCTTGATAAGAAGCTTGGTATGGGAGATTTAACGCTCTGTTATCCCATAACAATTGTAGCTCTTGATTCATGCGTTTGTGTGCGCGCGACAAAATATCGAATGTGGTTGTTCCCCTTGTAAAAAAATATGTATCAGGAAAAAATAAACCCTCAGGGTTATCTCTATTTATTCCTAATTTTTTAGCAATACTGTTAATAGATAAACTCGCTAAATTGTGAGTTAAGTTTTGATTATTGGAAAGCAAGACCAACCAATCTTTTAGTGTACTACCTTCAATAAAAGAAATAGAAAACTGATGTTCATTACCTTTTACAATATGCGCTAACAAGTCTACGTAGGTAGTGTCAGTAGGAATTAAGAACGTACCCTGCTTTAAATAAGCAAGTTCAGGATTAAATTTAACATAGAGTTTTAACCAAAAATTGGATCTAAGCCATTTTTTTTCAACTAGTTGTTGAGAAAAAGAATTAACCGTTGTGCCCTTCTCTACGGTGATCAGTAAAGGTGAAATAATCGGAATTTTTTGATTAACGTTATCGTTTACATATAAATATAGAGCGCTAAATGCTATTGCAATAATGGTCACTGTAAGTAATACGAGTTTTTTTAACATTACGCTATATTCGCTAATTGGTGTTTAAATTGGTGTACTTGCATTACATTTAATGGTGTTAAACAATAAGAAGACACAGGAACAATACCCATAATTGAATTAGTAATAAACATAGCTTGAATATTTTGTAATTCAGTATGTTTAGCTTGGACTATATTTGTTTTTGAGTGTTTTTGTAAAATTTGATCACGTAAAATGCCTGCTACACCGCAACGTGTTAATTTTGGGGTAAATAACTCGTTATCTTTAAACCAAAACACATTAGCACAGCTTGTTTCAACAGCATGATCATCAATGTCGAAAACTAACAAATCATCAAATGTTGTTTTATCTAACTCCGCTTTGATTAATACCTGCTCAAGTCTATTTAAGTGTTTTAAGCCAGCAAGCAGAGGATTAATACCTAAACCAATATTAGCCTTTGCAACCGTAATTCCTTGACTTTGCCATTGATTATATTTAACCGGAAACTCTGATATTTTAATGATAATATTAGGCTGATTTTTACTAGGCCTTGAATAACCTCGCCCTCCTTCACCAGCCGTTACAATAACTTTAAGCACTGCTAAATCATACTTTTTAGTTAAATTGATTAACTCAGTTTTAAGTGCATTAAAATCTACATTTAAAATATTAAGACGTTCGCAGCCATTAATTAATCGGTTGATATGTTGGCTTAAGAGCTCGACTTTTCCATTAACGACTTTAGCTGTAGTAAAAATCCCATCACCATAGGCTAATCCCCTATCGTTTAATGATATTTGACAAATCTCTTTGCCATTTATTGATTGAAAATACATTGTAATTAACGTCACTTTAGGTTGAAAAATCATACAAAATACATATCAAACAATTAAAAATCAATTTAACTGATGAGTAGCTAAAATAAAAAAACCTGAATAATTTTAAGTAATTATTCAGGTTTAACGTTCAAGATTCAAGTATTAAATGTGCTAAGTATATTTACATTTTTTTGAAAATTAACGATCCGTTTGTACCACCAAAACCAAATGAATTACACAATGCATAATTTAGAGATACATCTCTAGCCGTATTGGCAATATAGTCTAAATCACATCCTTCATCAGGATTGTCTAAATTGATTGTCGGTGGAACAGCATTGTTGACTAAAGCTTGGATACTAAATATAGCCTCAACAGCTCCGGCAGCGCCTAACAAATGACCCGTCATTGATTTAGTTGAGCCCATCATCACTTTATTAGCATGTTGACCATATATTGTTTTAACTGCATTTGTCTCAGCAATATCACCTGCTGGTGTTGATGTGCCATGAGCATTGATGTAACCAATATTTTGTACGTCAACTTTAGCATCATTAATTGCATTTGCCATCGCTCTAGCAGCGCCAGCTCCATCAGCAGGAGGAGATGTCATGTGATAAGCGTCTCCGCTCATTCCAAAGCCAACTAATTCAGCATAAATATCAGCTCCACGTGCTTTAGCTTGTTCATATTCTTCAAGCATAATAACACCTGCACCATCACCTAAAACAAAACCATCTCGGTCTTTATCCCAAGGTCTTGAGGCTGCTTGTGGATCATCGTTTCGGGTTGATAATGCTCTTGCTGCTCCAAATCCACCCATTCCCATTTTGGTTGAGGCTTTTTCAGCACCACCGGCAAGCATAGCATCGGCATCGCCATAAGCTATCATTCTTGCTGCGTGACCGATATTATGAACGCCACTGGTACAAGCCGTAACGATTGAAATATTAGGACCTTTTAAACCATGCATGATAGACAAGTGCCCAGCAATCATATTAATAATCGTTGAAGGAACAAAAAATGGAGAAAGTTTTCGAGGGCTTGTTTTAAGCATTTTCTCAAAATTTTCTTCAATAAGTCCTAAGCCACCAATACCAGCACCAACTGCAACACCTATTCGCTCTGAATTTTCGTCAGTAATTTCTAAACCTGAGTCTTTTAGAGCTTGTACACCAGCTGCCACGCCATATTGGATAAAAAGATCCATTTTTTTGGCTTCTTTACGAGCCATATAGTCTTCAGCATTAAAATCTTTGATTAAACCTGCAAATTTTGTAGGGTATTCAGTTGTATCGAAATGCTGAATATCACTAATACCACTTTTGCCAAGTAGTAAGTTTTGCCAAGTTGTTTCAGGATTGTTACCCAAAGGGCTTAACATACCTAGACCGGTAACTACAACACGCCGCATAGGATGAGTTGCCTCCGAGAGATAAAAGAATATTTGAAAGGATTTATTCGTAATTAATTATTTATGAAATGTGCAATGGAGTTACGAATAATAATATAGAAAATATTAAGGCGGTTAATAACCGCCTTAAATATAGCAATTACTGATTAGCGGTTACGTAATCAATAGCAGCTTGAACTGTAGTAATTTTTTCAGCTTCTTCGTCAGGAATTTCAGTATCAAATTCTTCTTCTAACGCCATAACTAATTCTACTGTATCTAATGAATCGGCACCTAAATCATCAACAAATGAAGATTCAGTTTTAACTTCTGCTTCACTTACACCTAACTGCTCAATAGTAATTTTTTTTACGCGTTCTTCGATAGTACTCATTTTTTTTCCTTTACTAGAAAATGCTATTTTTCAAATTGCATGTAGTGTATTCGCCAAAAGCTTAGCTTGCAAGTAACTAATTTTATTTTTATTACTGGTCAAACCTGTCGGCATTAATTAAACATAATAAATCCTATAATTTATAAGATCAACTATAACATGTACATACCACCATTAACGTGCAATGTTTCACCCGTAATGTATGCTGCGCCGTCTGATGCTAAAAAAGCAACAGCATTAGCTATTTCTTCTGGTTTGCCTAAGCGGTTTGCCGGTACTTGAGAGAATATACCTTCTTTTTGCTCATCTGTTAACGTTTGAGTCATGTCTGTATCAATAAAACCTGGAGCAACCGTATTTACAGTAATACCACGTGACGCAACTTCTCGTGCTAGCGACTTAGTAAAACCCAATAAACCTGCTTTAGCTGTTGCATAATTAACCTGACCTGCGTTACCCATACTACCCACTACAGAACCTATATTTATGATCCTGCCATTACGTTTTTTCATCATCGGTCTAATAGCCGCTTTGCTTAGTTTGAATACAGATGAGAGGTTAGTATCAATGATATCTTGCCACTCATCATCTTTCATGCGCATAAACAAATTGTCTTTAGTAATACCGGCATTATTTACTAAAACATCTATTGCTACATACTTTTCTTTAATGGTGTCAAATAAAGCAGCAATTGAATCGTTATTTGTTACATTCAATACTAAACCGTTTCCTTCACCTAAATATTCACTTATTTTGTTAGCGCCGTTTTTTGACGTTGCAGTGCCAACAACGGTAGCACCCAAACTTTTGAGTTGACTAGCAATAGCTTTACCAATACCGCGACTAGCGCCAGTAACTAAAACAACTTTACCTTCTAATGTAAACATATTAAACCTACTTAATTGATACTAATGCTTGAGTTAGTGATGAGGCATCATTAACTGATTGACATGAAATTGATTTATTTATTCTTTTTAACAAACCTTGCAATACTTTACCTGGCCCAATTTCTAATACGTGTTCGCACCCATTTATAGCCAATAACTCAACGGTTTCAGTCCAACGTACGGGTGAATACAATTGCCTAACGAGTGCGTCTTTAATGTTTTCTTGAGCGGTTTCAATGCTTACATCAACGTTATTTACTACCGAAACATTAGGTGTATTAAATGTTAGTTTATCGAGTTCTTTAGCTAACTCTTTAGCGGCATTTTTCATTAAGGCACAATGTGATGGCACACTTACAGGAAGGGGTAACACTCTTTTAGCACCGGCTTCTTTACACAATAAACCAGCACGTTCTACAGCTGCTTTGTTACCTGCAATAACCACTTGACCTGGTGAGTTAAAATTAACAGCAGATACCACTTCTTGCTCTTGAGCTTGTGCACAAGCAGCAATAATGGTGTCGTCATCTAAGCCAATAATTGCTGCCATAGCTCCTGTACCTTCTGGAACCGAGGCTTGCATTAACTCACCACGTTTTTGAACTAATTTAACCGCTTCACTTAGCGTTAAAACATCGGCACATACTAAGGCAGAATATTCTCCTAAGCTATGACCCGCTAGCATAGCTGGCTTGAAGTCTGATTTAGATAACCATAAACGCCATAATGCGACGCTTGCCGTTAGTAACGCTGGTTGTGTGTAGTTAGTTTGGTTTAATTTTTCTGTTGGACCTTCTGAAATAAGTTGCCAAACATCGTAACCTAAAGCCTCGGAAGCTTCTTTAAAAGTTTTCTGTACAATACTTTCATTGGCAAAGTCAGCAAGCATTGCAATCGCTTGAGAACCTTGACCTGGGAATACAAACGCTAAATTATTTTGCATTTTAGTACCTAATTATTTTTTAGTGAATGATAAATTAATCGTTATTATATTGAGGATAAAAATTAATAAACTAAACGTCAATGCAGCCTTGCTCAAGTTTTTTTCTTATTTTATCTGGAACTTGCCGCTCGACTTCTTTAGCTGCTTCCATAATGGCAGCCAAAAAAGCTAAAGAGCTCGCATTACCATGGCTTTTTACTACAATGCCTCTTAATCCTATCAGACTTGCACCATTGTATTGATCAGGATTTAACGACTTAAATAGTTTTTTAATCGTTGAAGCAAAAATATTTCCCAACAATCGTGTAAATAAATGTTGAGATAACACTGATTTAAATTTGCTGTAAACCATCAAAGCAACACCTTCACAGGTCTTAAGTGCTACATTCCCGACAAAACCATCGCATACAATAACATCGGCTTTATTTGAGAGAATATCATTACCTTCAACAAAACCAATATAATTGATATGAGGATTATTTGTTAGCTGCGCAGCAGTAAATTTAATATGATCACTACCTTTAATATTTTCAGTGCCCATATTGAGTAACGCGACTCTCGGGCTTTCAATACCATCCACCTCTTCTGCTAATACAGAGCCCATAATGGCAAATTGATAAAGCACATTAGAATCACAAAATACATTTGCACCTAGATCTAACATAAAAACGTGTTTGTTTTCATCGTGGGTAGGTAAAGCTGAAATTAATGCAGGTCGCTCAACGCCGGGTAGCATTTTCAGTGCATAATGAGCCATAGAAAATAAAGCCCCTGTATTGCCTGCGCTTACACATGCTTGCGCTTTGTTGAAACGAACTAAATCAATTGATTTACGCATTGATGAATTTTTTTTATTACGTAAGGCGCTAGCAGGCAATTCGTCCATTTCAACGATTTCAGTTGAATGACAAATAGAGAGTTGTGGATGATTGATAGAATTAAGTTTTTCAAGTTCTTGTGCAATAATGGATTCATTACCACAAAGAATAAGATGCAAATCAGGCATTTTTTTAATCGCCATGACTGCAGCAGGAATGGTTATAAGGGGACCTTTATCGCCCCCCATAATATCTAACGAGATTGTTAGATCACAATCACTATTCATAAAGTTGTTATTTTGTTTAAAATAAACATTACAGTACTCATTACTTTTTATATGGAAAAGTTATAAACACGTGAACATTCCAAAATATCAACTAAATTACCTAGTGATTATTGGCAAAATATATATCTATTCTACTTCAAGATGCGTATTTAAAAATAAACGTTTTAAAGTGAAGTGGATATCTATTTGTTAATTACTTTAACGCCTTTGTAAAAGCCATCAGCTGTTACATGGTGACGACGATGCGATTCACCTGAAACTGGATCTACTGATAAGTTTACAGCGGTTAATGCATCATGTGAACGGCGCATGCCACGTCTTGAACGAGACTTCTTGCTCTTTTGAACTGCCATTACCTACTCCTAAAATTCGGTTATTAAGTTAAATAAATTCAACTACTTAAGTTGTTTTAATACATCAAATGGGTTTGGTTTTTCTAACTCTTCAGGCAATTCACCCCAAACACTATCAGCAGGAGCTGAACAATCTTTGAGTTCATGTCTAGGAATTAATGGAATTTCAAGTAAAAACTCTTCTTCAATTAATTCAAGCAAATTAACTTCACCATTTTCATCTAATTCTATTGCGTCATAATATGACGGCAATTCAGCAATTGCATCTTGATTTTTAACCGGACTAAAAACAAAATCTGCTTTTAGTTCATGCTCAAAGGTTTCAGTACAACGCTGACAAGTAAGTTTAACTAATGCCGAACCTGCGCCTGAAAGTACATTCAGTCCGCGTTCATCCACATCAAAATTAAACTTAGCTTTAACTTGCTCACTGCTAATTTCGCACACAGCAAGCAATCTATTCATTCCAGATAATTTAAATACACCTTCACACACTAACCTTCGTTGAGCGCTTTTAAATGGATCTATTGTTATCGGGAGTTTAAGATTCTTCATAAGCCGCGCATATTAATGCCCTGAGCTTGATGTGTCAAAAGAAAATTACATTAATTCCTTTAAAAAATGAATATTGGCTCTATATTACTCTTAATTGATATTTAATTGAGAAATGACAATGCCTTCAAGAACGATCGTTTTAGGTTCAACATCGCCCTTTCGACGCTCACTATTAGAAAAACTAAACCTCCCATTTGAATGTGCTAAACCAAACATTGATGAGTCTGTTAATAAAAATGAAAGCCCGATAGAATTAGTCGAACGCCTTGCCATTGAAAAAGCTAGGGCGATAATTGATTTCCCTAATGCTTTAATTATAGGCTCAGATCAAGTTGCCTTGTGCGATGGTGAAATTTTAGGTAAACCGCATAACTTTGCTAATGCAGTAAAACAATTAACTCAATTTAGTGGTAAAGCTGTTATTTTTTACACCGGTCTTTGTGTTTTAGACAGCGCTAATAATAAAGTCCATTCACTTGTTGAACCTTTTGCGGTTCATTTCAATAATCTTTCTCAAGCTGAAATTGAATCTTATGTAAATACGGAACAGCCTTATCAATGCGCAGGTAGTTTTAAGAGTGAAGGTTTGGGTATTTGTTTATTTAATCGGTTGGAAGGTGAAGATCCTAATGCTTTAATTGGTCTTCCTTTAATAAAGCTGGTTAGTTTATTAAAATTACACGGTTTTGACGCACTGCTTGAGCAATCTAAAGTAAGCTAAACTGAGTTCGTTGGATAAGCAATATTCCACATTAACTGAAATATTATCTAAATATCATGGGCTTAAAGATTCATTATCCAGAACTCAGGTTAAGCTAAGTAAAATTGCTGATGTTAGCCAATTAGCAATCGTTCAAGTTCAGCTAAAGAACTCACCACAGCCTCAGGCTTGAATTGTTTAATAACGATTTCGGAGTGTGCCCCAAAATTAACACCTATTCTGTCAATATTCGCGTTTAGTGCCATCTCCATATCAAAGCTTGTATCACCAATCATTACCGCATCTGCTGGGTCAATATTAAGTTCGTTTAAAATAGAGGTGATCATTTCAGGATCAGGTTTTGAGCGACAATCACTTGCAGAACGTGTGGTATTAAATAAATCCCCTGTTTCAGTCATCGCTAAAACCCGAGTTAGACCAGGTCTTGCTTTACCTGTAGCAATAGCTAGTAAAATATTATTAGTTTTTAACGTGTTAAGTAGTGTCAACGCATGTTCGAATAAAGGAGTGGGGGTTTTATTCACGTCTAAGTATTGATGTTTATATTGTTTTTCAAGCTCAGTTTGCTGAGCTTCTGAAATATTAGGAAATAACTGTTTAATTCCGTTTGCTAAACTTAAACCAATAATACTTTTACCATTTTCATTAGTAGGAGGAATTAAATTTAATACTCCTGATGCAGCTTGCATTGAAGATACAATACGCCCTACAGAGTCCATTAACGTTCCGTCCCAATCAAAGATCACTAATTTATATTTCGCCATTAACTTATTTAACCTCTCGCTTTTACTAGTTTATTTAGTGTTTTTTGCAATTCAGTATCTAACGGCGCTTCAATTTTAATACGCTCATTGCTTAACGGGTGAGTAAATTCAAGACTTGCCGCATGTAAAAATAAACGTTTAAGACCTAAGTTTTTCATCTCTTCATCAAAGAGTTCATTACCGTATTTAGCATCACAAGCTATAGCGTGACCTTTAACTTGGCAATGCACTCGAATTTGATGGGTTCTACCGGTAACAGGAAATGCTCTCACTAACGTTGCATTTTGATAATTTTGTAATATTTTAAATCGTGTTTCAGACTCTTTTCCGTTAATGTTATCAACAATAACAACTCGCTCGCCCGATTTTAAATCATTTTTTCTTAGCCCTTCAGTTACTCTAGTAACTTTTGGTGGCCACTGGCCTTTTACTAAAGCATAATAAAATTTTTGAACAGTTTTATTGCGTAATTGCTCATGCAGATGTCTTAGGGCAGAACGTTTTTTAGCAATAATTAAACAACCAGAAGTATCTCTATCAAGTCGATGTACCAGTTCTAGCATTCTTGCATCAGGTCTAAGAGCGCGCATTGCTTCAATTAGTCCAAAGCTTAACCCACTGCCACCGTGTACTGCCATACCTGAAGGTTTATTGATAACGATTAAACGATCATCTTCAAATAAAATTTGTTTTTCGAGGTTCGCTACAATGTTTAATTGCGTAGGCACGGTATCAGATTTTTCTGTTAATCTAATTGGAGCAATGCGTAAAACATCTTCGTTATTGAGTTTATATTCTGGCTTTATACGCTTTTTATTTGCACGGATTTCTCCTTTACGTAATAGTCTATAAATATGGCTTTTAGGGACTCCTTTGAGCGTTTTAACTAAAAAGTTATCAACTCGTTGACCAGCGTCCTCACTGTCAATCGTGATAAACCTAACTTTAGGTCTATCGCTCTCATTTGTATTATTTTCATTCATATACAAAGTTTATCACAATTCATTTGATAATTAATCGAATTAAATTAGCTATTTCGTTGCTAAACATAACAATATAATGGGATAATAATAAGGTTAGTATTTTAACTAATAAATGGAAGTTCTGAGCGAAACGTAAGAGATAAAATGCGGCTACCTTATTATGGGTTATTCAAGCGAATAAACGACATAATAATTGAATGGCCTTTTGTAACATTTAACACATCTAACAAATGTAACGAGTTAAAGAGACTACATAAACATTATATCCAGCGCAAAAGAATCATTGTAACAATATTTAGTAAATGAATAATTAGGATGACGTTAACGATAATGCGATAAGCACTATCGTGTTAACAACACCTGTACTATAAATCTTTACTAAAATTTACACAGCACCCATGCTGACTAACATAAAGAAATATTTTCACTGTGATGTAAAAACGTCATAGTTAGATGAATACAATCAGACTTATAACAGCTTATTACATAATATGGTGTACTAATATTGACAACCGAGAGGTTGACGAATTGCTGTTTTACTTTACCAAGATTGCTTTGTGTACATAGCAAATTGTGTGCTGTGACTATAATAAAAGAGTCACACAATTATGAAACGTATGTTAATCAATGCTACCCAATCAGAAGAGTTGCGCGTAGCACTTGTTGATGGACAACAACTATATGATTTAGATATAGAAAGTCCTGGCCATGAACAAAAAAAATCAAATATTTATAAAGCTAAAATAACTCGAATAGAGCCTTCTTTAGAAGCCGCTTTTGTAGATTATGGTGCAGATCGCCATGGTTTCTTACCTATGAAAGAAATTGCCAGAGAGTATTTCCCCAAAGGATATTCTTTTCAAGGCAGACCTAGCATCAAAGAAGTGCTGCATGAGGGACAAGAAGTTATTGTTCAAATTGATAAAGAAGAACGTGGTCAAAAAGGCGCAGCCCTAACCACTTTTATTAGTTTAGCCGGCAGTTATCTAGTATTAATGCCTAACAATCCTCGCGCTGGTGGTATATCCCGCAGAATTGAAGGTGATGAAAGAACGGATTTAAAAACCTCATTAAGTAAACTCAACTTACCTAAAGGCATGGGACTTATCGTGCGTACCGCAGGTGTTGGCAAAGCTTATGACGAATTAGAATGGGATTTAAGTGTATTACTTCATCATTGGAAAGCGATTGAAGATGCCTCAGCAAACCGCCCTGCCCCCTTCTTAATTCATCAAGAAACCGACGTAATTAAAAGAGCGATCAGAGATTATTTAAGAAGAGATATAGGCGAAATTTTAATTGACCGCCCTAAAACCTTCGAAAGTGTTAAAAAGCATATTGAAGTAGTACGTCCTGACTTTATTAGTAAAGTAAAACTTTACACGAATGACGTACCTTTATTTACTCATTATCAAATTGAATCTCAGATTGAAACGGCTTTCCAACGTGAGGTACGTTTACCTTCTGGTGGTTCAATCGTCATAGATCCTACCGAGGCAATGACCTCAATAGACATAAACTCTGCTAGAGCCACTAAAGGCGGAGATATCGAAGAAACAGCTTTCAACACTAATTTAGAAGCGGCAGAAGAAATTGCACGCCAATTAAGATTACGTGATTTAGGTGGTTTAGTTGTTATTGATTTTATTGATATGACACCTGTGCGTCATCAACGTGAAGTTGAAAACAGAATGCGTGATGCCGTAAAACCAGACAGAGCACGTATTCAATTAGGACGTATTTCACGATTTGGTTTACTTGAAATGTCTCGTCAGCGTTTACGCCCATCTATAGGTGAAACTAGCCAAGGTGTTTGTCCGCGTTGTAATGGAACAGGTCATGTACGTGGCGTTGAATCATTAGCCCTTTCCATTCTTCGTTTAATGGAAGAAGAAGCAATTAAAGAGAATACATTACATGTTCAAGCACATGTTCCGGTTCCTGTTGCGACTTACCTTCTTAATGAAAAACGTCGTTCTGTTATGCACATTGAAAAACACCACAGTGTTCATGTACTTATTATTCCAAACCCTCATATGGACACACCTCAATATGAAGTTGTTAGAATAAAAGAAGACGAAACTGTTACAGCAGCAAGTTACAACTTACCGACTAAACAAGCCGTTGTTGAAGAGGCTATTATGCCTAAGTTTAACTCTGAAGCGGTAAAACGTGATGAACCTGCTTTACAAGGTATGTCATCTCCTCAACAAAGTGCTCCGGTACAACCAGCGCCAAACGTTGTTAAAAGTACAGTAGTAAAAAATAATGCTACGTCTAAATCAACTGGCGGATTTTTCGGTTGGTTAAAAAGTTTTTTTGTTGAAGAAAAAGTTGAAGAGCCAGTTAAAGCTCCTGAGCCGCGGGCTGAAAACAACCGTCGTCCACAAAAACCTCGACAAAATAACAAGCCTCGCAACCCGAGAAACGACAAACGAAACGATAAGCGCACTCATACGTCTAAATCAGATGCAGAGGTAAAAGACGTTAAACCGAATAAAACGGTACGTAAACCTGTGCACAATAAAGATCATAAACCTAAAGAAGAAAAAGTTGCTGAACGTAGGCAGCGTCGTAATAATCGTAAAAAAGTACGGATGAATGATCAAAATAGTTCATCTCAAACTTCTGTGGCTCAAAACACAACGCCTCAAAATTCTGAGTCTCAAGGTGATGTATCCTTAAATAAAGGAACGCCTGACACGAGTGCTCAAAATACTATGGCTGAAAACTTAGCACCTAAGTCGAATGAAATTGTTAAAGAACCAGTATCTACACCAGTGGAAAAAGTTGTAGATAACATAACTAAAACAAATGATGATAATGCTAACGTAGACTCTCAAAATACGACAAATGAAGAGCGACCTAGAAATAGACGGACTCCTAGACATTTACGTACACATGGTCAACGTAGACGTCGTCAAAACAATGAGTCTGACTTTAAAAGCACTGAAGAATTAGCATTAGAAAATAATGTTGATCCTGTTGAAGCTCGTTACCCTGAAGCCGCTCAAGTTGAGTCAACAACTGAAATTCAACAAGACTTACCTCTAAATGATTCTCCTGTTAAGGATAATGAAAATCACAGTACTCAAAAAAATGAAATCGCCGAAGTTAAAGTAGCAGCCGTTTCTCATGCGAACGAAGCACCTGTTATAGAAATTGAAAAAGCGAAACATCCTGTTGACACCACTGTAGTTAAAGTAGCTCAAATAAAAGAGCATGTAAATACTGAGAATAAGCCTGTTGAATCAGTAGAAGCTATCAGTAAAGATATTGAAAGCTTTACGAATGAAACTAAGCCGATTAAAAGTGAAACTATTGAGTCAAATGTTCAAAGCAAAACAGCTGAAACTGAGCTTAAGCCTGAATCTGAAAAATTAGTACCGGCTAACCCAGCTCCAATAACTGTTGATAAAAAAGAAGCTGAAACGAGTGTCGATGCTAAGCCTAAAAATGAGACTAGTCTTTCTAGCAATATAGACTCAGAGCTAAGCACTAAAACCTCAACCAAAGAGTCTTCACCAGTAAAGCCTAAGCCGGTTAGAAAAGCTAAAATGCCAAAAGGCACTAAAGCCGCCGCTAACGTTAAGCAAGGTAAAGCATCATCACCGATGACTAAGCCAGTTTCTACTGCAATAGTTGGCAATATACCGACAGCCTCTTTAGCGACTGATGAAAGACCTAAGCACGCTATTTCGGGTCGTTCAGCAATGGTATCAAGTGTTATTAATAAGAGTTCTGCAGGCCCAACAAAACCCCAATAAATAAACTTTATTAATAGACTTTTACAAAAGTAAAAACCAGCTTAATTGCTGGTTTTTTATTTGTAAATTAGGGGCTGTTGATCTTTCGAGGTTATTTTTACAGCAAGGTGTTTGATATTTAGACAAGGCAGAGTATGTGAAGTGTAGCTAGCTACTCGAACATACGATAACGACGTATAAATTTTAAACAGGTACTGCCCTCTGGGTTTATTTAAAACGAATTTACTCATTGCTGTTCGCTTCTTTAATAGAATAACTATTAGACAAAGCTCACATCGCGATTAAATTCGTTTTAAATTGAATAAAAT